>OGXI01000193.1_pt1 | contig 53802 bp, 42 predicted proteins | sample 1576221 | NCBI WGS metagenome assembly OGXI01 (sample SAMEA3541523, study PRJEB24748) | human gut metagenome | biome: human gut; feature: human-associated habitat; material: faeces | place: China | collected 2012
CACCGGGGTATCATCTTCTACAACGAGGACGAGCGGCTTATTCATTTAGGTTCACCTCACTAAGCGGTACTGTAAAGGAAAAGATGCAGCCATGCGGCGAATTGTCTTTCAGCGTTATTTCGCCATTATGTGCATGAATGATGGCTTGACAGAGAGTAAGCCCCAGCCCAAGACTTCGGCGGCTGTCGCCAATCGGATTGCCCCCGGTAAAGAACATTTCAAAAACACGTTTCTTTAGTTCATCCGGGATACCGGGCCCGTTGTCGCAGACATAAAGTGCAACTGCATCATCGTGGCGTACTGCGGTTATCTGGATACATGAGCCCGCAGGAGTATACTTGATTGCATTGTTTACGAGATTGACAAGGACTTGCATGATAAGTCCCGCATCCACCCGTACTAATAACGGCTCGTTACCGCAATTTACCATGATCTGATGTTCGGAACTCCTGCGGTCAATATGACGCAGCGCCTCTGAGATAATATCCTCCAGCACCTGATCGGATAGATGCAGCTTTACGCTGCCATCCGCTATTTTCGTAATGGAAAGCAAATTCTCCACAAGCTCAGTCAACCATTGAGAATCATCGTATATGTCGTTAAAAATACGTTGCCGAGTTTCCGCATCCAAAGCATCATAGCTGTGCAACAGCGTGTCGGCGTTGCCGGAAATGGAGGTCAGTGGGGTTCTAAGATCATGGGAAATCGAACGCAAAAGATTCGCACGAAGCTGTTCGTTCTTTGCAAGGACGGCAGCTTCTTCCTTTTCTCTGGCGTTGCGCAGGTTATCCAGCGCCAAGGCACATTCACCGAGAATGGACAATGAAATGCTGGATTCAAAGGAATCCAAGGGTTTACCCAAGATGGAGATGCCAATTACCCCGTAGGCCTGCTGCTGCGTCCGAATGGCAAGATAAAGATACCTCGCTTCAGAAAAATGTGTTGTAGTCGCTCCGGCGCGCTTGCGGTTGTGCCAGACCCAACGAACAACATCCGGCTCCTGTTCAGCATCCGGGACGCCTTGCGGCGAACTGTCGTCTGCCGGATAAAAACTCCCAGCCAGCAGCACACCATCGTGTGCAGGATAAATCAGAATATTGCGCCCCATGAGCCGCTGCATTTGCGTAGCGGTCATTTGATAGACATCCTCTGGTTTTGCAGCTTTTTGGAGCTGCTGATTTGTGTCAAATAAAATCTTGGTGCGGTAGACATCCCGTGCGGATAGCTGCGCGTGAGCTTTCAGCTTTGCGGCCAATGTTCCGGTCAGAAGTGCGATGCCCAGCATAATCGCAAATGTTATAGGGTATCCGCTGTCATAAGCCAATAGAGAGAGGCGGGGTTCCGTCAGAAAGTAGTTAAACAGAATCACGCTCAGGAAAGAGGCCAGAATACCGCAGGTATAGCCGCTGGTAAAAATGGAGGTCAGAAGTACGCTCAACAAATAAACCGCAATGATGTTCGCGTCTATAAAGCCTAAACGGGAAAACACCCAACCAACAGCAGTTGCTATTCCCAAAATACCCAATGTCAGCAAAAGTTCCCGCACAGTCGGAACGGTCGGATATGTGATCGCAACGGGCTTTTGCCGATAGTTTTTATATATATCCGCATCGGGAATAATGTGAATGTCAAGTCCCGGAGCAAGCTCAATCAAGCGCTCAGTCAGAGTCGGGCGATTCCAGAAATGACGGCGCTGCACACCACTTCGCCCAATCACAATTTTTGTTACGCCTGAAAGCCGTGCGTACTCCGCAATCTGCGTCGCTACATCTTCGCCATGCGTTGAAAAAGAAAAAGACAGGTGTTACGATTAAAGGTATGAAAGCCGGAAAAGCCAAAGTGCAGGCAAAAGTGGGTAAGAAAAAGTATGTCTGCAAGGTGACAGTAAAAAAGGTTAATGCATCAACAAACAAGAACAATTCCACAAAAGCAGGAACTACATCGTCAACCGGAGGAACAACGAAACAGCCGGCACAAAAGACGAATGAAGTAGCTAATCCGATTGTTAAGAATGGTGTAACAACATGGACTTGTGTCTGGTTTGGAAAATACTATCAAAGCAATAGTTCGACAAAAGAGCCGATTAAATGGCGAGTGCTTTCTTTGAATGGAAAAGATGCCTTTTTATTAGCAGACCAGAATTTAGATGCTAAGCCGTATAACGAGGAATCTGCAGATGTGACATGGGCAACTTGTACCCTTCGTACCTGGTTAAATGGCACGTTTTTGAATACGGCATTTACATCGGCAGAGCAAGCGGCAATCAAGAACACAGCGGTTGTGAACAGTGACAATCAAAAATGGGGTACAAAAGGTGGAGAGAACACAACGGATAAAGTGTATCTTTTATCGATTGCAGAAGCAAGTAATACTGCCTATGGATTTGATGGAGAGTTTGAGGCTACTAGTGAAACCAGAAAAGTAAGTAATACAGCGTATGCAAAAGAGCATGGAGTGTGGGCATCCACAGATTCGGATAGCGAGTATTGGTGGCTGCGGTCGCCGGGCGAGGTTAGTAATACTGCTGCCCAAACATTTAACAACGGTTTAGGTTATTATACTGGTGATTTTGTCAACAATGGTGCTGCCGTTCGTCCTGTTCTGCATTTAGACCTTTCTAATTCTGCGTTATGGAGTTATGCGGGAGAGGTTAAAGCAGGTAGTGAAGAATAAAAGTTATATTTTTACAATTTTAAATTAGTCAGTAAAAGGATGTTATGCAGAAGGATCTCAAAATAAAAAAGTCTTGCTTCATGGCAAAAAAGGTGAGATAATATTATAAATAAAAAACGTAACCGTTCGTCATTTTTGGCGAGCGGTTACGTTTGGTGTTATGGCAAATTTACTAGGATTGCGAGTATGAAGTGAAGGGAATCCGGAAAAAATGGATTATTTTGAGCTAACTGATAAATAATTGTGCAAAAATACTCAAATTGATTTCCCTTCAAATACTTTCTTAGATGCAAAAAGTAAAAATCTGTAAATTTAAAGTGCCATATAGTATGTAACAAAAAAATCACTCCTTTTTTTGATTAAGTAGTATTAATATGTCTGCTTACCCACCGCCACAAAAAAAAGAAAAGATTCAGATAAAAAAGCGTACTACGCCTCCTAAAGACGTAATACGCTTTCAGTTTTTCTTGACACACAGGTAAAACACTGATAGCATGATTTACATAAAGGTGGACTCTGGGGAAATTATGGTATAAGCTAAAAAAATGTGGTATACTTTAGACAATGCCTATACGTGAATGAAGGAGAGTTGTGATTATGTTTAGAAAACTCAAGGTTGACAATTTCAAATCATTAGTTGATTTTTCAGTTGAGTTTACACCAATGAGTGTGATTATTGGAAATAACGCTACAGGGAAGAGCAGTGTTTTGCAAGCGATTGATTTTTTGTGCGGCTCGATAAAAGAGGATTTTGATATTATGTTGGAGCGTAGGAACTGGACAGCGGATAATATCAAGTCTAAATTAATAAATTCAAATAAAATACATTTTGATAGTAATATTTTACTTCCTTCTAAAGAAGGCAAATTGGAGTATGACTGGAGCATGGTTTTATCCATTTATTCAGATGAAAATGAGGTAAGCCTGCTTTCTGAAAGACTTGTATGTAATGGAACCCAATTGTTAGTGTATCAAAAAGGAGAAGATGGCTTCATAAAAAATGAAGGCAAGGATACAAATGTATTACCGAGAGCACTGGCAATTAAATCGTCCGCACTGAGAATGTTAAATAGGGATGAAACGATAGATTACCGAATAAAATATTTTATTGATTTTCTGGAGAATTCATTGTCATTTGAAATGCTTTCACCAAATGAAATGAGGCTCAGCAGCCGAGGTGCGAAGGAAAGCATTGGAATGTCAGGAAAAAATTTGCCATCCTTTATCAAGCAAATGACAGATGAACAGAAAGCAAGTTTTATGAATAAATTGACAAGGTTGTTTGGAGACAGAATTTCTGATATAGACGTCGAAATACCGGGAAGACCGGGGTGGATGCAGATTGTCAGCACTGAGAAATATGAGGGTAAGTCTATTAAGATATCGTCAAAAGAAATGAGCGATGGAATGTTGCGCTTGTTAGCATTGGCTGCGATTAGTGAGATTAAAAGTTCTAATGCGACAATGCTTTTGGACGAGATAGAGAATGGGGTAAATACAAATTATGCAGAGCAGCTGTTAGAGATTCTAAAGGAGATGTATGCTGAGAAAAAGCATCAGCTTATATTAACGACTCACAGCACTGTGTTTATGGATTATATAGATGCCGAAGATATTGTCTTTTTATATCGAGATAATAATGGATATACAAAGGCAGCGAGGCTTTTTGAAAATGAGGCAATGAAAGCAAAATTAGAATATATGTATCCGGGAGAGATTTTGCTTAATATGTCGCAAAAGGAAGTATTGGATAAGTTACTTGCATCAAATGACTAGAAAGGTAATTCGGATGAAAATTGCTATAACCGGCGAAGGAAAAACAGATTTTGGGCAAAAAGAATATAGTACAGGCAAATGGCTTCCGGGTCCTGCAATAGTTTATGCTGAAAATATCGTAAAAGAAAAAGGGGTGGAAGTCGAATTTATACCGATTGAGAAAGAGGATGTAAAGAAGGTAAAATTGCAAAGACGCTCTTCAAAAGAAGTGTCGGGAAGAGGAATTCCGGCAAGAAAATTCAGAATTTTGATGGGTGAAGGAAAGTATGATGCCGGAATATTTTATTGTGATGCAGATAAAGAGACAGGAGTGAAAAGCAGTAATCGTATAGCTGTAACGAAACATTATGAGACGGTATACAAGGAAGTGAAAGATGGTTTAAACTCAGACAAAGGGATACCGATGATACCTTTAAGCATGATAGAGTGTTGGATATTGGCAGACAAATCGGCATTAGAGCAAGTATTTGAACTTGAAATACAACAGGCAAAAATGCCAGCTGAACCAGAGTGTATTTGGGGAAATAAAAATGATTCCCGTAGTGATTATCCAAAGAATTATTTAGTGCGAATGATTAGAAGTTTGGATAATAGATACCAAACATATACTGCTAGTCGGGAGAACTTTTATGAAATTGCAAAATGTTCAGAAATTTCGACATTGCGAGAAAAATGCTCTATCAGTTATGAACGCTTTTATAAAGATTTTGAACAAATTTTAAGCAAATAATTGTTGAGGGATTAGACTTTGATGTGTTTTTAGGCATTCCATGCCAATATCTTTTACTAATCTTCGCGATGGCATTATCTCTGTTCCCACAGACTGCCTACGCAGCGAAGAAGAAAGTGAAGCTGAACAAAAAATCTGTAATCGTAAACGTTGGAAAGACAGTTAAGAAGAAATCGCCGAAAAAGACACCGAAACCAACACCGGTTGTAACACCAACGCCGAAACCGACAAAGAAGCCATTGCAGTCGATGCAGCCGGCAAATCAGACACCTGCCACAGCACATCCAAGACAGGGACTTTATGCAGAGGAGGAAGATGTTCAGATTAGTTCGGTTAAGTTTGATAAAGCAGTACAGTGCTACGGCAAATATGGTATCTTACACGGAGACCGTAGAGTATTGCAGAGTGGATAATGGATTGGTTTTCCATACACTGATTGCGGATGGAAAAGAGTATGAATTTACCCATTCAACACTGCAAATAGGCAATTTGCTGATTGGTTCGTCTGAGGACAGTTTTACAGTAAGTGATAAGAAACAGGATTTTTATTACATTCTTTCCTATACTTCAACAAAAGGTAACGTGAATTTTGATTCAGATGCTAACTTGTTTGAATATCAGGAGATGCTTGATAATAAAAAATCCTTAAAAGACATTTTCACGGAGTTTGCCAAGAACCTTCAGATTCAGCAGGTGGCATACCGGAATAAATGTTACACAAATGCGGTGATTGAAAATGTGGTCTGGAATGACGAGTCGTATTATCCGGGCGGCGGTGACAACGGATATTATTCCTTTGATATTTCTTTGACTGTAGATGGTAAGAAGATTACACAGTCTTATAAACTGATTGAAAAAGAAAAGAAGTATACGGTATCCGGAGTTTTAAAAATGGAAGACGGAACGCCGATACCAAATATCTACTTGTATGTTCGGAAAGAGGGAGCTGAGTATAGTGTTGTATATACGAATGACAAGGGTGAATACTCCTTCCAGGCATCAAAAGGAACTTATTGCTTCAAAGCAGGAGAGTCCTTTACAGTAGACGATGGTCCGTTGAAAAAGGATATAACACTTCCGGTCTGTGAGATGTACAGTGAAAGTTCATTATGTTTGTACTTGGATGGGTTTGCTAGTGGTGATATTACAGCTGACTTGAAAGCGGATGGCAGTTTCTCATTTTCCTATGTTCCATATGGCACGTATACGATGAAATTGGATGATAAAGACATTGGAACCGTTACAATCGATTCGGCTGACAAACAGCAGGATTATACTATTAACGGATATCAAATCGCGGTCGTTGTCAAAGAAGCCAATGGAGAATTTGCAAGAGATAAGTGGATACATGTCGAGAAAGATGAAAAAAAAGAGTATGATTATGTAGATAATGACAAAGGATTGGCACTAGTTATTGTTGATGAACCGGGCACTTATGAGGTGTGCAGTTATGATAATGGCAATAGGATTTGCTATGGAACGGTTACCGTGACAGATAAAAATGTGTCATGTGCGCTGACGGCGGAGTGACGGAGAGTAAAATAGTTTGAATAAGTAAGAGTGAATTTCCTTGTTGAAATTTCACTCTTATTTTTCTTGACGCCCCTAACAATTTCATATAAAATTAAGGAAACACAATTTTTTATAACACAATGGAGGGATATAATATGAAAAAAGTAAGAAGCACAGTTGCTTTCTTGCTTGTGTTTGTGCTGAGCTTTTCTGTGATTCCACAGAATGTTCTCGCAGCCAAGAAGAAGGTGAAGCTGAGTAAAAAATCAGTAACGGTAGCGGTTGGAAAGACCGTTAAGGTTAAGTTGAAAAACAACAAAAAGAAAGTGAAGTGGACGGTTACATCCGGCAAGAAAAACGTGAAACTGAGTAAAAAGAAAAAGACCGGTGTCACGATTCATGGTAAAAAAGCCGGAAAAGCAAAGGTGCAGGCGAAAGTAGGCAAGAAAAAGTTTGTCTGTAAAGTGACGGTAAAGAAAGCCGGAACCAATCAAAATGCAGATAAGAATAACGGTAAAAAGACAGCAAAACCAACGGTAAAGCCGACCGAAAAACTGGTTCTGCCATCGACTCCGACGCCAAAGCCGACCGAAAAACCGGTTCTGCCGTCGACTCCGACACCGCTGCCGACCAAGGTGCCGGAACAGACGATGCTTCCGCCGGATGAGACACCGGGACCAACGGTAGAACCGGTGAGAAACAATCAGGGACTTTATGCGGAAAATGAAGAACTCATCATCAGCTCAATTGCTTTTGAAAAAGAAGTCGATTATTATTTAAGTTATAATAATATTTACGTGTGTGATGGGGAGGCAAATTCTCTGAAAGACATCGTGCAGGATGTGACAAAATGTGAGTTTACGGTTTATTGCTATGGAAAGAAGGCAGAGGTAAAATCGGTTTCGGACGTCGAGTGGAACGAAAAAACATCAAAGGGAAAAGGCAGTTATACTTTTTCAATAACGGCAGCACTTGATGGCAGAGAGTATACAAAGACGGCTAAAATGATGCTTGGGCTGTCACGGGACGAAACCATAGATAAGGCATTTGATAATGGATTTACGCTGCTTACGTTGCAGGCAGACAACAGAGAGTATGAATTAGAGAGAGGATTAGCAAAAGACCCTAATGGCGATAGTTTCCATTACAGTTATTATTATTTTAAAGATAAAGACGTGAACACAGAGGACATAAAAAATGCAGGTACGAAAAAAATAACCGGCGTTTATGAAGATGAGAAGATAACACTGAATATAGAGAATATCAGTGCGTCGACGGACAGTGTTATGTTCAGACCTTCGTCATATACAAGAGGAAAGCAATTCCTGAATTTTAGTCATGTCGGTATTTATGTGAAAGTGGAAAATTACTTTGTGATAGACGCCTTTACATCAACAAAGGGAGCAGTAAAATACCGCGATTATATGGTGGGAGAAAATCAGGGCTTTATCTATGATGAAACGATAGAAGATGGCAAATCGTTAAAGGATATATTTACGGATTTATCAATAAATTTGAAAATATACCGCACGATTTATCGCAATGTCTACTGTGTAGATAACAGTATCCGCAATGTTGTCTGGCATGATGAGCCTTATTATGAGGGAAAAGAAGATAAAGGATATTATACGTTTGACCTTGTGATAACGGTTGACGGTAAAGAGATTAAGCAGTCGTATGTGCTTGTTGAACAGCAGAGAAAATATACGGTGTCCGGAAAACTGGAGACAGAAGATGGACAGCCGATTGCAAATGCTGAAGTTTCCTTAGATAAATGGAACGGAGAATTTTGGGAGCAGAATGACGTAATTAAGACCGATGAAAAGGGTAATTTTACGACTAAACAATCAAAGGGAGAGTACCAAATTCAGTTGGGAAAATCGTTTACCGTTGAGGGTGACATGCAGCATGATGAGAAGCTTCCGGTTTATAAAATGTCCGGCACGGTAAAAAGAACTGGTGCACAGACAATGGATATCCCTAATATTTGGATTTCGGCAACCGAAAATAGCGATGTCCTTTATGGCAGTGATTTGGATGATGACAATCATTATTACAGATACCTGACAAAAGGAAACTATATAATTTATGTAGGAAGTTATGAATTTGACAGGTTTGAAGTGACCGGCAGTGAAGAACGTGATATTACACTGGATTATGCGCGAATTTTTGGAAAATGCAGCAACACGTATTTATATAAAAATGTGGATAACGACGACTATTCTACATATATTTCTGGCACGAGTGGATGGTATGAAGTTTATCTGAAGCCGGGAACCTATCAGATAATCGATGGAGATACTGTTATTGATACGGTAGATGTGGCACTGGGGGATACAAGGAAAGATTATATCGAACATTCCTGCAAAGGAAACCTGCTTGACGTATCGGGTCTTACAGTTCCGGAAGAAATGAGAGAGACCGGAAGTTATACGATTTTTGTCGAGAGAAATGGAGAACAATATAAATCATTTTTTGTCCCGATGGATGGTGAAGAGAATGCGTTCGATTATGAATTGGATTTGCTGGACGGCGAGTATGAGTTTTTCTACGCAGACACCAGCATTGCCAAGGTTACAATCAATGGCTCTGATGTTGTGAAAGATTTAACCCTGCCGCTCAAATATGTAAAAATTAAATTGTTTGATGCCGAAAATCACGTAATTCCATTATCGGAGCAAAACTATGTGAAGGAAACTAAAGGATCCGGAAATGAATACTATCTAACAGAAGGACCGGTAGGTTATTCTGCACATGCAATGCTTCCACTTGGCTCTTATGTGTTTGGCGGGGAAAACAAAAATATACAGGATATGCAGAATGCGACATTTACGGTTACCAAGGAAGACGATGTGGTTTCTGTGAATACACAACTGTATCGAGTAAGTGGTTATTGCAAACTGAATGGGGTTAATGCTTCAGACGATGCAAGGATAACATTCTTTGACAAGGATTCGTCCTCGACTTGTGCAGTAAATGAGATGGAGGATGGCAAATATTCTGTGTATGTATCGGCGGGAGAGTATATCGTGAAAATATCCAATTCAGAGGGAATATTAGCATCTGAGAAAATAACAGTAACTGATGCTTCGGTTGAGAAAAATTTTGATATAGAGGTTGGCAAACTGACCGGAAAACTTTCATGGGAAAATGGTAGTTCCTTTACCGATTTTGATACGAATATGTGGCAGATTAGTTTGCGAATGGAAGAACCATATTATTCGGGTCGTGTGGCAGGATTAGGAAAAGATGGTTCCTTTGAAGTAAAGGATATTTTATTTGGTACCTATGATGTAATGGTGTATTCAGAGTATAGTAATGCGTATGTAAAGGTTGGTACGATAACGATTGACAGTAAAACAAAGAGCCGGGATTTTGTGATTTCCGGATATGCCGTTCATGTGAAAATGGTAGATAGTGATGGAAACCCTATGAAGGGTGAACAGTTTTCTTTCGTAAATACAGAGGATGAAACGGACACAAAATATTTTTGTACTAATACCGAAGGAGAAGCTTATTTGATTGTTAGTAAACCGGGTACTTATAAAGCTATGCTTAGAAAAGAAAGTTATGGAACGGTAACGGTGACAGATAAAAATGTATCTGCGATACTTAGAAAATCTGAACCTTGACGGACAAAAACCATTGTGCTATACTAGGGTTCGACGAAGACGTCACAAACGAAGGTTTGTGGCGTCTTATTTTTTTGCAAAAAACAACAGGTGCATAGATGGCAAAGGAGGTTATCAAAATGGATACAGCAATCAAATTTTTATATTTAAGTGAACCGGATATGATTCGGGCAGGTGTGACGGATATGGATGCCTGTGTGGAGGCAATGGAAGATTTATTGTTGACTTTACATAAAGGGGACTATGTGATGGGCGGAAAAAATCACAATTCCCATGGCTGCATGGTGACTTTTCCGGATGACCCGGAATTTGAGGGAATGCCGAAAAATGCAGAGGACAGACGATTCATGGCGATGCCGGCATATCTTGGCGGACGCTATCAGATGGCGGGGATGAAGTGGTACGGATCGAACATGGAGAATAAGAAAAAAGGGCTGCCACGCTCCATTTTGATGATGATGTTAAATGATAAAGATACGGGGGCACCACTTGCGATGATGTCGGCAAACCTTTTGAGTTCTTACCGAACAGGGGGAATTCCCGGTGTTGGCTGCAAATATTTGGCAAGAGAGGCTGCAAAAACAGTCGCTATTATCGGACCGGGTGTTATGGGGAAAACTTCCCTTCGTGCCTTTGTCAGCGTGAGACCGGGCATTGATACCGTAAAAATTAAGGGGCGTGGACAAAAGTCCATTGATTCATTTGTTGCATTTGTCAAAGAAGAATGTCCGGGAATCAAAAATATTGTGATTTGTGATTCTATCGAGGAAGCTGTAAAAGACAGTGACATTATCAGCATGACAACAACAGTAAAAGACAGTGAGGCAGAGTTTCCTTATATTGATACGAAATGGATTAAAAAAGGTGCACTAATCAGTATGCCTTCAGCCGCTCGTTTTGATGAGGATTTCCTTGTAAATGGCTGTAAAAAAGTTGTGGACAACTACAAATTGTATGAGGCGTGGGAGGAGGAATATCCATATCCGACTTACGACCAGGTGCAGATTGTAGGAAGTAAATTTACGGATTTAAAACAGATGGGGAAAATTACAAGAGAAGACATTATTGATGTGGCAGATGTGATTACCGGTGAGAGAAAAGGACGGGAAAGCGAAGATGAGATTATCGTATATTCTGTTGGAGGCATGCCGGTTGAGGACATCGCGTGGGGAGCTACTGTTTACCGCCGCGCTTTAAAAGAAGGCATTGGTGTGGAACTGCCATTGTGGGATAAACCGGAAATGGCTTAAGAGAACAAGGGGGAATTGGCATGGAGAAAAACAAAAAATTAGGATTAGGAAGTGTGGTTTCTGTTTCTGTCGGGCTTGTCATTGCGACAAGCTGTCTGGTGTCATTGGGACAGGGAGCAGGAACGGTGGGAATCCCATTTATTGGTGCAATGATTATTGCCTGCCTGCTGAATATGACAACGGTTGCTTCGCTGTCTGAGTTAAATGGTCTGATGCCAAACACGACCGGAGGACTGGCGCAGTATACGCTCGCCTGTATGGGACCGTTTCCAACCATGATTTCTATGGTGGGAGGGTATCTGATTTGTAACATTTTATCGTGTGGTGTTGAAGCATCGATTTTTGCCTATGCCATGTCGCAGACGCTTCATTTGCCGATTCCAAGCATCGGCTATACCATTATTATGACGGTAATCGTTATGGTGGCAAATCTGTTTGGTGTCGATATGTTTGCTAAAATTCAGAATTTGGTTGCATTCCTTTTGGTTGGCTCGATGGTTGTTATGGGAATTATCGGTGCCCTGGGGCTTGGAACCGGACAGGTTGTTTCCCAGCCGGCAAGCATGTCAACGAATTTCGCTGATATTGTGTCGACAACTGCAGTGGCATTCTGGCTGTTTATTGGTGCCGAATATGTCATTCCAATATCCAAAGATGTTAAAAATGCCAAACGAAACGTGCCGCTTGGTATGATGATTGGACTGGTGCTTATTTGTCTGGTGCAGGCAATCATGGTATTAGGTTTTCATAATTATACGCCGTGGGAAAAACTGACCGAATCTGCCGCACCACATTTGTTATACGGTCAAAATCTTCTTGGCGGGGCAGGAAAATACTGGATGACAATGGTGGCTGCTCTGGCGGTTATCAGCACACAAAATTCAACGGTAAGTGGTCTTTCTAATATTTGTCAGGGCATGGCAAAAATGAATATGATGCCACAGTTTTTTGCCAAGACAAATAAAAGGAAAGTACCATTTTTCGGTGTAATATTTGTCAGTGCTACCATTTTGATTTTTGCTTTCATTAGTGACAGTTCCTCCTCGGCAATCTCATTTTTGATTCTGGTGGGCTCTGTATTTTGGATGATTTCGTATATCTTAGCGCATATTGACGTGCTGATTCTGAGAAAAAGAGTGCCAAATGCACCGCGTTCCTTTAAAGTTCCACTCGGTAAAATTCTGCCGCTTATCGGGATTTTAGGAACAACATACATGATTTTAAATATTTCAACCGACCCGGCAGAGCGGTTAGCTATCTGGGGCGTAACCGGAATTGCCTTTTTGATTCTTGGTATCTACTCGTTCTTTTGGATTAAATACAAAATGCGGATGCCGGTCTTTAAGAGCGTGCCGATGGAAGAAGTTATGGCAATGGAAAATGATTTGTATTATGTGATACGGAAAGAGAAGGGGATTTGGAGGTAGCCGTGTTTGGGGGGGTGCCGTAAATTATCAAGAAATGATTTACATCAAGTGGGCGCTCTCGCTAAGACAAACGCGTAGGGGTATCAGCTTGCAAAATACGCAAGCTTGATACCCACGTGTTTGTACCCACTCGCTGCAAATCATTTTTTGATAATTTACGGCAGCTCCCAAAAAGACGGGCTGTACGGTTTCTTCGACAACTTTTTTTCTATGATTTGTTTCATAGCGTTGCATTTTTACGTTGAAATTAGGCTTTATCAGCAAAAATCACGTGTTAATTGCAACGCTTTTTGTCGATTGTAACCTTTTTGGTTGTTTTATTTTGAAAAGCAGGCGAAAGCATGCAACGTTTTTGAACTTTTGTGAGGTTTTAGGTTGCATAAGCTTCTCTTCGGCATTTAGCACAAACTTTTTCTCACTTAATGAACTGAGAACAAAAATCATTCCCCGGCATACATTGAAAGCAATAGTGTCAGAGGATGACTTCATGACACAGCCATCCGGGGTGTCCGGTGAAAAAATTGTCTGTGGGGTAATCGGCTGATTTTAACTGCTAGTGTTGACAAAAGTAAAGAAAAGAAAGAAGTTCTTTTTTTAAATGCGATTGTGGCATATGTTTGCTGCCAATTCTTCTAAATTACGGAAAACAAAAAAATGCCACCGAACATATGCCACAATCGCATTAAAAAAAGAGGATTTCAAAACCGACAAAATGTGCTATACTTATTCTTATCATAAAAGATTGGAGTGAAGCAGCATGAAAAGCAAACAGATTCTCTCGCTTTCCCTTGCCGCATGCCTGACGATTGGCTCTCTTGCCGGAGCAGGTGAGGCGCAAGCAAAAGCAAAAGCGAAAAAGCCGGTATTGTCAAAAACAAAAATGACTGCCTATATCGGCAAGACAAAGACATTGAAGGTTAAGAAAAACGGAACGAAAAAAATCGTGAAAACCAAATGGACTTTGTCCGGAAAAAAAGTGGCAAAACTGTCGAAAAAGAAAAAGACATCGGTCACCATTAAGGGATTAAAAAAAGGCAGTGCGACAGTAAAAGCCAAGGTTTGGTATCAGAAGAAAGGTGCCAAAAAGAAGAAAAAAGTCACTTTAAAATGTAAGGTGAGCGTAACAAAATACGTTTCTCCTGAGGCGAAGAAAAAGGCGAATGTGTTAAATGCGACGACGAAGTATCAGCCGCTTGCTAAGTTGGCAGCGCAGCATGGATTCAAGTTGGGAACCGTTGTAAACTACACAAATGTTACAACAAATGACAACTACAAAAATCTTGTGAAATACCATTTTAACAGTTTGACAGCAGGAAATGAGTTTAAGGCATATTCGCTTTTAGACCAGGCAAAATCTGCGCAAAGTAAAGATGGAATGCCAGTGATGAATTATGAAAAAGCTGATGCCATCATTTCGTTTGCCAAGGAAAATGGAATTCAGATGCGCGGTCACGTCCTTGTTTGGCACGCGTATATGTGTGACTGGTTCTTCCGCGAGGGCTATGACACAAGTAAGAAATATGTAAGCAAGGCGGTTATGCAGAAACGTCTTCAGTATTATATTAAAGAAGTAATCACTCATTTTGAAAAGAAATACCCGGGTGTGATTTACTGCTGGGATGTTGTAAATGAGGCTGTAGCAGACCAGAATGTGGGAAATGACAACCGAAATCTCCGAAAAGATAATCAGTTTTATAAAATTCTTGGCAGTGATTATGTGGAGCAGTCGTTCCTTTATGCGAAAAATACGGTAGATGAACTTGGGGCCGATATCAAATTGTATTATAATGATTACAATTCTTTCTACAAATCAAAGCGTGAGGAAATCGTAAATTTGGTTAAGAGCATTAACAGTTATGCAAAGGATGCCAAGGGAAATACGCGCAAGTTGTGTGACGGCGTTGGCATGCAGGGATACATTGGCGGTTACGGAACTCAGAATGGATGCATGAATGAGCAGAATATTTCGGATATTAAGAAATCAATTGAGACTTATGCAGCACTTGGCTGTGAAGTTCAGGTGACCGAAATGGCAGTAAGAAATTATATGGGGACGGCCGCCATGAAGAAAAAACATGCTGCATTTTATAAAAAACTGTTCCAGATGTTTGTGGACGTAAATGAAATTTCGGCAAAATGCACCGGAAAATCAGATGAAGAAATTAAAAAATTGGAGGAGAGCCGACCTTTAAAAGCGGTTTCAATTTGGGGATGGCAGGATGACCCATCGCTGGATGAAAGCAGCTATGGCTACTCGATGAATGGTCCATATTGTGGTTTGTTCACGGAATTGTATGCGGTGAAGGATTCATTTAAGAATGTGTATGAGGTTCTTGCAAATAAAAGAATTTAAAGGTGTTGACATTTTAAATTTTCAAGATTATAATAGCGGTAACACGTAGATGAGACGAGTAAAACGCAGAACATGTCAGAGAGAAATGCCTTGTGCTGGAAGCATTTTCATGGGAACCGTTTGAAAACTACCTCGGAGTGACCCCAATCCGGTCCGGTGACCCCGTTATCGTCAGAATGAAGCCGGGATGATTTATTACTATTTCGTCCAACAAGGGTGGAACCGCGAGACATTGATTTTATGGCCTCGTCCCTTCGAACTATAACAGCGAGAAGGGATGAGGCCTTCTTGTATATTGAAATTGAATGAGAACAGGAGGAATTCACATGAAAGTAACACTAAAAGATGGTTCAAGCAAAGAGTATTCACAGGCAATGAGCGTTATTGACATTGCAAAAGACATCAGTGAGGGACTTGCCAGAGTGGCATGTGTCGCTGAGTTAGACGGTGAAGTTGTGGATTTGCGCACGATGGTGGATGGCGAGCACACATTGAATATTTTGACATTTGACAGCGACGAAGGAAAAGCAGCCTTCCGTCATACGGCGTCGCACGTGTTAGCACAGGCGATTAAGAGATTGTATCCGGATGCCAAATGTGCGATTGGCCCTTCGATTGATGAGGGATTTTATTATGATTTTGATATAGCTCCGTTAGACCGTGAGGCACTAGACAAGATTGAAAAAGAGATGAAAAAGATTGTTAAGGAAGGTGCGACATTAGAGCGTTTTACCCTGCCAAGACAAGAGGCAATTGATTTGATGAAAAAACGTGAGGAGCCGTATAAGGTTGAGTTGATTGAAGATTTACCGGAAGATGCCGAGATTTCTTTCTATCAGCAGGGTGAATACATTGATTTGTGTGCCGGTCCTCATTTGATGAATACAAAACCGTTAAAGGCAATGAAGCTGATTTCTTCTTCCGGTGCTTACTGGAGAGGAAATGAGAAAAATAAAATGCTTACCCGTGTATACGGAACTGCTTATACAAAGAAAGCGGATTTGGATGCCTATTTGGAGCATTTGGAAGATATTAAAAAACGCGACCACAATAAATTGGGACGTGAGCTGGAACTGTTTACCACCGTTGATGTAATCGGTCAGGGACTTCCGCTTTTGATGCCAAAAGGTGTACAGGTTATCCAGACTTTGCAGCGCTGGATTGAAGATGAGGAAGAAAAGCGCGGTTACATGAGAACGAAGACACCTTTGATGGCGAAATCTGATTTGTACAAGATTTCCGGTCACTGGGATCACTACAAAGAAGGTATGTTTGTTCTTGGCGATGAGGAAAAGGATAAGGAAGTATTTGCCCTTCGTCCGATGACTTGTCCATTCCAGTATTATGTTTACAAGGCAAGTCAGAAATCCTATCGTGACCTGCCATGCCGTTATGGTGAGACATCGACATTGTTCCGTAATGAGGATTCCGGTGAAATGCACGGCTTGACTCGTGTGCGCCAGTTTACAATTTCTGAAGGACATTTGATTGTGCGTCCGGACCAGATGGTAAAAGAGTTTAAGGATTGTATCGCTCTCGCTCAGTACTGTTTGCAGATACTTGGTGTTGAGGAAGATGTAACGTATCATCTGAGCAAATGGGATCCTGAAAACCGTGAAAAATATATCGGCGAGCCGGAAGTTTGGAATGAGACAGAAGAAGATATCCGCCAGATTTTGACAGAACTGAATATTCCATTTACTGAGGATGTTGGAGAGGCCGCTTTCTACGGACCAAAAGTAGATATCAATGCGAAAAATGTATACGGTAAAGAAGATACCATGATTACCATTCAGTGGGATGCCCTTTTGGCTGAACAGTTTGATATGTATTATATTGATGAAAATGGTGAGAAAGTACGTCCATACATCATCCACAGAACATCGATTGGATGTTATGAGAGAACGTTAGCATGGCTGATTGAGAAATATGCCGGTGCATTCCCGACATGGCTTTCACCGGAGCAGGTACGTGTTCTGCCGATTTCTGAGAAATATCTTGATTACGCAAACAGCGTGGAAGAGAAATTAAAAGCGAATGGCATCCGCTGCAGCGTGGACAGCCGTTCCGAAAAAATCGGTTACAAGATTCGCGAGGCAAGACTTCAGAAAACACCGTATATGCTCGTCGTTGGGCAGAAAGAAGAGGAAGAAGGCGTTGTATCCGTTCGCAGCCGTTTCAAAGGAGACGAGGGTGCACAGTCTTTGGATACGTTCATTGATGACATTTGCAAGGAAATCCGTACGAAAGAAATTCGTAAGGTAGAAGTGACACCGGAGAGCAAATAAGCAGGAGGTTTGTATGCAGCAGAATAGACAGACAAATGCAAAAGCGATTGCGTCGTTAGTGCTTTCATGTGCTTCGATGATTTGTTGTATGCAATGGTCCATTTCTTTGGTAATGGCAGTGCTTGGCATTGTATTTGGAATTTTGGGACTTCGGGATGACAATCCGAATCAGGAAGATGCAGCAATTGCCGGTATCGTTGTGGGAGTGGCAGGGGTCATCCTTGCCATTGTCGTAGCGGTGCTGTTAATAAAAATTACGAATAATTCGTCGCTGCAGCATCTGGAACAGACAGCATCCTTTTTCGCCCCATACGGCAGGATATAGAAATGGAGGTATCTATGACAGATATAAATCGGCACAGAGGGCTTGCAATTGCCTCTCTTATATTAGGTGGAATTTCCTGTTTTTGCTGTTTTGGAACAGGTATCGGCGTAATCCCTGCCGCAATCGCCCTTGTCTTTAGCATTATTGCAGTGGCAAAAGGCGGTAAAAATGCAAGAAAATTAGGAATCATCGGATTGATTTTGAGTGCCATCGGTCTTGTTTTAAATGCCGTGATTTTGGCATACGGAATCTGGATGATTCGCTGGGACCACATGACAATTGAAAATCTATCCTCAATTCAGAACTTAAATCCTGCAAACGAAAAAGACATCATCGAATGGCTTCAGCAGTTTATTAAGGTTGATATATCGGGGATGGTAAATTAAATGATGTTTTTTGATTTCCGTAATTAGGCAGAAAAGCTTTGTATCTCGTGGGCGCTTTCGCTCATTGAGTGCGTAGCGGTATGGGCGCTGAAACTACCAGCGCTGCATACCGACGTACTCAAAACCCACGAGTTTCAAAGTTTTTCTGCTAAATTACTGGAATTCAATAAATGGCATTCCCCAATCATTCATTGCCCTGCATTAATACTACAGTTGATTCTTTGTACGCAGGCGTGTGTGGTCAAGTGATTGCTGCTGATTTTTCAGGAATCCAATAAATGACCTTAATTCAATTTATAATGATTGCGCTGCAAACACATCGGGTATCAGACACGCGTAGTTTGCGTGTCGATACCCCTGTGCGTTTGCTAAGCGGGAGCGGCGCAAGAAATATAAATTGAATTAAGGTCATTTACGGAAACTGAAAAAAAGTTAACAGCAATCACTTGACACACACCACCTTTCTATGGTACACTACCAAAGGTGTAAAAAGCAGAGTTATCCACTCTCACCTTGCCGTATAACATTTGTTATCACACGGTATTGGTTCACATCTATTATAATGATAGGAAATGTTTTACGTGGATAGCTGGCTTTTAGAAACAGCTATCTTTTTTTCATTTAGGAGGTAAGAACAATAAGCGATTTAATGATTAACGAGCAGATTCGCGACAGAGAAGTTCGTGTAATTGGACCAAATGGAGAACAGCTTGGCATTATGTCGGCAAAAGAAGCATATTTCAAAGCAAAAGATGCAGGACTTGATTTGGTAAAGATTGCACCGACTGCAAAACCGCCGGTGTGCAAAATTATTGACTACGGCAAGTACCGCTATGAGCAGGCTCGTAAAGCAAAAGAAGCAAAGAAGAAACAGAAAACCATCGAGACAAAAGAAATCAGACTTTCGCCAAACATTGATACCAATGATTTGAACACGAAAGTAAATCAGGCAAAGAAATTCCTGCAAAAGGGAGCTAAAGTAAAAGTCTCACTCCGATTTCGTGGTAGAGAAATGGCTCATAAAGATGTAGGAAGGGAAATCCTGAATGCGTTTTTTGAAGAATTAAAGGACGTTGCTTCCGTCGACAAACCTGCGAAGATGGAAGGAAGAAGTATGGTAATGTTTTTATCAGTCACAAAATAATAACGGAGGAATAATATCATGGCAAATCAGAAAATGAAAACAAAAAGAGCTGCTGCAAAGCGCTTTAAAGTTACCGGTACCGGTAAATTGAAAAGAAACAAAGCATACAAGAGTCATATTTTGACTAAGAAGACAACAAAGAGAAAAAGAAATCTCAGAAAGTCTGCTCTTGTAGATGAAACTAATGTAAAAACAATGAAAAAGATTATGCCATACAGCTAATGGCGAAGGAGGGAACTGACAAATGGCTAGAATTAAAGGCGGAATGAACGCAAAGAAAAAACATAAAAGAGTATTGAAACTGGCAAAGGGTTACAGAGGCGCAAGAAGTAAACAGTATCGTGTTGCAAAACAGTCTGTTATGCGTGCGTTGGAAGAGTCCTATACAGGTAGAAAACAGAAAAAGAGACAGTTCAGACAGCTTTGGATTGCTCGTATTAACGCAGCAGCTAGAATGAATGGTCTTTCCTACAGCAAATTTATGTATGGTTTGAAACTTGCTGAGGTAAACGTAAACCGTAAAATGCTTTCTGAGATGGCAATCAGCGATCCGGAAGGTTTCGCTTCTTTGGTAGAAGTAGCAAAAAGCAAATTAGCTTAAGCTTTATCTGTTATAACAAACAAGTACAAAAAGGTATCTCATTGTGAGGTACCTTTTATCTTGCAGTAAAAGTGAAACATCACGATTAATGGAAAGGAAATAAGGGAAATGAGTCAGACGCATAAGCAAAAAATAGCGGCATTGCTTGCCACAACCTTAATTTTATGTGACCTCATAAGCGGGAGTCCTGCCCATTTGCAGGCAAGACAGAAGAACAATCAGACGGAGTGGAGTGAAGAGCCAACGCCTGAACCGACAGAAGAACCGACCGCGGAGCCCACAGAGGAGCCGGAGCCAACAGCTGCGCCACAGCCAAATGAAACTCCAAAGCCGGTGAAAAAATATGAACTGGTATCGCCTCACGCTAAGTATTATAAAGGCGGCATGAAGGGGATTCATTATCGGAAAGTGAAGGGGGAAAAGGTATATCACCTTTACTCGTATACGACCGATTCGGTAAAACTTGTTATGTCACAGGCATCTACTTTTGAGGTTTACGGAGGTGCTTCGAAAAAAGAAGTAAAAAAGAAGTTAGTTACCGTTTCTTCCTCCGGTGTGGTAAAATGTAAGACAAAAAACAAAAAAAATTACACGCTCTTAAAAGCGACGTCCAAAGTGACAGGCGAAAACTGCTATATTTACATTTATTTTAATGAAAAAATTGAAAGCAAAAGCGGCAGCAAAATAAAGTTATGGGAAAAGAAAAAAGCGACAGTTTCTTTTAACTATGCCAAAAAGAAATTGTCTTTTGAAATAAAGAATAAAAAGATTGCAAGTGTCAATAAAAACGGACGAATTACGGCGAAAAAGAAGGGTACGACTTACCTTTTTGTAAAGGTAAAAGATTCGGATAAAAACCAGTGCAGGATTAAAATTGTTGTAAAAGAAGAGCCGTGGATTGTCAGTGAAAAGGATAAGAAATACGACTATGCAGAGATGACAAGAGATTTGCGTAAGATTGCTCACAAATACCCCGGAAAAACAGGGCTGTCGAGCCTTGGCAGGACATATGACAACAGGGAAATCTGGTGCCTGCGTGTGGGAAATCCTTCTGCGGCAAAGAAACTTGTGATTGATGCGGCAATTCATGCCAGAGAGTGGAAAAATACACAGGTCATTATGCGACAGACCGAGGAAATTCTTCGGGAATATGGTGAGCACCGCGCAAGATTCCGTTCGACATGCCTTTATATTCTGCCGATGGATAACCCGGACGGTGTGACAATTTCGCAGTATGGGGCAAGTGGAATCCGCAATGCAAAACTTCGCAAGAAAATACAGAAGATAGGGCATTTCAATACGTGGAAAAATAATGCCAGAGGGGTTAATATTAACAATAATTTCCCTGCCGGTTTTTCAGCAGATAAGAAAAAGGATAAAAAGAAGGGGAAGAAAAGGAAACCGGATGCCACAACATATACAGGAAAAAAGGCAGCGAGCGAAAAGGAAACGAAGGCATTAATTTCTTTTATTAAGCGGATATCGCCAAAGACGGTGTTGAATCTCCATTCGACCGGCAGTATTTTATACTGGGATTTTGATGTATCGTCGCCACTGCATGAAAAGCAGTACAGGTTAGCAAGTGAAATAAAAAAGAGAAATCATTACCGAATGATGCCAAAGAGTTCGAGTACAGAAGAACACGGAGGCTTTGCGGACTGGCTTGTGTACGAGAAGAAAATTGTGAGTGTTACGGTAGAAACAGGGACAGTGCCATGCCCTTTGCCGCACTCTCAGTATAAAAAGATTTATAAACGAAACAAAAAGATGTTTCGCTGGTTTATGCTATCTTATTAAACAGGTAATTGGATACGAAAAGGAAGGTGCATTAAAATGGAACGAACGAGAAGACTGCGGATGAACGAACGAGTGAGAGATATGGTGCGGGAAAATCATGTCCGGGTGGACGAATTGATTTATCCGATTTTTGTAATAGAAGGAGAAAATATTTGTGAACCGGTGGAGTCGATGCCGGGCATCTGCCAGTATTCGATTGACAGACTTCATGAAGAACTTGACCGAGTGCGTGAGGCAGGGATTCCGGCAGTTTTATTGTTTGGTATTCCGGCACACAAAGATGAGCAGGGAAGTGGTGCGTATGCCGAAGACGGAATTGTGCCGCAGGCGATTCGCTATATTAAGAAAAGTTATAAAGAACTCGTTATTATTGCGGATGTCTGTCTGTGTGAGTATACGTCGCATGGACACTGTGGTCTGATTTGCGATGGGGAAGTTTTAAATGATGAAACGCTTCCGCTATTGGCAAAGGCATCTGTTGTGTATGCCAAAGCAGGAGCAGATATCATTGCACCGAGTGATATGATGGATAAACGTGTTGAGGCAATCCGCAAGGCTCTTGATGAAGAAGGCCTATATAATACACCGATTATGTCCTACAGTGCAAAATTTGCGTCGGCATATTATGGCCCATTCCGTGATGCCGCACATTCGGCACCTGGATTTGGTGACCGCAAAAGCTACCAGATGGATCCGGCAAATGGAGAAGAAGCTCTGCGGGAAGTGGGGCAGGACATCAAAGAAGGTGCTGATTTAATTATTGCAAAACCGGCGATGGCATATCTGGATGTGCTAAAAGATATTTCGATTCATTATAACATTCCGATTGTGGCGTATAACGTCAGCGGAGAATATGCGATGGTGAAAGCGGCAGCGCAAAAAGGCTGGATTGATGAAAAACGAATTGTGATGGAGCACATGATTGGATTTAAGCGTGCCGGTGCAAAAATGATTATTACTTATCATGCGCTTGATGTAGCTCGGTGGCTTAAGGAAGAACAAAAGGAGCAGTAACCATGATTTTTGGCTATGTTGGAATTTGCTATAAAGAAGCACCACTTGCCCTGCGCGGGCAGGTGGCGTTACCTGACTCAAAAAAAATTGAATTATGGGAGCGGCTTTCTGTCATTGGCTTAAAACAGTGTGTGATTGTCTCGACCTGCAACCGCAGCGAGATTTTCTATTTTTCTCATTCGGATGCGGTGACGGGGGAGCAGGTGCAGTCCTGCTACCAGGACATTTTCCCGAATGTTTCGTTTGGGGATTGCTGTAAGAAAAAAGAGGGCAGTGAGGCGGTTTCTTATTTGTTCCGCGTGGCGGCAGGCTTGGAATCGTTAGTCGTAGGTGAAGACCAGATTTTAGGGCAGGTTGTTGAGGCAATGGATTTTGCCAGGACCATGGGGCACAGCGGCAAAGAATTGGAGCGCATTGTAAGGGATGCAGTGACGTGTGCCAAGTGGATTAAGACGAATTACCGCATCAGTGAAAAGCCGTTGTCAGTCAGTTATATTGGCGTGAAAGAGCTGCACCGTGCCGGTGGCGTTAGCGGGAAAAATATTCTTGTGATTGGAAGCGGAAAAACGGCGGCACTTGCTTTGACATATTTGTTTGAATACGGAGCAAAAAAGATTTATCTGTGCAGCCGGACGCTTGCGCACGCAAAAGAATTGTTAGCGGTACATGAAAATTTGACAGTGGTGGACTATCATGAGCGTTATGATGTGATGAAGCAGTGTGAAACGGTTGTATCAGCAACGTCATCGCCGCATCTGGTTGTTTTGTACGATAAATGGAAAGAGACGGGTGTCAGACAAATGCAGTTTTTGGATTTGGCATCACCGAGGGATATTGACAGCCGGTTACAAGAAGTTCCGGGGGTGCAGTTGATTGATATGGATACGCTGCAGAAAATCACCGAAAAAAATCAGAATGAGCGGGAAAAACTGGCGGCAGACTGTGAACAGGTTATTGAAGAAAAGGTGCAGGAGACGATGGAATGGCTTTTATTGAGCCGTGTGGATGGTACGATTGAGACATTGCAGAAACGGTGTTTACAGATTGAGACGGACAGTTATGAATATTTAAATCGAAAAATTTCTCTGAATCACAGAGAGCAGAAATTATTGAAAAAGGTGCTTCATGCTTCTTTGCAGCGCTTGATTCGTGAGCCGATTCAGGAATTAAAGCAGTTGGAGGACGAAGAAAAGCAGAAAGAGTACCAGAATATCTTAAAAACATTATTCCGAATGTATGAAGATGAATAAAAGTATAAGCGTAACCTTATACTTTTATTAAAAATTACTATAAGTAAAACATTATAATATCGCATGGAATATATTTACAAAGTTATACCTTGGTGTTACAATAATCTCAAAGAGAGGGATCGTATACGAAACAGGGTTTGTTTACGGGGCGGTTTCAAAAACAAAAAATGATTGGAGGACACAAGGTTGAAAAAACAGTTTTGTAAAACAATGAGTTATGTGATGACGGCAGCATTGCTTCTTGGCGTGTCAATGCCATCTTCACCGGCAGCAGCAAAGAAAAAGGCACCGAAACTTAGCACAAAGAAAGTAAGCATTTCGGTGGGACAGAAAAAGACGATTAAGCTGAAGAATGGAAAGAAAGCAGTTTGGTCCATTAAGTCAGGTAAAAAGGTTGTTAGTCTTTCAAAGAAAAAGAAAACAAGTGTCGTAGTAAAAGGTAAGAAGGCAGGAAAGGCAGTCGTATTAGCAAAGGTTGGAAAGAAAAAACTGACCTGCAAAGTTACTGTTAAGGCAAAGAAGCCGGCAGTTACAAAAGCACCGGCAATTACTACTGCACCAAACACGAATAAACCAAGTACGGCACCGACAGCAACACCAACCGCTGTAGTACCGACACCAACCGCTACCCCGGAGCAGGGCGAGGCAGTAAAAGACATCACAATTGATATGACAAAAGTTGGCGATACCGAATTCAGTTCTTCACCGGCAACGATTAATTTTAGCAGCCAGTTGGATTCTCGTTTTGATTTGGCTTATTTTAAGGAAGTAAAAATTGGCTATGAACTTACTTTTGAAGGTGAAGACACTTCCAAATTAACAGCTGGTAAAATTGCTGTAGCAGGTACAACAGATCAGCTGACAGGTTTTGATGATGGTGTAGCATTTAATTATAACATGGCAGCGGGTGCTACATCCGTATCGGTAGCATTTGATGAGAAAGTAACAGGTCCTGCCGTTGGATTGAACATCCAGCCGATGGATGCGGATGCTAGTTATGGTTGGCCGGAAACGTTGAAATCCGTTAAGATTACAAGCATTGTATTTGTTGCCAGAGCAGGAGCTACTTATCCGGTAGCAGGAGCAAGCAAACCAACACCAAAACCAACAGTAGCACCGGAATTTGAATCTTCTGAGTTCAAATACGATGGTCTTGATCAGAATTGGATTGACAAAAACATTGACCCTGAAAAACCGGTTGTTGCTTTGTCATTTGATGATGGCCCGGGAGGTTATACAGGATTTGTTGATAATGGTATGAAGATTCAGAAAGCTTTAACTGCAGCAGGCGCTCATGCAACATTCTTCTACATCGGTGCTCATATTGAGCATGATGAGGATTCCAGAAATGAAGTTCTTGCAGCGAAAGAGGCTGGATTTGAGGTGGCAAATCATTCTTATGATTCTAATGGGTTGAATAGTGTAGGACCAGAGGTAATCAAAGAGAAGATTGCTAAGACAGATGCACTTCTTTCTGAAATCACCGGATACAAACACTTCTTGTTCCGTGCGCCAAACGTTGCTTATAGTCAGGCGATGTATGCAGTAATCGAGAAACCGTTTATCGATGTATCGATTTGGAGTCAGGATTATCAGGATAAAACAACGAAAGATGATTTGGTAAACAATGTAATCAATAACTTAAAAGATGGCGGTATCATTAACATGCATTCCGTTCATGATAAGACAGCAGAGGCAGTTCCGGAAATTTTGGAGCAGTGCAAAGACAAAGGATATCAGGTAGTTGGCGTTTCTGAATTGTTTGCTATTAAAGGCAAAAAGCTTATGACAGGTGTGAAATACAATAACGCTGAGTAAGATTTGAAAATGGATTGTTGAAAAGCAGGGCTGTTATAATAAAATAGTCTAAAGATGGCAAAAGAAGTTTGTTCGATATAAACGAATGGAACTTCTTTTGCTATTTTTATTTTATACGCAGACATGCCGCTCTTTGGTTGCGGCGTCTCTTTATCTGTGATAAAATAGAGTAAATGGCGTGAAAGGAGCATGCATATGACAGGGATTGTTTTTGAAGGTGGGACATTTCGACCGATTTTTAGCTGCGGTGTGATGGATGCACTGTTGTCGGAGAATATATTACTGCCTTACTGTATTGGTGTTTCCGCTGGAATTGCGGATGGGGTTTCGTATATTTCTAAACAACCACAGAGAAATTTGGAAATTATGCAGAAATACCGTAATGATAAGCGATATATGAGCCGGAGCAACTGGAAAAAAAATAAAAGTATTTTCGGACTGGATTTTGTTTTTGGAGAAATTCCGGACCACTTAATTCCATTTGATTGGGACACCTTTCGTTCATATAAGGGAACTTGTCTGGTTGGTGTGACAAATGCAAAAACCGGACAGATTGAGTATAAAAACGCAATGGATATGGATGAGAAATTTACAATGCTTCGTGCAACCTGTGCATTGCCAATGTTTTTCCCAGCGATTGATTTGGACGGACAGAAGTATTACGATGGCGGGCTGGTTGACCCGATTCCGTTTAAAAAAGCGTTAGATGACGGTTGTGACAAATTAATTGTTGTGCTTACGCAGCCACGCGGTTTTGTGAAACGTTATGGCAAATATGATAAAATGGGTGCCAGAATGCTGGGACATAAATATCCGGAGATTAAACGAGTGATTATGGAGAGACCGGACCGCTACAATGCTGTAGTGAAAGAGTGTGAGGCGTTAGCGAAGGAAGGAAAAGTGATGATTCTACGGCCGAACCATTTGCTGAACAGCTTTGAAAGTGATGTGCGGAAACTGGAAATGGCTTATTGGCATGGTTACCGCATGACAAAAGAAAAGATGAAAAAAATCAAGAGGTTTATTGAGGAATAAAGGAGATTGCAAATGAAACAACAAAAGCAGCAAAAAGAATATGGGAAAAAGTTTTTTGTGCCAATTTTGCTTATACTGGCAGTGCTTCCATTGATTACCGATGCACATATTTATGATAATGGATTGAGTAAACAATTATGGTCATCGGCAAATGGTCAGGTGACAGATTTCTTTTTGTATTATAAATCGCATTTTTTGATGATACTGGGTGCCATTGTTACGGTTATTTTGGCATATTGGCTTTGTACTGGTGAAAATGGCAGATTGTTTGATAAAAATGTGTGGATTCCGTTGATTCCGGCATCGGTGTTTGCCTTATTTTCGCTGTTTTCGGCGATGGGAGCGGAGCATGCAGAGGATGCGTTCTTAGGCGGTTATGAGCAGTTTGAGGGCGTATTTGTCCTTCTAATTTATGTAATCTGTTTTTTGTTTGTGTATGGTTACGTGAAGAAAGAAGAGGTAGTGGAGTGGCTTCTTAACGGACTGACTGCCGGCTCTTGTGTTGTTGGTATTCTCGGTGCATTCCAAACGTTTGGTCTGGATTGGATTCAGAGTGCCTGGGCAAGGCCTTTGGTTACGACTGAACTGGCTGGCAGAAGTGGTTTTAATATAAAATTGACATTTGGTAAGGGTATGGCATATTCTACACTTCACAATCCGAACTATGTTGGTTCTTATGTGGCGGTTGTTTTACCGATTACGATTCTTTTGCTTTTTACGGCAAAGAAAATGACATTTCGTGTACTGGCTCTGATATCTACTGCTTGCCAGTTGATTATGCTGTATGGCTCACAGTCATTGACCGGACTGATTGGTGTTGCCGGAGCTGTTATTGCAGCACTCATTTTTCTGTTTCCTTATGTGAAAAAGCATTTACTTGTTTCGGTTGGAGCGGTTGTTGTGTGTATTGCTGCGGTGGTCTGCGTGCTCGTTGCAAAACCCGGCATTTTAAACCGGTTTACGGGCAGCGAGGGAGAAAAAACGACGAATACTATTTCGTCCATTCAGACAAAGAAAAATTCGTTTGAAATTGTGACCGGCAGCGGAAAGACGGTTGTGGGAGGGTTTACTTCGACTGACAGTATCGGTTCCTTTTCTTTGAAGGATAAAAAGGGAAAAACACTGGAGACTGCGACAAATAATAATGTTGTGACGATTGCAGAAAAAGGATATGAAAAGATTAAATTCTCAGCATCTGCTGTTGAAGTTGATAAAACAACGATTCCGTGTCTTGAAATTGGTGCAGACGGAAAAACGTGGGATTTGGTGAAAAAAGATAATAAACTTTTGTATTATAATCCGCAGGGACGATTGGACAAACTGAGAAAAGTGGATTCGATTGGTTTTGAAAATAATTACGATTTTGCGACCCGCCGTGGTTATATTTGGTCACGTACATTTCCAATGCTTAAATCAACGGCCTTGATTGGTGTTGGTGCGGATAATTTTGTATATGAATTTCCGAATAATGATTATGTGGGAAAAGTGAATTCTGAGTTTAATGCGCAGCTTATTACGAAACCGCATAATATGTATCTTCAGATTTGGACGCAGGACGGTATGCTTGCCTGTCTGGCGTTGATTGCTTTGTACGTGATGCTTGTTATTGCAACATGGAAGAATTGCATGAATGCAGAGAAAAAGACATGGCTTCACAAAACAGCAATGGCAATTTTTTGTGGTGCCAGTGGTTACATGGTAGTTGGTCTTGCAAATGATTCAAGTGTATGTGTGGCACCTTTGTTCTGGATCCTTATGGGACTTGGGTTTGCCGTAAATCATATGATAAAACGCAGTAAAGCGAAAGAGGAAGAACAGTAAAATACGGAGGTGATTGTATGGCTCGAAGATGCAGTGTGGAAAGAGCAAATAAACAAATTGGCGGTTTCGCCAGTGCAAAGAAAAATATGGTGATTCAGTACGAAGGACGTGAACGTTCGACAAAGCATTTGTTGGAATTGATTCACGATGATGTTTTAACAAAAGGAGTTGCAGAAGAGGAAATTGAACAGCTTGATATTTACGTGAAACCGGAAGAACAAGCTGTTTATTATGTGGTGAATCAGAAAATTGAAGGCCAGATTGCATTCTAAAAGGATGTGGGACAAGAATGTCGGAAAGGAAGAAAATTATGGCAACGGTTTATGTAATTGCAAACCAGAAGGGCGGTATTGGTAAGACGACAACCGCTACAACATTAGCAGGGATTTTGAATCAAAAAGGAAAAACTTTATTAATTGATGCGGACCCACAGGGGAACAGCACAAGTACCTATCAGGCAGCAATTGAGGATACGGCAACTCTTTATGATGTCATGGTTGATGAGGACCCGGTGCCGCTTGATGAGGCTGTGCAACACATGGAGAACGGAGATATTGTAGCTTCGGACCCATTGCTTGCCAAGGCGGGAAAACTTTTAGATGGAAATGTGGAAGGAATGTACCGTTTGCAGGATGCGCTTGAAATGTTAGACGGCTATGATTACATCGTAATTGACACAGCACCATCTCTTGATATTGTATTGTATAACTGTCTGATTGCTGCGGACGAAGTAATTATCCCGGTCACGGCGGATGCCTTTGCACTGCAGGGACTAACAAAACTCAGCGATACAATTCATGCTGTTCAAAAGCGCCAAAACCGCAATTTGCAGATTGCCGGCCTTTTGCTTGTGAAGTACGCCGGCCGCTCCAATTTGGAAAAAGATGTGCGTCAGGAAATCGAGGAAGTTGCCACACAACTTGGCACTAAATTGTTTCCAACGGCAATTCGCGAGTGCGTCAAAACAAAAGAAGCGCAGCTGAAAAAACGTCTGCTCAGTGATTATGCGCCAAACTGTACCACGATGCAGGATTACAACCAGTTTGTCGAAGAACTGCTTGGAAATTAAGATACATATATTGAATATCTTGTGTTATATAAGGATGTCAGGGGCAAGCTTTTTGCTCGGGCATCCTATTTTATTGCTTATTTTCCAATGCCGTATTCTTTCATAAGTTCTTTTTGATAGTCAGTATCTACCATGGCACGCTGCATGTCTTCCAAACGGTTGTCGTCTAGTAAACGGAGATTTAAGGTGTTAATTTCATGGATGCCGCGAGCCTCGCCACGTTCTTCATACATATCTAAAAGTACACACATATTGATATGCCCTCCTTTTTCGTTTTGTTTATCGATTAATTGCTTTGCTTTTATGTAACGGTCGTCATTCGCGACAGCGGCCAGCCAGTCTAAAAAGGCTTCCGGATGGTCGAGTTTAAAATCCGTCGTGCGGAAAAAAGATTCTAATTTTTCTTTGTCATTTTTGCATGACAAATATCGGACAATGTATTTAAAGTCGGAGTGATACATCTGCATCGTGGACTCGGATTGATTGGCTAAGTTGATAATGCCAATTGAATGAGGTGAAATCCACTTCTCAAATTCCTCACGCATATCGTCGGGGATATTAAGCACATCCTGTAATTGTTTAGGCTTTTTCCACTCTTTTTGGCTGTAATTCAAAACAAGCGTAATAACCGGATCCAGCTTTTGAGTATCATGAATCCCCTTGGTAATAGGAGATGGATAAGCCTGCTGCTGTCGATTTGCCTCTTTGATTGTCCTAACCTGCTCCATATATTTTGCATGTTGATATCCCATGTCGCGGACGGGCATAATGTTATTGATATCGCTCTGGTTTTCCAAACAGACAAAGAAGCGGGTGTTATATTTTTTGTTACACTTCATCGGTACATCCATCTGCAGTTGTTTCAGTTTGTTGTCAGAAGAGGACTTGGTAATCAGTTCACCGGGTTCTCGTGATAATTCGTTCGCAGATATATAATGTCTGCCTCCGAACAAGTTTACATTAACGATGTCGGAAAAAACATCTTTGTATTGTAATAAGTTCTTTTCTGCTAAATCTTTACTTCCCAATAGCATGCCTCCTTTTATCAAATAGAAATAACAAGGAGAACGGTTTTGCTCCCACCCTTGTTTGTGAATATACTAGCATGTAATGAAGAAAAAGTCAATATATTTCATTACAATCGTAAAGCGACTTGCGCCCGCTTGAAAGGAAGTTAAAAACAGCATAAAGGGCGAAAAAACGTAAAAAAGAGAGGCGCAAAACGACTTGTTGGTAAAGCGTGGCGTATTGCGCTGAGAATTTTTGAAAAGTGAAAAAAGTGGGGGTGGTCAGATTACGGAAAAAACAGAATCACAGTGCAAGGTTTCTGGTGGTGATACAGTTGGAGGTTTAATTGGTAAAACACAGTATGTTAATAGTTGGAGAGATGCTTCATATACCACTTGCAAATTGGACGGGACAAATTAGGGAGGAATACTGTTTGGATGTTTTCCAACCACAGATTATAATTGTTTCGACGTAAAAGTATATTATCCAAAAGAATGTTATGAGGAAAAGGGATGGCAGGATACCGGTTGTGACTTGAATGGGGGCGGCAGTACGAAAAATTATTTTACAAATGCCGCGAGACCAAAGGAATCCGATTTGATGTCGCAGCGATTGATGACCGTGCTTTTTATAAAAACAGAAAAATTCGCCGTGCTCTAATTGGTACAAACATACAGTCAATCGGGAAATTGGCGTTCTACGGTACAAAGCAGTTGAGGTACATAGATATTAGAACGAAAAAACTGAAAGCCATTGGCAAAAAAGCGTTTATTGGAATTTATCCGGCGGCGAAAATTAAAATTCCTCGTACGAGAAAGAAAAAGTACATCAAATTACTTGCCAAAAAATACGGTTAAAAGAAAAAAGCAGAGAGTTCACAAAATGGAATTCTCTGCTTTTCCCTTGGTGTTACATTTAAAAATTGCTGCCGTTCCAGCCCCAGTCGTTCACACCGTGGTAAGTGACATAAACCTGATTTCCCGGGATGGAAAGCTCTTCACTTAAAATGTCGCAAATAACTTTTGTCATTTCTGAATAGGCAGACGGAGATGCCTGACCAAACAGACTGACAGAAACATATGCTCCCTTGTCCAATTTCGAACTGCCCATGTACAAATCGTAATTATCTTCAAATCCAACCATCAGATACGTTTCCGATTTGTTTAAAATTTGGATAGCCTCACCAAGTTTTGTTTTGATAGCTTCCTCTTTTTCCGGGGTGAGCGATACGGTAATTTTTGAATCAATAAATGGCATAAAAGTACCTCTCTTTCTTTTTTATGATATAAGTCAAAGGGATTCCAGAAATTTAAGCATAGAACTTAACTGTGTACCATTTAAGCGCTCTGCATAGCGGAGTAAGCGAAACCTCGTTTCATTCAAATGAACAGAAGTGGTGTCTTCCTCCATAAAAAATTCAGACATCGAAATATTAAATGCGTTACATATTTTTTGCAAAGAGGGAATGGACGGCAATGTGTTTTTACGATACCAGGCTGAAATCGTTGATTGTGTAATGCCGGACTGCTGGGATAGTTGATACTCGGTCCAGCCACGCTCCAGCCGTAATTCCACGATACGGTCTAATACATTCATTGTCAAACCCCTTTCTTAGGTAAATTCATAAGTAATATTATACTTGGTATTACAAAATAAAGCAGTGTAAAATAACGTAATTAAATAACGTAAATATGAAATCGGTAAAGAGTAATGTATTAGGGGAGGAGTTTTGGCTGAGATAAAAAAACGGAAAGCAATTTTGACGAGGGGTGTATACTAGGGGGGGCGTATACTAAAAAAATGCAGTGGGGGCTTTTTCTTTCATAGATTACCAATATATGTTATAATGACCTTTGAAAAATGAGGGGAAATAGGATATGAAATTATTGTTTGTACTTGTTGGACTAATTTTGTTTTGCAAAGGAATTGAAAAAGGCAGTAATTGGTTGTTCTTTGGTGGATTGATATTAATGATGTCCTTTTTGATGTGGCAGCTTTTTGATAACTGGTTTTTTGTTTTGTTGTTGGCGTAAGGGGATGGGATTTTTGCAAAACAACGTTTTTTACCAAATTGTCTAAAAGAGGTTGCAATTTTAGCTTGTTTTACAGCTTTTTTGTGGTAAATCAATGTGTCTAAACAACTCTTTTCGGTATGCTAGGGCTTTAACGTTGCATTTCGGCGAGAAAGGATAAGAAGGAATGCAACGCTTTTGGCTTGGAAATAAGATTAGCGTTGTGTGTGTGCATTATTGCAGTTTCTATAACTGGTTCCAGCAATTTTTTATCTCATCGGACGTATAGAAATTTTCACGAAAAGATTTCTTTTTTTAATCTACAAAAATCAATTTATCAACTTTGTCTGGTGTATTACAATGAATAATGTCAATAGTAACAGTATAGTTTGGCATTTGAATAAAAAACAGTATGGTTTTGAAAATAAGATATGTAGTAACAAGGAATAAAAGAATTTATTCAATGATTGTTGTTTGGGGGGACGTGTGCTATAATATATTTGCCAAAAGTACCCATGACAGGGTGGTAGACTCCTAAGTTTATGTACACCGGCTTGCTGGAATACATAGCACGGACCGTAGCAGGGCGAAGACGGTGGCGCTTATGACAGCTTTTGAAATCATTTCAATTTTCATCGGTATACTAACATTGTTATGTGCCTTTGGTAGTCTTGTTATAGCGTTGCTTTGCCTTTCTCAACAAGAGAAAGACAAAGCGAAAATAAAAATGCCTATCCTGCCTGACCCACAGGATGGGCGGTGTCCGTAAGGGCATTTAACCTTTGTGGGAGCATCCACTTTGGAGTGGGTGCCTTCCAATATAGTTATAATATCACTGGTAAGGAAATATATCAAGTATTTTTTTGATAGAACATATAATTTCACATAAAAGAGAATTGTGATGTGTGACAATGGATAATTTTAGAAAGTGGTGTGCTATATGAAAAATGAAACAAGTAAACGGCTGCAAGACAATTTTGATAAAGACAATAAGCTGAAAAGCGAATTAAATTATGGTATTGCGGACATGGAGGCTGGGAGAGAACTTCCATTGGATGAAGCCATGGAAAAAATAACTGAGTTAAGAAATGTTTTTAGGGGGCTGGAGAAAATAGAGAAACTTGACGAAGCCACGTTAGAATTATATTCTTTACTTGGTCAGGGATATACGGCGATGCAAGAAGGTCGAGAAAGTTCCATCGATGAAGTGAAGGCACAAATTCGGAAAAGGAGAGAACAACGTGTCCATCGTTAAGTTTGCAAAACAACGCTTTTTACCAAATTGTCTAAAAGAGGTTGCAATTTTAGCTTGTTTTACAGCTTTTTTGTGGTAAATCAATGTGTCTAAACAACTCTTTTCGGTATGCTAGGGCTTTAACGTTGCATTTGGACGCGAAAGATTAAGAAGGAATGCAACGCTTTTGGCTTGGAAATATGATTAGCGTTGCATGGGTGCATTATTGCAGTTCCTATAACTGGTTTCAGCAATTTTTTATCTCATCGCACGTATAGAGGAATTTTCGCAAAAACGTTCATTTCCTAATCTGAAAAAATTGATTTATCAACCTTGTCTGCTATATTACAACGAATACTGTCAATAGTAACAGTATAGCTTGGTATTTGAATTAAAAAACAGTATGGTTTTGGAAATAAGATATGTAGTAACAAGGAATAAAAGAAGTTATTTAATAGTTGTTATTCAACTTGACACGTGTTAAAATATATTTACGGAAAGTACCCATGACAGGGTGGTAGCCTCCCAAGTTTATGTACACCGGCTTGCCTTTCTCGATAAGAGAAATAGGAACAAGCAAAAATAAAAATGCCTATCCTGTCTGACCCACAGGATAGGCAGTGTCCATAAGGACAATATTGCTATAAACTTGGAGCATCCACTTTGGAATGGGTGCTTTCTTTGTATAATCATAATAACACTCTTGTAGAAAGAATGCAAGTGGGGTTTGATAAAAAAATATTCTGCAAATTCAGTCTAAATTATTAACATTTTTCGAATTAGTCTTCTTACATTTTGGACATGCATATCTTCCCCGAACACGTTGATTTATCCCTGCCAACCATGAGCAATTGCAATGATTACATTTCCGTCCATGATTTCGTTTTGTTATAGATGCTTTATACAGATGTTCTTTTGGGCAAATCCAATTTGCCTTTTTTGAACTGTTTGGACTGATTTTACTAGGCTCAATGTCGTTAAGTTCAAAATCCCATTCAATCATTAAATCTGGTCGTTTAGTTGCTATAACTTTATTCGTGATTTTCTCACATGATAACTCATTATCTGTTGCATCCAGCATGGCTCCTGCACCTAAAAGAATTGTTAATAATTCTTTATTCACAGATGCGTTCATTTTTGCTTTCTACCTTCCGTCATCGCCTGACACATCTTCATAAGTTCAGCCACACACTCGCTCTCTGTCATTGTTTTCACATTAAACCCATATGCTTGCATGACAACTCTGTCATTATTCCAAAATCATACAAGGTAGCATTCGACATAAGAAGATTTGAATCTCCACAAATCACATCCGGCGACATAAATCCTAAAGGTATGTATCTGCGATTCTGCGATGAATGTCTTGGAATAATGATATATGTATCCTCCGGTTGTCGAACTTCCCCAAATAGCATCGGATATTCAGCAAGTTTTTTAGTAGCTTCACGATTACTATTTTCACGAAGCAACTTCACTTTCAAGACCGCATCCATAACGGGTGGAACTTTTTTGACTTCGTTAGGTGAAATATCCTTTAACCAAAGACAATACCTTTCTTTATTATGTAATAATTCTTTTGCTCCAATAAATGGTTTAAACATGCTTCTTGCAAGAGGATATTTCTTAACTATTTCTTCTTTGTTTTCAAAAGAATAGTCACTTAAAATTCCTCCATCATTCGGCATACTCCCAAAAACTACATTCGAAACACTACTAATGGTTTTTTTTCTATTTTCGATAAAAATATCGGGTGCTTCTATCAAATATGCGTTAATATTGTCTACAAAGGTACTGAAAAGAGGTAACAGAAGAAGAAAAGGCGAAGGACGGAAGTTCTTCAACCACAGGAATGTTACCTGTGGATTTTTTTGTTATAAAGGAAAACAGATACTAGAAAATTCAATTTAAGTACCAAATATATCATAGAATAATCTTACAGATAGGGCTATAATTAAAATATTATTTTAGTCAATTTACAATTTAGAAGGAGGTAATTATGCAAATAGCAAGTAGAAAAGTAATCGCAGGCCTTATGGTTTTGGCTCTTTGTATCACAACACTATCCAGCGCCGGAAGTGATGTAGAAGCAAAGGCTAAGGCTTCTCTTAAGACCAAGAAGATTTCTGTTAAGGTTGGAAAGAAAAAGAGTATATTGATCAAGAATAAAACTAAGAAATATTCTTATTCTTTTACCAGCAGTAACAAACAAGTGGCAAAAGTAACATCAAAAGGGAAGGTTACCGGAATAAAAGCCGGAAAAGCGACTATAACAGTAAAAGAAGTTTTGAAAAAAGGTAAAAAGAAAAAAGGTAAAAAGAAGAAAAGAACATTGGGAAAGGTTAAAGTTACGGTAACTGGCATGAAAAAGAAGAATGTAGCAACGCCAACACCGGAAACGGTAAACAAGGCAACACCTACAGCAACACCTACAGCGACACCGTCTGCAACAGCACCGGTTGAGCCGACAGCATCAGCAACGCCAGCCGCATCGGAGCCGGCAACACCAACACCGATCGTAACGAGATCTCCTGCACCACGTCCAACATTGGCGCCTGGTATGCCGGAATTAGATAAGAACAATCTTACTGTAGCGGACTATCCGGGTATTGCATCCGATGTGCCGGATCTGGATATAATTCGTGTTGGTCAGAACTACTACATGGTAAGTACAACGATGAACCTTGTTCCTGGTGTCCCTGTTATGAAGTCGACAGATCTTGTTCATTGGGAAATTGTAAACTATGCATGTAACCGTTTCCCGAACAGGGATTTATTTAATCTTGAGAACGGACAGCAGACATATAAGAATGGTTCCTGGGCAGCATCATTAAAATACAATGAAAAAACAAAACTTTTCTATGTAATCTACAATGTTAACAATGATGGTTTTTATTGTTACACGACACCGGATATCGAGAATGGTACGTGGAAAGCATATTACATACAGACAAGTTTCCATGACCCGGCATTGATCTTTGACGGTGACGGAATGTATGTTATCTACAATGGAAATAACATTCAGAAGATTTCTTTAAAAGAATCATCGGCAGAAGGTGGAATTGGAAAAGTTGTAAAAGAAGGCGGTTCAAGAGCACTGTTTAATAAGACATTGGGCGGATTCAAGTGGTCTTTATGGGAAGGTGCTCATGCTTATAAGATTGGTGATTACTATTACCTTATGATCATTGGTTCTTATGGAAGCTGGTTCCGTAGAGAAGTATGCTATAGAAGTAAAAAATTGTATGATAGTAAGGCGTCAGACTGGGAAGCTCAATTGATCTTTGAAGGCTCTACATATGAGTATGGAACCGGTATCGCACAGGGTGGTATTGTGGACACGATCTATGGTGACTGGTATGGATTCCTTTTCCAGGATCATGATGGTCTTGGTCGTGTTCCGTCTATACTTGCTGTAAACTGGGATTATGTTGATACAAAGAATAACAAGTATTATCCAGACTGGCCGATGATGGGTTACTATGATGATAAAGGAAACTTTGTAAATTGTCTTGGAACAAGCCAGAAGGTTAAGAATCCACTTACTATCCAGTTGAATAAGAGTGATAAGGAAAATTACATTGTTGGTGATGATGATTTCTCCTATCCGGATTTTAAGGAAGGTGACAGCCTAAAGAAAGTATGGCAGTGGAACCATAATCCGGATGACGCCAACTGGTCAGTAACAGAAAATCCTGGTTATTATCGAATTAAAAACGGTAAGGTAGCAGGGAATATCTGGTTTGCAAGAAACTCTCTGACACAAAGAACGGTAGGGCCTAACTTTACATCAGAGACATGCGTTTTGACAGAAAATATGAAACCGGGTGATTATGCAGGTCTTGCTGCAATCAGTGCACACTATGGAATGGTTGGTGTAAAATGCGATGAAAATGGTAACCGTTACGTATTCCAGGGCTGCAATAGTGATACGAATAGTGGTGCAAAGGCGAAGAAAGAGGATAAGATAAAAGAAAATGCTGTTTCTAAAGAAAAGATCGAAGGAAACGCACCAGTATATCTTAAGATTGAGTATGCCTTTAATACAGGCAAGACAAGAGCAGATAGAGCAAACTTCTTCTATAGTTTAGATGGAGAGAATTGGAAGAGCATAGGCGAAACATTCTCACTTGGATTTGATACTGCGACAACATTTATGGGAACAAGAAGTTGGCTTGTAAATTATGCAACAAAAGAAGCTGGTGGATATGTTGATTTTGATTATTACAAAGTAAAATAAAACGATACCATTTCTGCCGGCAAGATTGTCTTGCCGGCAGTTTTTTTATTGTGCGCCTTGCGGCGCACGTTTCTAATGGGTGAAAGTCCCTAATCCGCCCTAGTAGTGGGAAGGATACAGCCAAAGACAAGGGGGCCATCGTGAGGTGGAATCTGAAGGAAGTCGGATGGTAAATCTCTGGTCTGACGAACAGAAATCACATCAGGCTATAGTTAAGGATAAGGTTGCAATACAAACTAAAGTCCAATAACTACTCGGAATTAACTATGGTAAATGTGGCAGATAGGTGGAGAGAAAGAAACGTGTGGTGCCAAGGCAGATTCATTTGAATTTCCACCTTTCCAGAAAGCAGAAATCAGATAGATTTATACGAGAATCGTAAAAAATGAAAATTTGTTAGAATTTTGGTTAGAACAAACGGAATTTTTGCAGTTTTTCAGAAAGAAAAAGGCTGAAAAACACTCATAAAATAGAATGTTTTCAGCCTTGGAATCGAAGTGCATACAAGCGTTTCTCCGAAACGCTTGTCCCACGGCTATCGCCGTATATACGCGGATTGTGATGCGTCTGCCTGCGAGCAAGCTCGCGTCAGCCGCCCACACCCCGCTATGCACTTCTCTTAGCTTTCGTGCGGATAACAGGACTTGAACCTGCACGGGATTCCCCACTAGAACCTAAATCTAGCGCGTCTGCCAATTCCGCCATATCCGCAAACAAGTGAAATTATAACAGACAGGAGGTAGGCTTGTCAAATTTATTCGTGCAAAATGGGAAAGATAGTGTTATACTTATTACAAATGATGTTGGAAATAAAGAGAGAAAGGACGATGAGAGTATGGGAGCATTAGTAGCACTTGGTGTATTTACGGCGATTGCCATTGTAGCAGTGATTGTTGTGGTTGCTGCGGTAGCTGCGATTGTGGCAGGCGTTACGGATTCGACCAAAGAAGAAGAGGTATAAAGGATGGAACGGTCAAAGAAAACTTCATTTGATTTTTATATGCTGCCACTGGTTCTTGCCGTGGCAGTTGTTCCCTTATTGACAATGATGACTTCGTATTCATCGGGAATTGGGAAATATACATGGGCGTCCGGCGGTTCATTTGTTGATTTTTTTCTTGGCTTTAAGCGGGGGGCACTGATTCTTTTAGGAGCTGTGATTATTATTTTGTTTTGTGCTGCGCAGTGGATGCGGGTGCAGGCAAAAGCGGTGTGGACGACTAAAAATCAGAAAATTGTTTTGATTTTGCTGGCAGTATTTTGGGGTGTTACCGCAATATCGGCATTGCTTGCGGATGAAAAAATAGATGCGTTATTCGGTGGATTTGAGCAAATGGAAGGGGTACTTGTGGTGACTGCTTATGTTGCTCTTTTTTGTCTTGCTTATTTTCTTTTATCGAGTGAAAATAAAATTCAAGTGATTGTACATGCGTTATTAATTGGTTCGCTGATTCTTTCTATTTTAGGGGCGTTGCAGGCTTTTGGTGTGGATTATCTGGCAAATGATATCACAACGCCATTTTTTACCATGTTTATGCGTACACTGCCTAAGAAGTTTAATGGAATTACGGCAAGTTTTGGAAAAGGGGTTTCTTATGCAACACTTTACAATCCTAATTATGTTGGCTCCTATGTGGCACTAGTGCTCCCGCTTACCGTTTATGAGGCGGTACAGGATGAAAAAAACAGATATAAAATTGTGGCGGCGGCATCCGCTGTGTGCCAGCTTATTATGCTAAAGGGTTCCGGTTCGCTTGCCGGGATGGTTGGTGTAGGTGCGGCAGTATGCGTGGTGGTGTTGTTTTTGTTTTCGGATATCCATAAAAATAGGAAGATTCTTTGTGGCGTATTTGTTGTGGCAGTCGGACTGGTAGCTTTGTTTTTGTGGAAAAATCCGACATTCTTCCGTTCTGTCATAAAGGGAAATGGAGAGCCGTGCAGCAGCCATATTTCTTCTATGATTTCAGATGGCACGAGTGTGAAAATTACATTGCATTCAGGGAAAATGATTACACTTCGGTGGGATGCCGATGCAACGGTTTACGAATTTGAGGCTTTGAATGAGAATGGAAAAAAGATTGAAATGACAGGCGATTCCTTCAGTGGTGTTAAGTTAAAAGGGGATGCGTATCAGGGACTTTTGTTTGAGGCGACTAAGCGTCAAATTACGTATCAGGAGCAGAAAACTTATTTTGATGTATTGCGTCTTACGGTGGATGATAAATATTCGTGGGATTTTGCTATGCTTGGTGTGGGGCTGCGTTACATTAACGGAGTTGGGAAGCCGGATATGCTTCACTATGTGGAATCTTTTGGTATGGAAGGACATTATGATTTTGCGTCAAACCGTGGCTATATCTGGTCGCGCACATTTCCGCTGTTGAAGCGTGCATTACTTCTTGGTGTAGGTCAGGATAATTTTGCGTATGCATTTCCGAATGATGATTATGTAGGAAAAGTGAATTGTGGTTTCAATGAACAGATTGTTACAAAGCCACATAATATGTACTTGCAGATTTGGGTTCAGGATGGACTGCCTGCGCTGCTTGCATTTTTAGCGTTGTATCTGCTGCTTTTTGGCAGAACCATCCGTAAATGTTTCAAAAAAGGAAAATGGAATCATAGTCAGAAAATTTCTTTGGCATTTCTGTGTGGAGTTAGCGGATATTTTGTGGCGGGGCTTGCCAATGACTCATCCATCTGCGTGGCACCGGTATTTTGGGTTTTGTTTGGGGTGGCGTTTGCTGTTTTACGCAGCGAATAAAAATTTTTGAAAAAAATTAGCACTCATCTCTTGACAGTGCTAACAGCGAGTGCTATATTATAACTGTGTTATAGATATGATAGAACATACAAGAGATTGTATTTCACTGAAACTGAAGGGAGTGAACGACATGAACATTAGTAAATTTACACAGAAATCAATGGAGATTGTAAATAATCTTGAAAAGACGGCATACGATTTTGGAAATCAGGAGCTGGCGCAGGAGCATTTGTTATACAATATGCTGACGGTCGATGACAGCTTGATTGTCAGTCTGTTAAAGAAGATGGACATTGACCCGGTCGTTTTCCAGGCGCAGGTGGAAGGCTTGATTAATAAACGACCAAAAGTAGAAGGCGGTCAGATTTACGTTGGCAATGATTTGAATAAAGTTCTGATTTATGCCGAAAACGAAGCAAAGGCAATGGGTGATGAATACATTTCCGTGGAGCATTTGTTCTTAAGCATGCTTCGTAAAGCATCACCGGAGATAAAGAAGTTATTTAAGGAATTTAACATTGACAGGGAAAGATTTTTGCAGGCTCTTTCTCAGGTGCGTGGCAATCAGAAAGTGACAACGGATAATCCGGAGGCAGTTTACGAGAGTTTGTCTAAGTATGGAACGGATTTGGTGGAGCAGGCAAAGGATCAGAAATTAGACCCGGTAATTGGACGAGATGAAGAAATCCGTAACATGATTCGTATTTTGTCGCGAAAGACGAAAAATAATCCCGTTCTGATTGGTGAACCAGGTGTTGGTAAAACTGCCGTAGTTGAGGGATTAGCACAGCGTATTGTGCGCGGCGATGTGCCGGAAGGTTTGAAAAATAAACAGGTATTTGCACTGGATATGGGTGCTTTGGTAGCCGGTGCGAAGTACCGCGGTGAGTTTGAGGAACGTCTGAAGGCAGTGCTTGAGGAAGTGAAGGAAAGCGATGGACAGATTATTTTGTTTATCGACGAACTTCATACAATTGTCGGTGCCGGAAAGACAGATGGTGCAATGGATGCCGGCAACTTGTTAAAGCCAATGCTGGCGCGTGGTGAACTGCACTGTATCGGTGCGACAACATTGGATGAGTACCGTATGTATATTGAAAAAGATGCAGCTTTGGAACGTCGTTTCCAGCCGGTAATGGTGGAAGAACCGACGGTAGAAGATACGATTTCAATTTTGCGTGGATTGAAAGACCGCTATGAAATTTTCCATGGAGTAAAAATTACCGATGGCGCACTTGTGACAGCGGCAACACTGGCAGACCGTTACATCACGGACCGTTTCCTGCCGGATAAAGCAATTGATTTGGTGGATGAGGCGTGTGCACTGATTAAGACAGAACTTGATTCGCTGCCGACAGAACTCGATGAGACCCAGCGAAAGATTATGCAGCTGCAGATTGAGGAAGCGGCTCTGAAAAAAGAAACCGATAACTTGAGTAAGGGACGTCTTACTGAACTGCAGAAAGAGTTAAGTGAACTACAGGAAGACTTTTCGGTTAAAAAGGCACGCTGGGACAATGAGAAAGCAGCCGTTGATAAAATTCATCAATTGAAAACGGAGATAGAAAATACGAATAACCAGATTGAGATGGCGAAAAACAGCGGTGATTTGGAGCGTGCATCGGAACTTGAATATGGCGAGCTGCCACGTTTGCAGCAATTGATGGACGAAGCGGAAAATGCGGCTAAAACAAGTGACCAGCAAATGGTACACGAAAGCGTTTCGGACGAAGAAATTGCTCAGATTATTTCTCGCTGGACAGGAATCCCGGTTGCTAAATTAACAGAGTCGGAGAGAAATAAGACGCTGCATCTGGATGATGAGCTTCATAAGAGAGTGATTGGACAGGATGATGGCGTAACAAAAGTGGCAGATGCGATTATTCGTTCCAAAGCAGGCATTAAAGACCCGACTAAGCCGATTGGTTCATTTCTCTTTATGGGACCTACCGGTGTTGGTAAAACCGAGCTGGCAAAGAGCCTTGCCGAGTGTTTGTTTGACAATGAAGCCAATATGGTTCGTATCGACATGAGTGAATATATGGAGAAATATTCCGTGTCCCGTCTGATTGGAGCGCCTCCGGGATATGTTGGTTATGAAGAGGGCGGGCAGTTGACCGAGGCCGTGCGCCGCAGACCATATTCAGTTGTCCTTTTTGATGAGATTGAAAAGGCACATCCTGATGTGTTTAATGTTTTGCTGCAAGTGCTGGATGATGGACGAATCACGGATTCACAGGGCCGTACGGTGGATTTTAAAAACACCATTTTGATTATGACGTCAAACCTTGGCGCAGAATTTTTGCTGGATGGCATTGATGACAATGGAAACATTTCTTCTGAGGCAGAGGAACTTGTGATGTCGCAGTTGAAAAATCATTTCCGACCGGAGTTTTTGAACCGTCTGGATGAGATTGTTATGTTTAAGCCTCTTTCAAAAAGCGATATCCGAGGCATCATTGATTTGCTTGTCAAGGATATTAACCGCAGAATTGAGGATAAAGAAATCTCTCTTACCGTTACAGATAGGGCGCTTGATTATATTGTGGAAAAAGCATACGATCCGGTTTATGGTGCGAGACCGTTGAAGCGGTATTTGCAGAAAAATGTCGAAACTCTGCTGGCGAAGAAGATGCTTGCGGATGAAGTGGCAGTAGGAGATGTGCTTTCTCTGGATGTGGAAAACGATGCTTTAGTAATTCGTAAGGCGGATTAAAACAAAATAATACTTCTTTTGGAAAAACTATAAGGAGATAGGAATATAATTGGTTCTTATTGAATTATAGTTTTTTCTTATGTATACTCTTATTCGTGGGGAAATTTTGAATAATTAAATTTTTTTTCAAAAATGTAAAACTTTTTTCAAACTTCACTTGTCTTATAAGTAAAAGACACAGAAAGGAAGGATGAAAATGAAAACGAAAATGAGAGGTTTTGTGGCTTTACTAATGGCTGCGATGATTATGGTGGGGATGATTCCGACGCGCAGCGAGGCAAAGAAGGTTACCTATTATAGGACTAAAAAGGTTTTTCTTCAGACAAAGGAAACCAAAATAGTAAAGACGACAAAGAAAATCAAAAAGGTTGTAGGCGTGAATCAGACACTGAAAGGTGTGGCAAAAGGAAAGAAAATTTCCAGTAAAAAAATCAAGTTTACGCCCGGAAAGGCCAGTGGCAATACGGGACTTGATGAAGAGGATATTATGGTAACGTATACGAATGGCAAAAAGCAGAAATTTATTGTAAAAACCGTAAATCCATATTTAGAGAAGATTGCCCAAAAACTTCGCCCGCTTGTGAAGAACCCGGATGAAGGACTTCGGATTATTGCCCGTGAATATGAGCAGTGTTATCAAACAGGAAAAAAGGATTATTTTGAACATTTAAAAAGCAATCCGCGCGCATATAAGAACATGCTGAAACGTACGGCAAATAAGAAATATACTTATGAATGGACTGCGTTAGAAAACTTTGGCGGCGAGTGTACCGTGGATGACATTATTAAAAAGGCGACGAAGTCACAGAAAATTGCCCTTATTTTAGAAACGTACTGCGACATGAATATGAAGTATAATAAAGATTCAAAGGGCAGACCGGTTCATGGCGAAGGCGGTGTGAAAAACCGATATAAGGCAATTTATCAGGGAACTTATAAAGGTGTCTGCGGGGAATCGTCCGAACGCTTGTATGAAATTTGCGAAGTGATTGGCGTTAAAGCAGGATTGGCGAGCAATCCAAAGGAGAACCATGAATGGCTTTGCATCGCCGCTGTTGACAAAAACGGCAAAAAATACTGGCAGGGGGTTCCGGCAAGCTCTTACGCAAGATGTTTATTGTGGAAAACAAAAGTGGGAACCGATGGATTTGATTGGGAAGTAAGCCCAAAAAGTTATGGAAAAGATATTTTTAATGTAGTAATTCGAAGAACATATGCAGAAGAGTAAGGAGGAAATGAGAAAAATGGAACAGTATGCAGAAGCGGTGGCAAATGCGCTGGCAGGAAATCAGGAAGGATATGACTTTTTATATCAGAGTACCTATCAGAAAAAGTTTTTCATTGCGAAAAAATATATGGGAAATGACATGGATGCGCAGGATGTTTTACAGGATGCCTATGTGCAGGCATTTACAAAATTAAATACCTTGCAGGACTATCAGAAATTTCCGAATTGGTTTGGAATGATTGTTGCAAATACGGCGAAAAATGCGCTTCAGAAAAAGAAAATGCTGTTCTTCTCCGACCTAGAAGGTGTAAATGAAGAAGGTGAAGCAATGGAATTAAATATTATGGATACCGATGCGAGCCGCCAGCCGGAAATTGCTTACACAGAAAAAGAAACGCAGGAAATGGTTCATGAAATGTTAGATACACTGCCGGATGACCAGAGAATGTGTATTTTGATGTTTCATTTTGAGGGTGCGAGTATTCGTGAAATTGCGGAGGCAATGGAATGTTCGGAAAATACCGTGAAATCCCGTTTGAATTATGGGCGCAAGGCAATTAAAAAGAAATCCGAGGAATTGCAGAAAAAAGGCTGCAAACTCTACAGTATGGCACCACTTCCGCTTCTTCTTTTCCTGCTTCGCAAAGAAGAGGAGGCATTTTTACAAAACGCTGGCTTTGTGATTCCATCGGCTGCGTCGGTAATGAATCAGGGAGCAAAGATTGCAAAACAAGCTTCCAAAGGTTTTTTAAAGACTGTTGCAGGAAAAGTTACGATGACAGTTGCCGGTTTGGCTGCAATTGGTAGTATAGGAACCGGTATTTTTCTTGGAGCCAATGCGCGGCAGGAAAAACGGACGGCACCGACGCCAGCTCCGGAGCAGCAAGTCCAAGCAACTGCCACAGAGACTCCGACAGCGACACCGGAACCGACACAGACGCCGGTTCCGATAGCGGATAGATGGCGGGATGCCTATCGGAAAATACTAAGTAAGAAATTGAAAGTGAAGGGCTATACCGAAAACGGAAAAACAGGATATGTATCCGATTACAGCTATTTTCTTTATGATGTAAATGGTGACAACATTCCGGAACTGATTGTAACGTGTTTAGGAATTGATTTTGGAACCGGAAAGTATGGGTATCTTGCCCGTTTTTATTCTTACTCCGAAGAAAAGGGTGCATATGTGGCGGGGGAGGTAGACGAGTTGACGGCACGGACTGAATTTTATTACCGGCCGGGAAAAAAAGGTTTGATTATCGAAAGCGGTATTGTGAATATGGGTGAAATACCGGCACAATATGAGGGCGATATGACTGCCTGTGCGATAAAAAACGGTAAGCTTGTCACAAAAGAAAAATCGTACACGTGTGATGCGGAGGAGACAAATAAAGATAAGTACCGTCCAAAAGGAATAAAGACGATTTCATCGGATTCGATAAAAAACAGAAACGATTTATCCGGACTTAAGGTGGCTTATGAAAAATATAAGGAGGCATAAAGATGAAAGAATTATTGAGAAAGTTAAGTATTATGGCAGGGGCGTTATGCCTTATGCTGGCAGGAGTGATTTTTGGAGGAATTACGGGAAGTGCAAAAACCGTATCTGTTGGATCCGGCTGGATTACCGGACATTACAGCAAAGGGGATGCAGATCTTTTACATCAGTACCAGTTTAGTGTACCAAAGGATGGTAAAGTGACAGTGACTTGCAAGTCTTTGCAGACAGGATGGATAATCCATTTGGAAAATGAGGACTGTACGGAAAATTATAATTCGAAAAGTGGAGGAAATGGCGCATCATTTTCCGAGTATGTGAAAGCAGGAACTTATGAAATATTTTTTGAGGCACTTGATTCGTGGTATTCATCACAAGAGGGGGACTATCAGTTCAAGGTAGAATTTACTCCGGTGGACTGCGATGTACCGGAGCCAAATGATGACTTTCTCAGTGCCACCCCGATTGCTTTGAATCAGGTAAAAAAAGGCATTTTGACTGATACCAATAAAGATGATTATTTTAAGATTGACTTAAAAACAGCTACATCCCTGCGAATCAGTACCACAGGAGAATCCTATAGAAGTGTGTATATTTATGACAGCAATTATATTGAAAAACGCAGTGAGGTTTGCAGCGATAATAGTACAATGGAAGAGTATTTGCCGGCAGGAACTTATTATATAAATATTCACAGAACAATCCATAACTACAACGACGGTCCTTATACCATCAAGTGCAGTGCTATCCAGTACATCACCGGCATTAATCTCCGTGGTCCGGTAGCTGTTATCACCAGAGGCCAGTCTATGAACCTGCTGACATCGCTCACTCCATCCAACGCTTCCCAGAAGACACTTCGATGGAGCAGTAACGACAGAGATGTAGTTACCATATCCGGCAATGGAATGGCAACCGGAAAGGGCATTGGTTACACAACGATCGATGCTTCTTCCATCGATGGAAGCAACAAGAGCCAGAGTACAACAGTTGTAGTGAAACCGGCTAAGATTGCCATGAAGAGCGTGAAACTTGCAAAGATGTCCAAGAGAAAAATTACCATTAAGGTAAAGGGGCAGAAAGGTGCCATTTACCAGTACCAGTATGCAACCAGCAAAAAGTTCAAAAAGGCAAAATCCATCCGCAGTTCTTATTCATCTGCTACTACGATGAACAGACTGGCGAAGAAAAAGAAATATTATGTAAGAGTTCGCGGATATGTTACCTATAATGGTAAAAATTATTATGGTGCATGGAGTAAGGTAAAGGCTATCCGCACTAAAAAATAGGAGTGGTATGCGGCAAATGTGGGATGAAGGAATAATTTTTTTCAAAAAGCAATATAATAATAGCCACTGATTATTATCAAAAAGAGTTCTTGACAAGGGCTATTTGCTTTGGTAATATAAGTTCAGTGATCGTGTTACAGATACCTGCGAGGCCTGTAACCAGCGAAGGCTCCTGCGGGAGCCTTTTCTATTATAAGGAGATAAGTATGGAAACTTTGAATAAACCATTTTTGACATATGAGCAGCAAATACTGAAATTAAAAGAAGACAAAAAACTTATTATATCGAATGATGAATTAGCAATTGGTTTGTTAAAAAAACATAGTTATTTTGATTTGATATCTGGATATAAAGGGATGTTTAAAAAAGCAAATGGGGAATACAAGCTATATGTTTCAATTGAGGATATATACGCATTGTATTGTTTTGATGATAATCTTAGGGCATTGGTCCTTAGATATATATTAAAGGTTGAAAAACATATAAAATCATTGATGTCATATGCATTTTGCCAAAAATTTGGCGAGAATCAAATAGAATATTTGACGACAACAAATTATAATTACACAGAAACCTTTCGAGAGGAAATAAATTATTTGGTTGGTAGATTGAATCAAACTATAAATAATCCAAAAAATTATACATATATAGAACATCAAAAAAGAAAATATGGGAATGTACCGCTATGGGTTATGATGAAAGCGTTGACACTGGGAACTGTATCTAAGATGTATAGTTTTATGCAGCAAAGCATACAATATCAAGTTAGTAAAGAATTTTCTTATATAGATGAAAGTTCATTGGGTAGAATGTTGGATTTGTTGTCTAGAGTAAGAAATGTATGTGCGCACAATGAACGTTTATATGATTATAAATATAGAAGGGGTGCCATTAATGATTTTGCTGTTCATGAAAAATTAAATATAACTAAAAGGAATGGGCTATATTTAAAGGGGAAAAATGATTTATTTGCAGTTGTTATATGTTTTTATTATCTATTAGGTGAAGAGGATTTTGTGAGTTTTTGTATAGATTTAGAACATGAGATTTATGTATTGTGTGGCAAGACGAAACAGGTTCAGAGAACACAGCTTTATCAAAAAATGGGATTTCCACTTAATTGGATGGAAATTGATAACAAAATTGCGGATGTAATATGTAAAACACAATCAAATTAATTAAATTTCACAAAAAATAAGAAGAGAAGGGCAGCTCACGAGTATGTGAACTGCCCTTTTAGAAAAATGCAGGAATCTATTTGCAGAACTGTTTGTCGAAATCCGGGTTGTACGCATAGAAGTTTTTCTTGTTCAAATCATCCTGCAGCAGACGAAGGCTTTCACCAAAGCGCTGGTAGTGCACCAGTTCGCGTTCACGCAGGAAGCGAATCGGATCGCAGACATCCGGGTCTTTTACAAGACGCAGAATGTTGTCATAGGTCAGTCGAGCCTTCTGCTCTGCCGCCATATCTTCATGCATATCGGCAAGTGGGTCACCGGTTGACTGAATGCTGGTTGCGCTCCAAGGCTCACCGGATGCAGCCTGTGGCCAGATGCCGATGGTGTGGTCGATATAATAAGGGGCAAATCCCTGTTCTTCCAATTCTTTTGCGTTTAAGTTTTTCGTGAGCTGGTGAACAATGGCACAAATCATTTCCATGTGAGCGAGTTCCTCGGTACCGATATCCGTAAGCACACCGGCTACTTTTCGGTTTGTGTTGGAATAGCGCTGGGAAAGGTAACGCATGGCAGCGCCAAGTTCACCATCGGGTCCACCGTATAGCTGAGAGTTATAAATGGTTAAATGTGGAATATAATATAAAGAATTAAATTGCACGATAATGCTTCATATGATATAATATCATACAGTTGTAAGACCGAGCTGTGATAGGTAGAATATATCAGGTGTTTGCAAGTATGGATAAAATGTCATATAGTTTTTGAACGATAGGAGATGCAAAATTGAAAAAGATGCTAAGTACAGATGAACTTATCTGTCATATGAAAGAAAAGGGAATACAGTTCAATATAGTAGATGAATCAGCTGCAAAAGACTTTCTGACATACAATAATTATTATATGAAACTGGCTGCGTTTAGAACAAATTATGAAAAAGTGGACAATAAATATTTAAACCTCGAATTTGCATATCTTCAGGAGTTATCGACAATTGATATGAGGTTAAGATATATAATTATAAATATGTGTTTGGATATAGAACATTATATTAAAGTTACGTTATTAAACAAAGTAAAAGATAAAGAGGATGGCTATCAATTGGTCAGGAAATTCGTTACGAAAAATGAAAGGGTTTTAAGAAATATATACAGACATAAGGCAAGTGAGTATTCTCACGGATTGATTGAGAATTATTATCCCTTTTTTCCTATATGGGTGTTTGTAGAATTGATATCGTTTGGGGACTTGACATATTTATGCGAATTTTATAAAAAAATGTATGGTGAAGAAATCATTGACAATAAATTTATGAATCAAGTGCGGGATTTGAGAAACGCATCGGCTCATAGTAATTGTTTAACAAATAAATTGCAGGAAAAAATTACTGGTGCGCCAGATAAGAGAATTTTAGACTTTGTTAAACAACTTGATTGCGTAGGAAGATCATCTCTTTTAAATAACATGTCAAGGAGTTTTATGTATAATTTTGTGGTCCTTTTGTATGTATATGATAGAGCTGTTACTAGCGAGGGAGTAAAGAAAAATAGATATAGAGAACTAAATGAGTTGGTGAATGTTAGGATGCTGAAAAACAAGACATACTTTGAAAAAAATAATGTAATTAAAACGCAGTACAAATTCATAAAAAAAGTTGTTGACAAATTATAAAAAAATGCATATACTATTAGTATCATTGAAAAGCAGATCGCTTTTATAAGGAGTGTCCATAGCAATATGGCACTCCTTAATTTTCGTTTTTTTATTCTTCAAACTTATAATAAAAACTATACTCATCCTTCTCCTTATCATATTCCATATAGTCTAAAATAGATGCAAGTGCGGTATGCTTTTCCAACGTACTGAGCGTATTGTCCTTTAGTTTCAAGATGATTTCTCTAATGTCCACGTGGAACTCCTCGGTTGTCGTGATAACGGCAGCAGTTTCAAGTGTCGCAAGTTTTTCCTTGATGGACTTTACTTCGGCATCTATCAGTTCTCGGTTTTCCCGGTATTCCTCTTTGGTATCGATACCGTCAAGGTATGCTTCTTTTGCACGTTGTTTCCGGATGGCAAGTTTATCAAGCAACTGTTCATATTGTGCAGCATCGTTACCAGACGGTTCTTCGACCTTTTCCACTGTATAGGTAATGTTGCTGTGGCCGTGGTCGACAAACTCCTGCAGGGAATTTAGCAAAGCATCCTCTGTTTTTGGTGCGCTTGCATTTACGTTTTCAGAATGGATGCCTTTGGCATATTTCCAACAGCAAAAGTAAGGATAGGCACGGGGTAATTTCTTGCTGACACCTCTTTGGTAGCACATGGACGCTCCGCAGATTGGACATCGAAATAATCCACCGGATAAATAATGCGGTAAAAGGGTTTTGCTTCGTCTGCGTCCGGTAGAACCGGGTGTGTATTTTTTTATCCGTTTGCATATGATCTCCCATTCTTCGTTGGTGCAGAGCGGTTCGTGCTGGCCATCTGATATAATGACATCCTCGGGTGAATTTTCGTAATATCCACCGTGGCTTGAACGGTTCCAGCGGATTTTCCCGATGTAAAATGGGTTCCTTAAAATATAAATGACAACTCGTGCTTCAAAACGATTCCCCTGACGGGTGCGGTAGCCTTGGTCGTTAAGCGTACGTGCTATCGTTGTAGGATTGTATTCGTCCAGGATAAAATACTTTTTGATAAGACGATATATCTTTGCTTCTGGTTCGTATATTACGGGAACGGTATCGCCCTTTTCGCGCCGGTACCCTAGAGGTGGAGCACTTTGGTAGCCTCCCTTTTTTGCTTTTTCCTTCATGCCACGCTTTACTTCCCCGGACAATCGAATCGAGTAGTATTCATCCATCCATTCGATGATGCGCTCAATTAAGGGTGCAAATGGTCCATCCGGCAAAGGCTCACTGATTGATACTACCTGCACATTGTTTTTCCGGAGGAGCGATTTGTAAACAATACTTTCTTCTTGGTTTCTGGCAAATCGAGAGAACTTCCATGCAAGGATGTAGTCCGGATGATCCTTTTCTTTTGCGAGGGCAATCATATTCTGAAAGGCGGTTCGGTTTTCTGCTTTCTTTCCGGAAATGCCGTTATCCTGAAACCATTGTGTAATCAGAATATTGTGCTGCTTCGCCCATTTTTGGAGTTCGTGTTTTTGTGCTTCCGGGGAAATTTCCTCTTGCATGTGAGTAGAAACTCGTATGTATCCGAACGCTGTTTTCAAAGATTCATTTTGGTTCATAGAATCACCCTTTCTTAAAAAAGGGTATAAAAATACCCTGGTATTTGCAATTTACTACCAGAGCTGATATAATATGATTGTTTTTGCGGTATATCAGTTCTGGTATATCCATTTCCCTTCTGTTGGCGCAGGGGGGATTTTTTATATTTTTACAAAAAAAGCCCCACAAATGTGAGGTTTTTAATGAATACTGCCGCCGTGCACACTTCGCCGCATGCGCCCTGCATGCGCACACGGCCCTTTTCCAGCCAGGTGGCCTTGTTGCACATGCGCTCGATTTGCTCGATAGAATGGCTTACCAGAATGACAGTGGTGCCGCCGCTCATCAGCTCCTGCATGCGCTTTTCACACTTTTGCTGGAACAGAAAGTCGCCCACAGCCAAAATTTCGTCCGCAATCAGCACATCGGGCTTTGTGGTGGTGGCCACGGCAAAGGCAAGGCGCGACACCATGCCGGAGGAATAGTTCTTCAGCGGAATATCAAGAAAATCGCGCAGCTCGCTGAATTCTACAATTTCGTCGAATTTTTCGCGGATGTACTTCGGCGTCATGCCCAGCACTGTGCCGTTCAGAAAAATATTTTCGCGGGCGGTGAGGTCAAAGTCAAACCCGGCGCCCAGCTCAATCAGCGGCGCAATGGTGCCGCGCACCGTCACGCTGCCCGCCGAGGGCTTGAACACGCCGGAAATCACTTTTAACAGGGTGGATTTACCCGAACCGTTCAGCCCCACAAGGCCATAGAAATCGCCGCGCTCTACCGTGAGCGAAACGTCGCGCAGCGCATAGAACTCTTCGAACTGCAGCTTGCCCTGCACGGCGGCCAGAAAGTATTCTTTCAGGCTTTCGTGCTTTTCTTTGGCCATGTTGAAGCGCATGGAGACATTGTTCACTTCTATCATGCTCATGTTCTGCGCCCCCTTTAAATATGCAGCACGAATTTATCCTGCTGTTTGCGGAACACCAGAAGGCCGAACACAAGCGTGACAAGGGCGCAGGCGCCGCAGATCCACAGCATGCTCCAGCTCAGCATCTCGCCGTCCAGCACGGCGGTGCGGAAGGCGGTGATATACCAGTACAGCGGGTTGAATTTGATAAAGCGGGACATATTGATGGAAAAACCATATACAACCAGCGAACCCATCTGGGAGGGGTCGTAGAATATGGCCGAGAAATACATCAGCATGGTGGTGAACACGCTCCACAAATGCATGATGTCGCGAAAGAACACCGTCAAAGTGGCCAGCACAAGGCCCACGCCCAAGCTGAACAGAAACAGCGTCAAAAGCGGGTACACTGCCAGCACCACAGTGGGGTGCAGCGGCGCGCCGGTGAAAATCATCACAATAATCAGCGCCACAAAGCTGAACACACAGTTCACAAGCGCAAAGCACACCTTCTCCAGCGGGAAGATGTATTTGGGAATGTACACCTTTTTGATGAGCGGGGCCGCGCCCAGCATGCTGGACATGGCGCTGGTGGTGGCG
>OGXI01000194.1_pt1 | contig 53691 bp, 51 predicted proteins | sample 1576221 | NCBI WGS metagenome assembly OGXI01 (sample SAMEA3541523, study PRJEB24748) | human gut metagenome | biome: human gut; feature: human-associated habitat; material: faeces | place: China | collected 2012
CAGATGGTTAAGAAGATGATTGAAGCTCAGGAAAGACAGATGAGCGGTAAATAATCATAATTTAATTATTTAATAGGATTTTTACTTAATAGAAATTCCAAAGGAATTTCTTATTAAGTAAATAAAGGGGCCGCCGCTTTTGCGACAGCCCCTAACTTTATGTCTAATCTCTTGTCTATAATTAACCTTTTAATTTTTCAACTATTGTTTTAAACTTCATACCATTGGAAGCTTTAATTAAAACAGTATCTCCTTCTTTAATATATGCAGAAAGATTTTCCTCGAAATCTGCTTTATTAGGGAAATACAATGTATTACATCCGCCTTCTATTGCCGCTTCTGCAATGTCTTTTGAAAGATTTCCAATACATACAAGTATGTCTACTTTTCCAACAGCAGCCTGTCCAACTTCTTTATGTAATTCTTTTGAGTTTTCGCCTAATTCAAACATATCACCTAAAATAGCAACTTTTCTGCCATTAGCCTGTGATAAAACATTAATTGAAGCTTTCATTGACATTGGATTTGCATTATAACAATCATCTATTACAGTTATTCCATTTGTTGTAAAAATATTATTTCTACCACCAATTGCTTTAAGATTTCTGATTCCTGAATCTATTTCATCTAAAGTCATTCCGAAATGAGAGCCAATGCAAACTGCGGCCATTGCATTATAAATCATATGATAGCCTGGAATAGGGATTACTGTATCCAATTCCTTATCAAAATATTTAATTTTAACCTTTGTTCCCCGGATACCAAGACTTTCGTATTTTATTGCCATAACATCTCTGTCCGTGTCAATTCCAAAAAATACAGGAGCATGTCCATTAACTTCCTTTACATTAGATAACTTATCGTCATCACCATTAAGTACAACAAAGCAATCTTTAGATGCATAATCAAACATTTCTGTCTTTGCCTTAAATACACCATCTCTATCTCCTAAGTTTTCAAGATGACATATTCCAATATTGGTAATTACACAAACATCAGGTCTTGAAACTTTAGCTAATCTGTGCATTTCCTCAAAATCACTAATGCCCATTTCTATAACAGCAACTTCATGTTCATCTCTTATTTTTAAAATTGTAAGAGGCTCACCAATTTCGTTATTGTAATTGCCCTCAGTTTTTAAAACTTTAAATTTTTCTTCCAAAACAGACGCAATAATCTCTTTTGTGCTTGTTTTTCCAACACTTCCTGTTATTCCGATAATCTTACAGCTAAGTTGTTTTCTATAGAATTCAGCAATATCTTTAAGGGCTGTTGCAACTGATTCTACCTTAATATAAGGTCCCTTAGGATTATCCAAATCCTTTTCTGATAAAGTACACAAAGCCCCTTTATCAAAAACCTGTGGTATAAAATCGTGACCATCCACTCTTGCTCCCACAAAAGGAAGATACAAATAACCGTCTTCAATAAGTCGGCTATCTTTTTCCACACCTGTTATTTCTTTTGATTTTAAATCTTCATCTCCAACATAAATACCATTGCAGGCTTTCGCAATGTTTTCCAAAGTCATATTTTTCATAAAAGTATATTCCTTATTTTCAGTTCAAAATTGTTTAATTAAAATATTTTAGTTATTCTTTTTTAATGATAACTCTACAAGATAATCACACAATGTAGGGAAATCCATACCTACTGCCTTTGCTTCCTGTGGTACAAGTGATGTTGCTGTCATTCCCGGCAAGGTATTAACTTCAAGACAGAACATATTGCCATCAGCATCCATCATAACATCTGCTCTTGCATAAGGTTCACAGCCAATAGCATTACATGCATCCTCAGCTACCTTTTGAATCTTCTTTGTTAATTCATCATTAAGATTGGCAGGACAGACTTCTTCTGTAGCTCCGTTATATTTATTCTTGTAATCATACCATCCATCTCTTGGAATAATTTCAACTACAGGAAGGGCTTTTTTATTAATAACACCAATGGAAAACTCTCTGCCTTTAATAAAGTCTTCCACAAGGATCTGATTATCTAATTCAAAACAGGTTTTTACTGCATCTTCATATTCACTTTCTTGGTGAACAAGAACAACGCCAACGCTTGAGCCACCATTACATGCTTTAACTACAACAGGAACTTTCATTCCATAGTCTTTAAGGTCTGTGCTTTCGCCTTTTTTAATCCACACACTCTTAGCTGTTGGAACACCTTTTGACATAAAAATCTGTTTTGTAACGCCTTTGTCCATTCCTATTGCACTTGCAAGATGGCCTGAACCTGTATATTTAATACCATATAAATCAAAAGCTGCCTGACACTTTCCGTCTTCACCATTCTTTCCGTGAAGAGCCATAAAAACAATATCAGCTTTCTGGCAAATTTCAATAACATTATTACCAAAGAAACTTCTTCTGTCTTCGCTAACCTTATCTGATAATGACTGAATGTTCTTCTTTACACTTTCAACATCATATTCGCTAGCTGATTTTTCAAAAATATCTATATCTTCAAGTCCAAAGTATACATCCATCAGAATAGCATTATGATTCTTCTTTCTTAAAGCTTCACAAACCATTGATCCTGAATTAATTGATACTTCTCTTTCTGTGCTGTTTCCACCACAAAGAACTACTATATTCATTTTAAACTCCATTCCGTTACTTTATGTAACACCAAATATTTTATATATTGATAGAATCGTTTTCATATTCTATGATTATTTTACGCTGTTTGTCAGAAATTTCAACCTCTTCATTTAAAATTAATTCGACAGCCTCTGATGCCTGCTTTAATATATTTGCATCATTCATTATATCTCCTAGTCTAAACTCAAAATCACCACTTTGTCTTACACCGAAGAAGTCTCCGGGGCCTCGCAATTTTAAGTCCTCATTGGCTATTAAGAAGCCATCATTTGACTTGCAAAGAATATTTAGTCTTTCTAATGCTTCTTTCTTTCCTGAACCATTAATAAAAATGCAGTAAGACTGATATTTTCCTCGACCTACACGTCCTCTAAGCTGATGAAGTTGGGCAAGACCGAATCGTTCAGCATTTTCCACCATCATTACGGTTGCATTAGGCACATTAACCCCTACTTCAACTACCGTTGTAGAAACAAGTATTTGAATCTGATTATTGGCAAATCTATCCATGATCTCATTTTTTTCTGCCGGTTTCATTCTTCCGTGAAGGAATTCAATGTTTACTGATACAGGCATTATTCTTTTTAATTTTTCTGCATATTCAATAACATTCTCACCTTCAACAGCTTCACTATATTCACTAGTAGGACAGATAACATAAACCTGTCGGCCCTTTGCTATCTGCTTAGTCATAAAATCATATGCGTTAGGTCTGTAATCTGTTCCAACAACACAGTTAGCTATAGGAAGTCTGTTAGCCGGAAGTTCATCAATTACGGAAATATCCAAATCACCATACATTATTATTGCTAATGTTCTTGGAATTGGAGTTGCACTCATTACCATAATGTGTGGATGTTCACCTTTTTCAGAAATGGCTTCTCTTTGTCTTACACCAAATCTGTGCTGTTCGTCTGTAACAACCATTGTCAAATTATTGTAATTAACTTTTTCCTGAATTAAGGCATGAGTTCCAATTATTATATCTGCATCTCCTGATTCGATAACTTTATAAGCTTCTCTTTTTTCTTTTGCTGTCATTGATCCTACAAGAACTACCGGATTCACATTAATGTTATGTTCCTTAATCAATTCTATAAGGTTATCATAGTGCTGTCTTGCAAGAACTTCAGTTGGAGCCATCATCGCCCCCTGACCATTATTTAATGCAGCAGTTATTAATGCAAAAAAAGCTATAATTGTTTTTCCTGAACCTACATCTCCCTGTATCAATCGGTTCATAACCTTAGTTGAAGATATATCTCTTTTAATCTCTTCCCATGTACGTTTTTGCGCATTTGTAAGTTCATATGGAAGATCATTTATTAAAGTTTTAACTTCTTTTGGTTCCTCCAATATATGCCGGTTATGAATTTCGGTATTTTTATCCTTTAAATTACGAATGTTATAAATAAACATAAAGAACTCATCAAAAATCAGTCTTTTTCTTGCACTGTATAACTGATTTTTGTCTGTAGGATAATGAATATGCTCTATTGCCTGCTGTAAACCCTCCAAGCCATATTTATTCCTGATTTTCTCAGGAAGAAATTCTTCTGTTTCAACTAATTTAAGCGCCTGCTTAACAGCTTTTTGAACCATATTATTTGTCAACCCTGAAACTAATGGATATACAGGTTGCATTTCACCTTTTTTCTTATTGTATTCTGCAATGCCAAAGATTTTAGGTTGCTCAATAGAAAAGTTGCTATAGTTTTCTTTTACAAATCCTCTAAAAATAAAAGTACTTCCAATTGTAAGCTTTCCCTTTAAATAAGGTGAGTTAAACCATGTGGCCTTAATGGCGTCCCCTCTTTCATCTCTAAGATACCCTGTAACAACCTGAAGGTTCCGCACTCTTTTAACAGATACCTCTCTAACAACAGTTCCCTTTATTGCTTGAGTTCTGTCACATTCCAAATCTCTTATTAAAACTGGCTCTTCAAAAACATCATAATATCTTGGATAGTATCTTAAAAGGTCATTAACCTTTTCAATACCTGCCTTATAAAATAATTTTTCAGTTTTCTCTCCAATACCTTTCAAATTATTTAAATCCATTTTATTCTCCAAAGCTAATCATTATGTAAAGCTACAGGTTATTTTATCATAGAAAAAGTCCTATTGCCATACAAAAAGGACTATTTGCATAATCTTAATACGTAAATAGTCCTTTTCTTAAAAAATCAAATTGAAAACTTTTTGACAGCTTCTTTATTTAATTGTTATTCTCTTTGTATAATTTCCATATACATATTTCTTACCAATTTTTTTGTAAGCTCTAACCTTTACATAATACTTACCTGATTTCTTTCTCTTAATAACAACAGTTCTCTTCTTTGTGTTAATTTTTTTCTTGCCCTTAAAGTTCTTTTTAAGAGAATACATAACCTGATAGCCTGTTGCACCTTTAACTTTTTTAAGTTTTAAAGTGATTTTTTTCTTTGTAGCTTTCTTCTTTGTTATCTTTGTCTTAGCCGGAATAATTTTCATCTTATATGTATTGCTGTCTTTAAAATTATTAAGCCCAATTACATAAATCTTTGCTGTGCCGATTTTTTTGTTGTTCTTATAAACAACTTTATAGTCAATGCCTTCTCTTAAAGTAATGTTTTTATATTTTACTGTTACCTTAGGGGTAATGTTCTTACCTGTATATGTTGCTTTAAATGTATCTGAGAATAAATCTGTCTTTCCTTTAATGTCAACTGTTGTACCCCAAATATATTTTCTGGCATTTTCATATGTCTTGTCCTGTGCTGCATTGCCATTGTTGTATGACATTACTTTACACATTTCACCGTTTGCCATAACAGCATAACCACTGTTGTTAATGGCATAATCTATGCCACCATTTCCACTCAAACTATATGTACATACATTTTTAAACTTAACATTTGGTGTGTCAGGACATTCAATTGCTGACTTAAGGAAACATGTTCCTGCCTGATAACATGAGTAAATGCCTATTCCATATCCTTCATGACTTGTTACATTATCGGCAACCTTATAGTCTGTATATCCATAACTTCCAGATGCATTCCATGAACTCTGATTAGGAATATCGTACGGAAGTTCGCTCTGATACATATAACATTTTCCACCGTTACCATTCCACATTGTCTGGTATTTCTGGAAATGTTCAACCATTAAACCGTATGTTGTAACATTATCACCGTTAATAATTACACCGTGATCTGCTGTATTCTTTGTCCATCCTACACCTTTACCGTGGTCTGCTCTCCATACCCAGAAGTTGTCTCCAATTACATCACTACTATTAATTATGACGCAAGTTGTTGCCTTACCCGGAGTTTCATCTGCTCCACCTACTCTATAGAATGTATCGCAAAGAGTAATAGGATTATCCTTGTGGCTTGTCTTATTTCCTGCTGTACCAACAGTTAAAAGTGTTGATGAATTAACCTGTCCGGCATCAAATAAAACACCTGCAATAGAAACGCCACCAACATCAGCAACTTTCATACATTCATTGCCATTTGTTGGCTTTAATGTTGCATATCCAAGTCCTAAAACTATTGTGTCTTCATTTTTGATTTCAATAGGTGCATCTAATGAATAGATACCAGGTGTTAAGATTAAATTCTTTCCTGCATTAAGCTGACTATTAATCTTTGCAACACTATCGCCAGGTTTTGCAACATAAAATTTATCTAAATCAATAAACTCACCGTCAACCTTATCCCCTGACCATGAAACACCTACTGTATTGTTTTCTACTTTAGGAACAAAAACACTGTATTCACCGTCATTTACTGTAAGGAATGGCTTTTCTACTTCTTCAGGAGTTTTTTCTACTACTGTGTTAGCTGCATATGGCCAGCCTTTTTCCACTCCTTTAACGTTGCTGCCACACCCAACTAAAACATTGTTCCAAACAACACCTTCAAAATTGCTCATTTCAGAGTTTCTTGTAAGCCACTGTTGCTGTGAACCACCTGAAACTGTTCCTGCCACCTTTGTATCTGCAAGGAAACCACCGCTGGCATAACCTCCATCCTGATGTAAATATAAATTTCCTTTTATATTCATTCTTCTCATTGATGTTGCCTGAGAAACAGCCCAAATTGTAGACTTAGATGTTGTTGTTAAGTTTTCTACTGAACGCCAGAAGTTACATAATGCATTATAGTTTACAGCACCATCATACTTTCTGCCTTTCATCCATTCAGCCTTAGAGCGAATATTTCCAACTGTTGTTTCTGTTGGAGTTAATCCAAGTCCTGCAACCTGAGTATAAAATCCAATTTCAACATTTAAGCTGTCAGAATATGTTCCAGGTGCAAAAAGAAATGCATATCTGTCACTACCAAACTGACCTGATTCTGTTGTCTTATAAACATTGTTTATGTAACTTTGAATTTCTGAATTGTTATCTGTTGGTTCAAAAATATTAGTATTATAACCAAATGTTTCAATTTCATATGATGTTGCAAGTGACATAGAAGATTCTGTACCATTAACTACAGATGTAACCTTATAATATTCACCACTATATGCTGTGTCAGTGTATGAGTTAGTGTCTACTGTAGCAACCTTGTTATATGTTGCATAACGGCTTTTAGCCTTGTAAACATTATAAGTTGCTCCCTGAACACTACTCCACTTGATTGTGCATGTACTATCATCCTGTTCTACAAAAGATAATACACTTGGAGCTACAGCAGTTGCCGCATTAACTGTTGTAACCGGCAGATTTATACCTGAAAAAGTAACTGCTGTCACTAATGTTACAACCAAAAATTTCTTTTTAAAATCTTTTAATCCTTTCATTATTTTCTCCTTTTTCATTCCCATAAAATAATTTAAATCGTTTCAATTAGTTTACCATAGTATAAACCCTATTCCAAATAATTAAGGGTAAAAAAATGTTTTTAAACTAAATGTACAATATTAGGCAATAGTTTTTGGCTATTTTTACCATTAAATTGGTATATTTATATATTTTTTGTCCATATTTTATAAATATTTGATTAAATTAGATTTTTCTCACTTTTTTATATAATAAGTCTTTCAGAATTCCAGTTATTCAAAAAAATAAAGGCCTACAGATTTCATTCTGTAGACCTTTAAATTAATTATCAGAATATATATTACATTCCCATGCCTGGATTCATTTGTGGCATGGCTGGTGTATCTTCTTTAATATTAGCTACAACTGATTCTGTTGTAAGTAATGTACTTGCAACACTTGTAGCATTCTGTAATGCACTTCTTGTAACCTTAGCCGGATCAAGAATACCTGCATCAACCATTTTTACATATTCTCCGTGTAATGCATCAAATCCTGTACCAGGTTCTGATTCACGAACTTTGTTTACAATAACTGAACCTTCAAGTCCTGCATTATGTGAAATAGTAAATAATGGAGCTTCAAGTGCTTTAAGAATAATAGAAGCACCTGTTTTTTCATCACCTTCTAATGTATCTACTAATTCAGCAACTTTCTTAGAAGCGTGAATATATGCTGAACCACCACCTGCAATAATACCTTCTTCTACTGCAGCTCTTGTAGCATTTAAAGCATCTTCCATTCTAAGTTTGTTTTCCTGCATTTCAGGTTCTGTTGCTGCACCAACTCTGATAACTGCAACACCACCTGCCAACTTAGCAAGTCTTTCCTGTAATTTTTCTTTGTCAAATTCAGATGTTGTTTCTTCCAACTGTGCCTTAATCTGTGCAACTCTGCCTGCAATTTCTTCTGAATTTCCAAGACCATCAACAATAATTGTGTTTTCTTTTGCAACCTTAACTGATTTAGCTCTACCTAAGTCTTCAATCTTAGTATCTGCAAGTGAAAGACCTAATTCTTCTGAAATAACCTGACCACCTGTAAGAATTGCAATATCTTTTAACATCTCTTTACGTCTGTCACCATATCCAGGTGCCTTAACAGCTACAACATTAAATGTTCCTCTTAACTTGTTAACGATTAATGTTGTTAATGCTTCACCTTCAACATCTTCAGCAATTATAAGAAGCTTAGCTCCTGACTGAACAATCTGTTCAAGAACAGGAAGGATTTCCTGAATATTTGAAATCTTCTTATCTGTAATAAGAATATATGGATCATCAAGTGTAGCTTCCATCTTTTCCATATCTGTTGCCATATATGCTGAAATATATCCTCTGTCAAACTGCATACCTTCTACAAGGTCCAATTCAGTCTTCATTGTCTTTGATTCTTCAATAGTAATAACACCGTCGTTAGAAACTTTTTCCATAGCATCTGCAACCATGTTACCAACTTCTTCGTCACCTGCTGAAATAGCTGCAACCTTTGCAATCTGTTCCTTACCTGTTACAACACTGCTCATGTCAGCAATTGCTTCTACAGCACAATCTGTAGCCTTCTTCATACCTTTTCTTAAGATAATAGGATTAGCTCCTGCAGCAAGGTTCTTCATACCTGCATTAATCATTGCCTGAGCCAAAACTGTGGCTGTTGTTGTACCGTCACCTGCTACATCGTTAGTCTTTGTAGCAACTTCCTTTACAAGCTGTGCGCCCATGTTTTCAAAAGAATCTTCTAATTCGATTTCCTTTGCAATTGTAACACCGTCATTTGTGATTAAAGGTGCGCCAAAAGATTTATCCAATACTACATTTCTTCCTTTAGGTCCTAATGTAACCTTTACTGTATCTGCCAACTGGTTTACGCCGGCTTCTAAAGCCTTTCTGGCTTCTGCTCCATATTTAATTTCCTTAGCCATTTTAAATTACCTCCAAACTGGTTATATAATTTAGGGCTTTAACCCTTTATTAGTCTTCAACAACAGCAAGAATGTCAGACTGTTTTACAATAATAAATTCTTCTTCGTCTAGCTTAACTTCATTTCCTGCATATTTTGAAAAGATAACCTTATCTCCAACCTTAACTGTCATTGTTACTTCTTTTCCATCAATTACTCCACCGGGACCTACTGCAACAACTTCTGCCTGCTGTGGTTTTTCCTGTGTCTGACTTGTTAAAATTATTCCTGACTTTGTTTTTTCTTCAGGAGTGCTCTGCTTTAATACTACTCTGTCTGCTAATGGTACTAATTTCATTTTAAAACCTCCATCTATTCTGTCTCATTTCTTTGTTAGCACTCATCTTCTTTGAGTGCCAATCAACTATGAACTATATTAACACTTTTTGGAATTAATGCAATAGTAAATCTGATTTTTTACAATTATTTAATATTTTGTCATCAAAACTTTATAAATTATTCTGTTGCTGATTATATTTTTTGATAATTATTTCTTCGCTCCAACCTTGTTTTCTCTTCCAAAACAAAAGAGGTATTGCTGTGCATAACCGCCATATTCTCCATACTGTTCTTTTGCAAAAAGCTGAATTTGGTCTTTCGGTGTATCCTCTCCATTAAAATAAACGCTTTCCATTATTCTCTTTATCCAAACATCTACTGGGAATGCTTCTCGAAAGCCTAAAGAAAACAACATTACACAGTTGGCCACTTTTTCGCCTACGCCCTTTATGCTAATTAGTTCATCTCTGGTTTCATTTTCATTTAATCCTTTTAATGTTTCCACGGAAATCACACCTGTTGCAAGTTTCTGTGCCGCATCGTAAAGATATGGTGCCCTGAACCCTGTTTTCATCTCTCTAAAAGCTTCCTCAGTTATTGTTCCAAGAGTTTTCACATCAGGAAAAGAATAATATCTCTCACCGTTTACTTCTCCTAAATACTCACCGTATTCCTCACTTATTCTTCTAACCAACTGCTTAATATGTGGTATTTGTTTATTTTGGGAAATAATAAAAGATATTAATGTCTCGCAAAATTCCTGATTAAGAATACGTATTCCCCACTTTTCCTTAATAGCTTCTTCTAATTTACTATCTTTTTTTAAAAGGAAAGATTTAATTTCATTATAATCCCTTTCAAGGTCAAAATATGGAATCCATATGTTTTCCACATCAGGCTTTTCAGTATTAAAAAAAATTAATTGATTACCATTTTGTTTAATATGAAGCAACTTATTAAAAGCAACCACAACATAATCTTCTTCATCCTGCTTGTAAAATCTAAAGCACTGGCCACATTCTAAAGTCTGCTCCAAGTCAAAATCTGTAATCCCTTTTATAATTGTATTTTTGTTTTCTATTTCTATTCTAAAATTTTGTCTGCTTTTTTCTACAAATGTATTATCCATTATTTTTTTCGTTTACCATTTCTTTTCTAAATTAACTCAAACTTCTTTAAGCCGTTATAAATTCCACCTTCATCAAATCTGTCTGTTTTGTATTCTACTTTATTTTTAAGTTCCTGATCACCATTGCCCATTAAGCAACCGTATTCAACATAGTTAAGCATATCAATGTCATTAAAGCTGTCGCCGAAGGCATATGTGTCCTCTTTTGAAATGCCTATTTCTTTAATAAGTCTGTCAATTCCAACTGCTTTATTGTATCCCTTTGGAATAAATTCAAGAAGTATATTGTTATGGTTAATAATCGAGTAGTCATTCTTAAACTTTTCACTAATAGTTTTCATATCACTATCATTCTGAAAGCCACCGGTTACCTTGGAAATTTCAATATGTTTTTCTTCTACTGTTTTAATTGAATTAGGAATTTTCTCATAATGTACGTCCATAAACTGTACTTTTGCATGAATAAGATTAGAAGTGTCAGTTCCAACATAAATATATTCTTTTCCTTCTGCCAATGGAAAAAATCCATATTCAAGGAAACCGTCAATAACTCTTCTTGCTTCAGCATCCTCAAGCTTCTTATAGTAAAGTTCTTTTCCATTTATCTCGCAGTAAGTTCCTGCACCTGCAATTATGTTATCAAATCCTAAGTTTATAAAATCAGGGTAAATCATGCATTTTGTTCTTCCTGTGCAAATAACCGGTATGTGCCCATTAGCCTTCAAAAGCTCAATGGCCTTTGCCGTATCTTTTGGAATCCCCTTTTCATAGCTGTAAATTGTACCGTCAATGTCAAAAAATACAATCTTTGTATCCATACATTCTTCATCCTTTCTTATTTTTTATCTAATTTACTTTTATTTTCACTTTTATAATAAAATTCAATTTATGATTTTTTATAAAAGAGTTGATTTTTCTCTGAAAAATTTCTTTTTTATTAACCATTTAGTAGACTAACATTTTTGTCCTGCTATTTCAACAATTTGTGGCAATGTTTTTTTCTAAAATTATGTATTATTGCTTTATTTTAGTTAAAAATAGTATTATAATTATTTTAACAATTTACCGAAATGGAGGATATAGCTATGGGATTCTTTAAGAAAATAATAGGTGCGGCAGCAGTTGCCGGTGCTGCAGTTGGTGGAGCTTTATATGTAAAAAATAAAAAAGACGAAAATGAAGGCTTTGAAGATTTTGATGACGAAAAAATCTTTCAGGTAAACACCGGCAATGACAATGATGGCAACAAGAAAGTCACAATTACTTTTAACAGAAGAAAAGCTAAAGATGTAACTGATAAAGCTGTTGACAAGGTTGCTGATGTAACTGATAAGGTTAAAGACATTGTTACTGAAAAAGTTGGTGAAGAAAATATCGAAAAGGTAATGGATAAGGTAGACGAAGCCAAAGATAAAGCAATGGATGCCAAAGACGTTTTTGTAGAAAAAGTTGGCGAAGAAAACATTCAGATGGCAAAGGACAAAGTTAAAAATGTTGTAAATCAGGCAAAAGACATTGTTTCGGAATTTGTTGGAAAAGATGACTACGAAGAAGTTTACACACATGATTTTAATGAAGATGATTTCGTAGACGAAGACGCTGTGAATGAAGATGTTGAAACAGAAGATGACGTAGACCTTGGTGAAGGTGATGACCTACTTAAAGACGAGGTTGAAGATTTATAGAAATACACTTATTTGATTGAGAATTAAATAACTACTCTTAATTGGATGCTTTATTTTTTTTCATACGTTTCTTTTATTTGAAAAGGAGCTACACCTCGGTGTGGCTCCTTTTCAAAATTCACAGTACTGTTTACAATTTACTCTGGTTTTATCCAAGCTTTTTATTTAGGTAGCTTAAATGAACTTTTAAGTGAAACAATTCTGTTAAATACAGGTTTCTCTTTTGTATAATCTTTTAAGTCTGCACAGAAGTATCCCTGTCTTACAAACTGAAATTTGTCTTCCGGCTTAACATCTGCAATATTTGGCTCTACATAGCAGTCTTTTAATACAGTTAATGAATTAGGATTTAAGTTAAGTGTTCCATCTTCATTTAACTTGCCTTTTTCTTCATCAACAATATTTTCATATAATCTGACTTCTGACTTAACACCATGTCTTGCTGATACCCAATGGATTGTTCCCTTAACTTTACGTCCTGTAAAACCACTTCCACTTCTTGTTTCAGGATCATAAGTACAATGAATCTCTGTAACATTTCCATTTTCGTCTTTCTTATAATCTACACATTTAACAAAATATGCATTCATAAGTCTTACTTCGTTACCAGGGAATAATCTAAAGTATTTCTTTGGTGGTTCTTCCATAAAATCTTCTCTATCAATGTAAATCTCCTTACAAAAAGGAACCTTTCTTGTTCCAAGTTCAGGACATTCTACATTGTTAACCACATCAAACCATTCAACCTGATCTTCAGGATAGTTGTCAATTATAACCTTAATTGGATCAAGAACAGCCATAAGTCTTGGTTTCTTAGCCTTCAAGTCTTCTCTAATACAATATTCAAGCATTGCATAGTCAACTGAACTCTGGCTCTTTGAAATTCCACATAAGTCAACAAACATCTTAATTGACTCAGGAGTAAATCCACGTCTTCTCAATGCTGCAATAGAAACAAGTCTTGGGTCATCCCATCCGTCAACTATTCCGTCTTCTACTAATTTCTTAATATATCTTTTACCTGTAACAACATTTGTTACATATAGCTTAGCAAACTCAATCTGTCTAGGTGGATTAGGATATTCCAATTCTCTAACTACCCAGTCATACAAAGGTCTATGATCTTCAAACTCTAATGTACAAATAGAATGTGTTACCCCCTCAATAGCATCTTCTATTGGATGAGCAAAATCGTACATTGGATAGATGCACCATTTATCTCCTGTATTATGATGTGTCATATGAGCAACTCTATAGATAATTGGATCTCTCATGTTAATGTTAGGTGATGTCATATCAATCTTAGCTCTTAATACTTTTTCACCGTCTTTATAAACACCCTTTTTCATGTTATCAAATAACTCTAAGTTCTCTTCTACAGATCTGTTTCTATATGGACTATCCTTACCCGGCTCAGTTAATGTACCACGGTATTCTCTGATTTCTTCAGGAGAAAGGTCACAAACATATGCTTTGCCTTTCTTAATTAACTTAATAGCTGCTTCATACATCTGCTCAAAATAATTTGAAGCAAAGAATAATCTGTCTTCCCAATCAGCACCAAGCCACTTAATATCTTTTAAAATTGATTCCACGAACTCTTCCTTCTCTTTAGTAGGATTAGTATCATCAAATCTCATATTAAACTTTCCATTGTACTTCTTTGCTAAACCATAGTTTAAAAGAATAGATTTAGCATGTCCTATATGAAGATAACCGTTAGGCTCTGGTGGAAATCTGGTCTGCACATGGTCAAATCTTCCTTCCTCTAAATCTTTATCAATTATTAATTCTATAAAATTTTTTGATTCAATCTTTTCGTTTTCTAATTCCATTTTAGCCTCCGGGTTAATTATATTTTTTCACAATTATTGAATTATACAATAAATATGCTGTTTTTTCAATATGTTTGCCTGAAATAATAATGTAATGCAAAAAGAAGCTTTACCCAAAGCCAAACTCACTTTAAAGTAAAACCTCTTTTATTAACTTTTAATTCTCTTTAATTTTAACTTTATACGAATATTGCATCTTATAAAAGTTTATCTTTTAACTACTAATTTATTTTTCTACTAAAACTTCCATATATCTTACACCCCAGGCAAGAGCTTCACTATGTGAACTAAAATAAAGGTCAATTCTGTTTCCTTTAATTGCTCCACCTCTGTCTTCAACTGTGTAAGTGTTTCCATTGAACTTCAACTTTGTTCCAAAAGGAAATCTTGAAGTGTCAGCAGCAATTGTTCTGCCTGCTGTTGCTCTTGTTCCTGATGCCGTAATACCTGTTGTCTTCCCACAGCATGCTGCACATGAGCAATAACCTGTTATTTTAAAAGTTCCAAGACTTTTATATTTTGATTTAGATTTTGAAGAAGATTTCTTCTTAGCCTTCTTCTTTTTAGATTTCTTTCCGTCTTTCTTAGACTTTTTATTGTTTGCATCCTTATTATTGGATTTGTTTTCATTCTCAAGTTTGTTTGTTTCTTCTGAAGTTTCATTTGCATCATCTTCAGATGCTTTCAAAATAAATGCTGAACCTCCAATTGTTTCTTTTACAATCTCTGTATTAACCTGATCATTATCAAGACCTTTAAGTTTAAGAGAATTAGTAGTATCTTCTGATTTTAAAATTGGTATCACATTTGCTGATTTAAGTACCGGTGTCTGACTAGCTTCTGCTACAGTTTCCACTACCATACTGTCATTCTTCTCAACTGACGTTACAACAGGTGTAATTGTCATTGATGTGATTAGACAAACAGCCTCAGCAATGAGTCTTATTTTTCTCATATCTATACTCCTTTTCTTTCCACTTTTGTGGCTTGCGAGTATAAATATACACCAACTGTTACAGAATGTTAAGAGAATGTTACAAATATGTTACATTCATATGCCTTATGCAATATTTTTTTAACCTTTTTGTCGATTCTCTATCCAAATAATTTTTCAAGAATAACATCTAAAACATATTCATGACCACATATTACAATAGTATCTTCATTAACAAGTAAAAAAGCAGTTCTTCTAAGGTTAAATGCTACACCAAGTCTTACTCCACCTTTCATTTCAGCGCTTCGCAAAACTTTATTAATCTCATATTTTGACATATGCGGAACACTCATATCCTCTTCTCTTTTAAACTGTATCATAGGATATCCTCCCTGATATCCACATATTACTAAATCTTTTAATTTATATCTTTTGCTCCAGTATTTTAATTTTTCTTCCATAAATTCTCCAATCTGTCATTTCTAATCGCTTTTATGTAAATATATTACAAAAGCCCCACTTTTTCAAATGGAGCTTTAAAAATATCAAAATATAATCTGAATAAAATACTATTTAATGTGTTTCTGAATAAAATTAACAACTAACTTTCTCGTTTCTTCCAAAGCATTTGCTGTTTCAAATTTTCTTTCAGGATGCCACTGCAATGCCAAAACTTTCATCTCATCAGAACCGAAAGCTTCAATTGTCTGATTTTCCCTGTCAATTGCAAGTGGTTTAAAGCAAGATGCCAGCCCATCTATCGGAATAACATCTTTATGGAAATTATTAACCCATATTGTTCTGTCTTCTTCAACAAGATAAACCTCATGGTCTACTGAACGTGGTCTCTCAACCTTTAATTCAGGATGATACAATAATTTTCCTCCAAACAAAACATTCATATACTGCATTCCCCTACAGGTTGCAATAATAGGAATACCTTCTCCAATACAATGTTTTATAAGTTTTTCTTCCATTACATCTCTGTATGGCTGTAGTTCTTCATTATGAGGTCTGTCATAATATTTCACAGGAAGAGCACCTCCACCGGCTACAATTAATAAATCACACTGACGTTCAAATAGCTTGCCGACGTTTTTAACGTGGTTAGAAGCAGGCTGTGGAATAAAACCAAGTAACTCATAGAACCTTATATATGCTGCTTCCAATACATCTGTAGGATCTCCATACTGATTTACACCTTCACGCTGAGTAATAAGTGCTCTTAAATCCTCACATTGTAAACCTTCTTTAATTATACCGTTGGCACAATCAAGTTCCATATAGTTGATTTTTGACGCATAATCGTAAATCTTCTCACCACATCCAATTGCTGCGGGAATTTCAAACTCAGCGCAACGTATTGCCATGTGTGATGCCACACCGCCATACTTTGTAATAAAGCCTTTAATCCCCTTTGTAAAAATCCATTCATATCCCGGATCAGCTTTAGGAATCATAACAATCTTGTCCATAAGGTCTTCATCTGTTTCAAGTTCAAGATTAACAACTTCACCTTCAACCTTTTTAGAGGTAATAAAGTTAGGACGTGCCTCATTAACAGGAATAACAGAAACACTTGTAATATCAAGAATAACATCAGGCAAAATGGCATTTAAATATTTATCATAATGTTTTTTATTATTAACAATAATAGCATTTAATTTTTTACCCATTTGTTCATTGTTCAAGTAAAAACATTCTTTAAAATCATAAGCTGAAATCCATGATAAATCTTTTCTGTCAATGTCAAGGAGTTTACCTAACATCTGTATTAAATCAAGTACTAAACTTAGTGACTTAGTAAATTCAAACTTAAAGAATTCTCTGCCTTCAATTGAAGTTCTTAAAAACAGATTAAAATCTTTAGGTGTAACATCTAAACCTATTGATTTTAAAGCTTCTTTAAGTTTTTCACTGTTAAGTCCTTCAAATTCTTCTTTAACTTTTTGAACTTTATTATGACCTACTGCCGGTCTGAAAACCATCTGGTTATAACTATCTGTTCTAATATCATAAGTGCCGCTTCTTAAATGTCCGTATTTATTGTTAAATTCATTTCGGCTCATTTTCCCAACTGAGAACTTCTGATAATCCTGTTCAAACTTAGAAGATACAGTTGCAATAGATTTCATAAACTGATCTATTTCATTCTTTGTAAACCATCCTGAATCAACTAATGAACTGCAAAAAGCTCTTGCAATAAATGCCATTCTTGCCTGTCTTGTAAACTGAGGTGTTCCATAAATTCTAATATCTTCCAAAAGTTCCAGAATATCTTCAACTATCTTGTTAACATCCTCTGATTCCATATCGTTTTCAACAATGTGTTTACGGGTTTTTTCTAAGTGTTTAATGTCTTCATTATCACTTTCTGAAATCTGTTTATGATTCTTAATGTTTGTTACCGTAAGTTCTTTTAATGACTCTAAAATCTGCTGTCTTTCTTCTTTTGAAAAACCGTTATCCAGTAATTCTTTTGTTCTGTTTTCAGTGTTAAAATCAAAGTTTGAATAAACAATTTCAAACTCAATTTTATCATGTGCCGTTGTATCCTTTTTCAGCTTCTTCTTATAGAATTCCACAAGTTTTGTGGCAAGTTTTTCGTCTATCTTTGAAGGTGTTAATGAATAAAAAGAATAATCAAGACTAATGTATGGCTTAATTCCTATCTGATACATTAACTCATCATTAAGCTGTCTGTATCCCATCGGAACAAGCCCCTGGTTCCAAGCTTCTGAAGTAATAATATATCTGTACAATGAATAGTCCAAAGTACGGGGACTTGTACCTATAATCTCAGAAGGATTCCAAAAAGCCATATCGGAAAACATCATATTTTTACCATCAATTACGCTTTTTATATCTTTATATTCACATTTTAAATCTTCTATTTTCCCATAAAAATTCTTAATTGTTCCCTGAACATTCTTAATATTCGAGAAATTGGCAACCAAAGGTCTTGCCTGAAAAATAATAACTTCATTATTCTTATTTACCGCAAACTCAATATCAAGGGGAATCTTAAAAATATTCTCAATTTCATCTATTGCAACAATAAGATTTCTCCACTGCTCTTCAAGCTGTGAAAGTTCAATATTTCTGGCAATCCATAATGTCTTTCCACCCCTACCACTTGTTACTAAATCTGTGGAACCGGTGTCATCATAATTAATAAGATAATATGGTCTTTGTCCCTGAATATCATAGGTAAACAAAACACCACAATATGCCACGTCAACTGCCTGGTGCTGTATTAAAACCTGCTGTTCTGATATATCATCCATATCAGAGAAATAAGATTCCAACACAATATCAATAGCGCTTATTATATTTGAAGTATCAGATGAATCCACATCCAATACACTTGTATAATGGCCTGCATTAGATTTTTTCAGACAGTCTTCATTGGTTGATGAACTTCTGATAACTATCTTTTCGCCTTTGAAAGTCTTACTGATTTCGTTTGCCATCTCGCTTTTATTCATACGATAATCCCGGGCAATAATAATTAGCATAGGCTCAACTTTAGCCTTAGTAATTCTTTCTTCCAAAACTTTAAGTGTGTTAGCTTTAGTTGAAATCAATTTGATTTCTTCTTTATCACTAAAATCGTCAAAGTTTTCAATGTAATCCTTATTCATATTTTTCCTCCTGCGCTATGTTTCTAACAAAACATAAATCTTAAGATTAAATCCATAGTACCTTTATAAATCAAATATTATAAAAAGGGGGGATAATATTTGATTTCAACAACAACTTTTATTATTCAGTTGTTGTTTTAACTTTTATTTTTTTGTTATTCTGAATCTTCTGTAATAACTTCTTTGCTTCATTTACAGAATTTTCATCAGGATCCATTACATATGCTCTTGAATTTGGAACTGAATATGTTACATCTGATCTTCCTGTTCCTGTAACACTTGTAGAAACAACTTTCCAATTAGGTGTTTCATTAAGCTGATATTTTACAAGAGCCTTAATGTCTTTTTTAGGCATATTAGTTTGGAAACTCTTGCTTATATTTGCAAAAATCTCATCATAATTGTTAAGTAACGCTGATGACTGGGCTTTCTTAATAACTGCCTCAATAACTTTCATCTGATCACGTCCTCTTTGATTATCGCCCTCTGCAAACGCATGTCTTTCTCTTGCAAACCACAATGCCTGAATACCACTTAAATTACTGTTTAATCCTTCACTATAGCTATATCCATGTGTTGAGAAAGAATAATCTGACACAACATCAATGCCTCCAAGAGCATCAATAATATCTACAAAGCCTGTAAAGTTTAATCGAATAAAATAATCCAGCTTAATATCATAAAGCATTTCAAGAGTATCCATTGAGACATTTATTCCATAATTTCCTGCATGAGTAAGTTTGTCCTTTACTCCATTAGAAATGGATAATGGCACATAGTAATCTCTAGGTGTCGAAAGTAACAATACCTGATGTGTAACAGGATTAATTGACATTATAATATTAACATCACTTCTACTCTTTACTGTTACATCCCCTTCTGTGTCTATACCGCTAATATACACATTAAAGCATTCTTTTGTAACATTCTTATCTCCACCATATTCCTTTACGGCAGTTTTTACATTTACTACATAAATACATTTAATCTTGTTGGTAAAGTTTTTATAAATTCCATTATTCTTACCATCATTTGTATCATCGCCTGCATTTTCAATAAGATCTAACATTGCCTGATTAAAAATAAATGCAGTTTTTTCAGTATTCAAAAGTTCATCTGCCATTTTAAGTAAATCGTCATATTCATTGGCAATAAGCTTATTGTTAGCTTTTGCGAGAACGTCTTTTAATACTGAATCTGTTTCGTCTTTTGCATAAGATAGGTTATATCCTAAATTATAATTTTCAATATCCTTTAGTTCTTCTGCCTTATCACTCTTTAGAATATATACACCATATTCCTCAGTTGAAAGTTTAGAGTTTTCTACCACATCATCTATGGTCTGATCTGCCTTGTTTAAAACATTTTTAATGTCCTTATCATAAACCACTCCCAAAATTGAAGTTGCAAATAACACTATTGCCATTAATATAGATATAACCATAGAAATAATTGATGTTTTCTTTCCCTTTCTTATTAGAAAAGGAATAATAGTTATTGCCACAAGAACAACTTCTAAGATTATAAAATATTTAGCAGGTACATAATCTAATATTAGTTTATTTTTGTATGATACAAGTCTGAAAAGCACTACCTCAAATACTGCAAGTGCAATTACCTGTAAAATATTAAAAATTAACGCTATTTTTTTGATTTTATTTTTTTCCATATTTTCCTCCATTTTTCTTTTGCAAAATTTCTTCTGATTTTCTGCCTTATCTTTTGCAAAAATAATAACATCTACAAGTATATCATTTCTCTTAAAAAATAAAAAGAAGTAAGTCACAATTTCTTCTGCAATGCATATTTTATTGTAAGAGGAGGCGATTATGAAAAATATAGCTGTATTATCCGGTGACAAAAGACAAATATATGCAAATTCCTACTTAAATAATAATGGATTTTGTTCCTATATAAAAAACAATTTTGATTTTAATGAAGATGCTTACATTTTATGTGGCACTCCTTTTTCCAAAGATAGTTTGTATTTAAACTGTGATTTATATTCCAGCTTTCCAATAAGCACTTTTATTGCTTTATTAAAGCCGGGGCAAACAGTTTTTGCCGGAAATATTTCAAGCGATGTAACAACTTCTCTTAAAAAGAAAAATATTAACTATTTTGATTTTCTTAAAGATGAAAAAGTTGTCTGGTCCAACGCAATGCTAACGGCTGAAGGATTAATTAGCAATATAATAAATAATACCCCTTTTGCACTTGATACAGCTAAAGCTTTGATTATAGGTTTTGGCAGGTGTGGCATAAACACTGCACTTAAATTAAAGGCGTTAAACGTGTGTGTAACTATTTATGACCACACTCCAATTCATTTATGCCAGGCCTCTTCTTACGGATTAAATACTTCCACTTTTGATAATCTGATTGAATGTATTAGTGACTTTGACATAATAATTAACACTGTTCCCTGTGAAGTTTTGACTGAGAATCTTTTAAGCTTAGTAAAAAAAGACTGTGTTCTTTTTGAAGTTGCTTCAAAGCCTTATGGAATAAACAATGAACTTGTTAAAAAATATAGATTATCCCTTGTTACATGCCCCGGACTTCCCGGGAAAACTGCTCCTAAAAGTGCCGGGGAATTAATTGCAAAAAGTATTATTTCTTATTTAGAAAGGACTGGGGAAAATGGCACACAACTTTAAGGATAAAAACATTGGCGTAGGCATTACAGGTTCATACTGTACCTACAAAAAAGTTTTTGAAGAATTAAGACGGCTTGCCGATACACAGGCTAATCTGTTTACTATTTTTTCAGACAACGCTTCTTCTACTGACAGCCGTTTTGGTAAATGTAAAGATTTTCTGAAACTTGCTGAAGAAATAAGTGGAAAACCGCCTATAACCACAATTCCCGATGCAGAACCTATAGGTCCAAAATCTATGCTAGACCTTCTTATTATTGCACCGTGTACAGGAAATACCCTGTCTAAACTTGCCAATGGCATTTCTGACACTCCTGTGCTTATGGCTGCCAAGGCTCATTTAAGAAACAACCGACCTTTGGTTATTTTTTTAAGTACCAATGATGCATTAGGTATGAATTTGAAAAATATCGGTATTCTACTTAATACCAAAAATATATTTTTTGTTCCTTTCGGTCAGGATAATTATTTATCCAAACCTAATTCAATGATTGCTCATGTGGACTTAATTGAAGATACAATTGAAAAGGCCCTTGGAGGCAGGCAGATTCAACCGGTAATTAAAAGTCCACACGTAACAATTTTGTGATTTTTTATAAGTATTCTTACAAATATTATTTACCTTAATTAAATTGTAGAATGGAGTTTTTTATGTGCGGAATTGCAGGTTTTTTTCAGACTAAATATAACATTTCAAACGAACAGACTTACTATTTTCTCAAAAACAAACTAGAAAAAATGAAAAATGCCATAAAACACAGGGGGCCTGATGATGACGATATTTATCTTTCAGGTTTTCTTAACAACAATGGGTTCTCTGATAAAACAGAGTTTCCAAATAATATTATTGGTGGTTTTGTAGGTTTTGCCCATTCAAGGCTTTCAATCCGTGACATTAAAGGCGGACATCAGCCAATGACACGGGCTTACAAAAATCACAAAGCTACAATTGTTTATAATGGCGAAATATACAATACTGATTATTTACGTAAAATGTTATCTTCTTTTAATATTAGTTTTGAGACAACCGGTGACACAGAAATAATCCTTTACTGCTATTTAGTTTTTGGAACAGATATTTTCAAGGAATTAAATGGTATTTTCTCCTTTGTAATCTATGACAATGACACAGCGATTGTTGTTAGAGATCACATTGGAGTAAAACCATTGTTCTACTACCATAATAATAGGGAATTTGTTTTTTCATCTGAGCCTAAAGGAATTTTCGCTTATGGTATTAAACCTATGATAAATTCCGATAGTTGGTGTGAAATAATCGGGTTAGGTCCTGCTCATACTCTTGGAAACGGAGTTTTTAAAGATATTAAGGAAGTTATGCCGGGACATTATCTAACTGTAACAACTGACTACCATCATAATGTTAAAGTTAAAGATTTATGTTATTGGAAACTTAAAGCAAAGCCACATATTGACGACTATAATACTACTGTAGATAAATGCAGCTATCTTATAACTGACAGCATACAAAAGCAAATGGTTTCAGATATTCCTATTTGTACTTTTTTATCAGGTGGATTAGATTCAAGTCTTGTTTCTGCCATTGTGCAGGATAACCTGCCTGATAAGAATTTAAATACTTACTCTTTTGACTTTGTAGACAATGATATTAATTTTAAGTCTAATGCTTTTCAAATTTCAAGGGATAAACCTTTCGTGGATATTATGGTTAACCACATAAATAGTAAACATAAATATTTAGAATGCAATAATTCTAATCAAATTGATTGTCTTTTTAAAGCAGTTGATGCAAGAGATATTCCAAATATGGCTGATGTTGAATCATCTATGCTTTATTTCTGTAATCTTGTTTCTAAAGAATGCCGTGTAACTTTAACCGGAGAATGTGCCGATGAAATATTCGGTGGCTATCCGTGGTTTCACAGGAAAGAAATGTATATGCAAAACACATTTCCATGGTCTTACGATTTAAGCCCTAGAATTGTTTTGTTTAAAGATGATTTCATTAATTCACTGCCATTAAAAGAATATGTAGATGACGCTTATGAGACTTCAATTAACCAATGCCCTCATACAGACGGCGAAACCATAACTGAATACAACCGTAGAAAGATTTCCTGGTTAAACATCCGTTGGTTTATGATGACTCTTTTAAATAGGATGGACAGATGCAGTATGTATTCAGGGCTTGAAGCAAGAGTTCCTTTCGCAGATTACCGCATACTGGAATATGTTTTTAATGTTCCATGGGAATACAAATGTTATAATAATCAGGTAAAAAGTCTTCTTGTTGAATGTGGAAAAAAATATCTTCCACCTGAAATTCTTTACCGAAAAAAAAGCCCATATCCTAAAACCTATGATCCGACTTACGAAAAACTTCTCGGAACTATGGTTATTGAAGAATATAAATCTAATAATAAATTACAGAAATATATTGATTACAACAAACTAATTAAATTTATAAACAGTCCAAAAGACTATGGAAAACCATGGTATGGCCAGCTAATGGCTGGTCCACAAATGCTTGCATATGTGCTACAAATCAGTTATATGTTACGTAAATACAATCTTTAAAATAAGAGGCTTTAGCACTACTGATATAACAATCCTTTTGTTATCATAATTAGTGATAAAGCCTCTTATTTTTTAATTATTTTAAAACATAATTTTCCAATCGACTGGTTTTATTTATTTGTTCTGAAATTGCTTTATTTACATTGTCCACTTCTTCCTTAAAGTTAGACGCCGACATTCTAAGTGCCCCATGTCCCATTATTATGAGCTGTTCCAAAGCATCTGACGTTGCAACTGTAACCTGAAACTTATTGGCAAGTTTGTGAGTTGTTTTTGCTATATACATATCTGCTGTTTCAGCCTCTTTAGTATATACTACATAGATATTATGATATTTCGAAACAGTTTCTGCATGTTTTTTTACATTATAAGCATCAAAAACAACAATAACTGTATTACCTTTATACCCCTGATAATTGCACATTATATCTAAAAGTCTGTCTCTTGCTCCATCAATGTTTGTTTTTGCAATTTCCTTTAATTCATCCCATGCAAAGACAATATTATAACCATCTACTAAAAGACACTGAGGTAAGACTTTTTTATGTGTGGCTTTTTGTTTATTTTCACTATACTGTCTTACTTTTTTCTCAGTATACTTCTTTCTTTTTATTGGTCCGAATGTTTTTTCAAAGATTTCTTCTAATTCCTTATCTGTTGCATAGGAATCTCTGTATGTATTGCTTGCGCTTCTTATTACAGGTACATTTTCAATATCATACATTTCACCATTTTTAGAATCTGTTTTCACATGCATATATTGTTCAACCTGATCCCACGGAACAACAAATCCTGCACCATGCGAACAAAAAACCGAACCTGTAGGATTTGCAATATCTGCCTCACTGTCATAGGCTTTTTCAGCTATTATTTCCTCACTGTTGTGGCACGGACCATATCCTTTGTAATCAAGAGACAATGTCCCGGTTCCATGAGTATATTCATTAACAGTATTAATGTAATCCCCAATTGTTGCAGCAGGTGCAAAGCCTGTTATTACACTCATTTCTCCTTCTGTTTCAGGCTGATTAATATTGCCACTCATTTGATCAATGTCTGTCATTGCCCTGCCTATATTTTCTGAAGGAATTTTCAAAGTAAAATTATAATACGGTTCAAGCAATACTGACTCTGCCTTCTTTAATCCCTGCCTTATAGCTCTATATGTTGCCTCTCTAAAATCTCCACCTTCCGTATGCTTAAGATGAGCCTTTCCTGCTACAAGAGTAAAATGAATGTCTGTTATAGGCGAACCTGTTAAAACACCTTTATGTTCCTTCTCTGCCAAATGTGTCATAATAAGTCTCTGCCAGTTACGACTTAAAAGACTTTCATTTAAATTAGATTCAAATGTAATTCCACTTCCAAGCTGTCCCGGTTCCATTAATAAATGAACTTCTGCATAATGTTTAAGCGGCTCAAAATGTCCTACACCTTCCACTATGTTATTTATAGTTTCTTTGTACAAAATAGAGCCTGTTCCAAACTCAACATCCATATTGAAACGTTCTTTTATAATATGTTTTAGCACCTGAATCTGAATAGGCCCCATAACGTTGGCTATTATTTCTTTAGTTTCTTCATTCCATTTTAAACTTAAAGTAGGATCCTCTTCTTCTAACTCTTTTAACATCTTATAAGCCTGATTAATATTTACATTTTCAGGTATAATAATCTGGTATGAAAGTACAGGCTGAAGATTGGGACTCTCAGACTGCATTTCAAAGCCAAGTCCCTGTCCCGGATATGTATTATTAAGACCTGAAATTGCACAGATACATCCGGCATCTGCCTCACTAATACTCTTAAACTTTTCTCCTGAATAAACTCTTATGTCATTAATCTTTTCAGACCACTGATTTCCATCTGTAATTCCACTAAGTATATCCTTAACTTTTATGAAGCCACCTGTTATTTTCATATAAGTTAATCTTACGCCGTTTTCTTTAACTATCTTAAAAACCTTTGCCCCGAATTCTTCATGATAAACAGGTTCAAAAGAATATCTGTTAATTCCATCAAGTAACTTATCAATACCTTCATTCTTTAATGCTGAACCAAAATAACATGGGAAAAGCTTTCTTTCATAAACTAAGTCAGCAATAGTTTCATCTGAAATTTCGCCTGATTCCATATACATTTCAAGTACATCCTCGTCACAAACTGCAATGGCTTCCATATCTTTTTCTTCCACTGAAAGATCAATTACACCATCCCCAAATTTATTCCTTATATTGGTTAAGGCAAACTCCTTGTTAGTTCCAGGCATATCCATCTTATTTACAAAAATAAATGTTGGAATATTATACTTATTTAATAATTTCCATAAAGTTTCAGTATGCCCCTGAACACCTTCACTTCCGCTTACAACCAAAACCGCGTAATCCAAAACCTGTAAAGTTCTTTCCATTTCAGCAGAAAAGTCCACATGTCCCGGTGTATCTAATAATGTGATTTTTGTGTCTGCATATTCAAGTTCAGCCTGTTTAGAAAAAATAGTTATTCCTCTTTGTTTTTCTAAATCAAAGTTGTCTAAAAAAGCATCTTTATGGTCCACACGGCCTAACTTTCTTATTTTTCCTGTTGCATATAAAAAAGCTTCCGATAAAGTAGTTTTACCACTATCAACGTGTGCTAAAATTCCTAAAGTGATTTTTTTCATATTTATATATATCCTCTGTTCTATTTATATCTAAGTTTTTTAATTTGATTTTTTGTCTGTATTTCCCAAATTATGATTACAAAGTATTTTTCCCACCTTTGTGCAAGCGCAAGTGGTTAGGATTTTGGAACACTGTAATCATATTTTACTGTAATATTCTAACTGTTTCAAGAATATATTAATTCGTCAGGGTATTGTCAGGATATTGAATTTTATTTACCAAATCTTTACACATAACTTTTTAAAATTAATTAATCGGCTAATAATTTTATTTTCATTCTTAAATATGTTAAGTTAGTCTTGCCAATGACACTGTTATTCTAAGTGTTCCATCTTACGAACCTTCCGGCAGGGAAAATCTTAAAGAAATACAAATTTCTAAGAAAAATAAATGGTGTAACAAAAAAATTCAGGAATTAAATCTCCCAACCAACGTTTTAATTGCTCTTGTAAAACGCGGTTCTGAAAATCTAATTCCTGATGGAAGTACAACAATTCTGGAAAATGATATAATTGTTCTGTACAAATAATATTTTATTTAACATCTTATTTTTTATTCTTTACGAACTGACTTACAAAGTCTTCGTAAGGACAAGGTCTGCCAAAAAAATAACCCTGGAAGAAATTAGGACACATACTCTTAATTTTTTCCATTTCTCCCTTTGTTTCAACACCTTCTATACAAATCTTTAAGCCTAAATTAAATACCATCTTGTGTATTAATGTAAGCATATTATAATCGTACTCATTATTAAGAGCTTTTGCTGTAAAATTTCTGTCAATCTTGATTAAGTCAGGCTCTAACTGAGACATATAGTTAAAATTAGAATATCCTGTTCCAAAATCATCAAGTGCAAGACCTACTCCTCTTTCCTTTAAAGCTGACCATATTTTCATATATCGCTTATTACTATCAAGAAGTCCGCTTTCAGTCATCTCTATTATAATGCTTGACGGATTAATATTATATTTTTCAATAGCTGTCGTAACATCTTTTACAAGATTGCTCTTTATAACCTGAATATATGATACGTTAATATTTACATGAAACTCAGGTATTACAGCCTGTATCTCTTTACATTTCTTTATTGCCTCATTAATAATCCACTTACCTACAGGAACAACCAAGCCTGTCTCTTCAAGGATTGGAATAAAAATGTTAGGTGGAAGTATATTGCCATCTTCACTCTTATATCTTAGAAGTGCTTCTGCTCCACAAACATTACCTGTAACAACATCTACCAATGGCTGATAGTATAATTCATAACCTTTAAAATTGTCAGCAACACTCTTTCTTAAACTTTGTGTAAGTTGCTTAATCATGAGAAACTGATTATAGTTCTCATAGTTAAAAACATAATATTGGTTCTTACCGTTCTTCTTAGACTTATTAAGTGCATATTCAGAATAACGCATTATGTTCTTATATGTCTTTTCTTCAAGAGTTGACAAATCAAGTATGCCACCTGAAACGGTAAACATAACTTCATACTGAATACTTTCTACATATCTATCAATGGCATGTCTTATACTATGATATACACTCTTTGCTTCATCAATTCCTGTTGCAAGATAATCTACAATAATAAATTCATCAGACACAACTCTGTAAAGCTACTGTTCACCTTTTAAGCAACCTGATATACATTCCGCTGTATCTTTCAAAACCTTATCCCCGTATTCTACACCATATCTCTCATTAATCTCTCTAAAATCATCAAGTCCAAGGCGTAATACGAAACCGCTCTTAAAAATTTTAGATGATATTTGTATGTACTTCTCTAAGCTTGTCTGACCTAACAATCCACTAACATTGTCAGCTTTCTGCTTAGCACCAATTTTTAACTAAATTGTATGACCTTTTTTGTTTAGCTATACATTATATATGTTGTAATATGCAATTATAAAAAATATATAAGAAGGGAAACACAATGCCATTTGTTGAAATTAATGTAAAAAATGAAATTGAAAAGCAAAGACATAATAATCCAAAATTTTAAAAAAGTGCCGCAATCCCTTTGATTACGGCACTTTCAAGTGTTTTATTTAATTGTTTGATTAGAACTTGCCAGCGTTAGCTGCTTCCTCAACAGAAACTGCAACTGCTACTGTAGCACCAACCATTGGGTTGTTACCCATTCCGAAATCATTTATTTTTCTGTGTTATATTATGATTTAACATGTCATATAATGCCGATAAATAAAGGTTTTACACGAAATGGTCTATGATGTTTTGTGTTGTTTTGTGTTTTATTATTTTTATGTATTATTTTCTTGAATGTAGACTTTTTGTAGACTTTTGGGCGTGTTATAGGTGTCTACAATAAAATAGGAATGATATTATAATAAATATATCATTCCTACCTATTATTATGCAATATTTAATTCTTTTATATGGTCGAGGTCGGATAAATCCATTCCCTCATACTTCTTTGTGAACTCATCAAGAGTCTCTTTTCTTATTTTAAGGCTACCCAATTTAAGTGCAGGGAGTAATCCTTTATTGATAAGGTCGTATACAAGATGGATACTTACTCCTAATGTAGCTGATGCCTCTTTTACTGTATATAGCATTTTATCTTCTTTATTCATAATCACGCCTTTCCAGTTGAACCAAATCCACCTACACCTCTGTTAGTATCAGATAATTCATTTACTTCTTTAAAGTCAACAGATAAGTATGGCATTACTATTAATTGAGCAATTCTTTCGTTTGGTTCAACCATTTTTATTCCATTTGTGTCATTATATAAAGCAACTATATATTCTCCACGGTAATCACTATCACAAACCCCAACGCAATTGGCAGGACGAATACCCTGTTTTGTTGCTAATCCACTACGGGCAAATATCGCCCCAAAATAACCTTCGGGAATTTCCATTGACAATCCTGTGCCGATTTTAACCGTTTTATGGGGATTGATTAGAATTCTTTCTGGTATACAAGCATATAAATCATAACCAGCGGCTTGTTCGCTTCCTCTAGTTGGAATAATTGCATTTTCGTTTAATTTTTTAATTTTAATTTCCATTGTATCCTCCTTTTATCTCCATTAGTTTTTCTAATGCATCTGCTTTATTAAGAAATATTGTTTCGTTAATATCTCTATCTGAAAAAATATAAGCATGTTTAGTTGTTGTACTATCCAATCCTACATAATAATCATCTGCTACGGTTCTAATATGTAAATCATATATGTCTGTAAGTTCAGGATTGGGTGAGATTTTGACAAAGTAAACAGTGCTGTTTTTATTTAGTTTAGTCACAATATAAAACCACCTTTCCTTGTTTAAGTGTTTGTTGAACATCAATAACTCTTTGATTTTTTGAACCTCTGAATTTTAATGTGAGATCCTTTTGCTCATCTATATATTCCCCGTCAACAAGTACATCCACATTAGAAATTATCTCCCAACGTGTAAGCCATTCATCTGCATTTGCTGCAAATGAAGTGTATTTATATTCATTATATTTGGAATTTAAAAGGTCAAAATTATATCCACTATACAACCAAATGGTTTTCTCAGGAAAGGAAATACGGATTTCCTTGACTAATTTGAGGACTTCATCAAGGTTATTTTCGTGTAGTGGATCACCACCACTGAAAGTGATGCCTGATATATAGTCTTTAGACAGTTCGTTGAATATCTCTTGTTTTGCCGATTCGTCAAATGGAATGCCACTATTAGGATCCCATGTTTGAGGATTTTGACAATTATAACAATGGTGAGAACAACCTGAGAGCCATAAAACTACCCTCAAACCAGTGCCGTTGCATACATCTTCATGCTCTATTTTGAGATAATTCATTTTAAATTACCTCCTTGTCATAGTCTGCTACAATGTCATCACACGTAAAACCATACTTCTTTTCGGCTTCTTTTCTAGCATTTACAGCATCATTAAAATTTGTATAATCACCTAAGTATTTGGTTTTATAATTAACAGTTATATATGCTGTCCACATATTCTTTTCTTTGTTGTAACTTACACCTGTTTTACCAGAAGTATTTATTTTGCTTAAACCTCTATTGTGGGAATTTCTTTGATTAGATTTTAGAATGATATTACATTTTCGATTGTCGTCAGTATCACGAGATAAGTGATCTGGAATTGAATTTGACGATTCATATTCACCGTATTTTATTTCTGCAATTACTTGATGAATCATTAAAACAGATTTATTGTATTTATCATCTATTTTTACATTTGTCACCCAATAACCTTTGTCGATATTGCCACGTTTATCAATTTTACGCCAATACCATCTTTTAATAATGTCGTAATCATCTTTATCAATAAGACACTTGTTATTATTGTCGTCTAATAAATAGTATGTATTATCGCCATTATCAATAAATTTATTTGTTTTAGTAGAATATTCCTTGTTCCTTTTTGCGATTTGTTCAGAAGCATAACATCCACAAGATTGTGTATGTCCAGTTTTTAACTGATATCCTGTAACACTTTTAATCTGTGGGTTACCACAATCACATTTACATAGCCAATGTGCATTCGTCCTAGTTCCATTTTTATACTCTTCTTCGTCACGTTGTAAATCTCTTCCGATTACAGTTAGTCTTCCGAATTTTTGCCCAGTTAAGTCTTCAACTCTTAAGGGATTGTTGAACTTGGAACATCCACATGATTTAATATGTCCACACTGAATAGCAGCTAATTGATTTGATGGTGGTATTTCGCCACAGTCGCATTTAGTTCTAACATATATTTTATGATATTTCTTATTAAAGTAACTATCATATGATTTTTCATAGTCAATATCTGTTATTGTCAGTCGATTGTACTTCTTTCCTATTTCTGACTTAGCTTTATCTATTGCTTTATTATAAAATACAATTCTTCGTTTCTTCTTCGTTTCTTCTGTTAAAATTCTTCCTATAAATATCACTCCTTAAAATAAGTAGTAGAGGAATTTTTATATCCTCTCTACTTATTTATTCTCTTATTATTTAAAAGTTTTGTGTGAAACTCTCATCTCTACCTCTTGCTGTTTACCCTTATTGAATGCACTCTTGTAATCACCTGTAAGATAACCAGTTACTCTACGAAGTCGTCTAATCTCTTTACATCCACACATAGGACATTTATCGGCAATATCATCTGTATACCCACAATTGGTACACATGTCATTTGGAACATTTATTGCAAAATAAGGTACGTCTTTATCCATTGCATAATTTACGATTGTTTCAAGAGCATCAATATTATTTTTTACGCTACCATTAAGTTCCGTATAAGTAATACATCCTGCACGACTATATCCTGTAAGTTGAGATTCAATATCAATTTTTTGCATTGGTGTAATTTCAACCCACACAGGAACATGGACACTGTTAGTAAAGAAATCTTTATCGGAAACATTAGGAATTGCACCATACTTATCCTTAAATTTTTGCATTGAGGTGTAACATAAATTCTCGGCAGGACTAAAATATGTTCCAAAATTAAGCTTATATTCCTTTTTGAACTCAGCACATCTATCGTAGAATAACTTTTCAATTCTTTTAGCAAGTTCCATACCTCTATCTGTTGTATGGTCACATCCAATAAGAATCTGAAGTGTTTCTGCTAATCCAATCTGTCCGACACCCAAAGTCCCATGTTTTAATGCAGATACAATCCCTTCTTCTGGAATATAACCTTCCATTACACCATTCTCGTACATAAATTTTGCTGAATCTGGTGACTGTGAACAAATCCATTCAAATCTTTCAAGCAACATATCTTTTGCTTCATGGATTTTTGTGTCAAGTAAGAACATAAAATCATCAATTAAATATTCTTCCGAATAATTTACTCCTAAATCATTTATAATCTTTTCTTTTACTTCCATTGCCAATGTAGGCATAATAATTGTCACAGGACAGATATTACCTCTTCCATCTTTTAACTGACCAAATCCATTAATATCCCATGTATTAGCGGTACGGCAGCCCATTGTGCTGAAATATGTCTTCGGATCGTTTTTATCATATCCTTCATTACCAGACCAATCCACATTAGCATAGTTTGGATATAATCTCTGAGCAGTTGAACGTAATGCTAATCTAAATAAATCATAGTTTGGATCTCCTAGTTTTCTATTTACACCTTTCATACACTGAAAAATACCACATGGGAAAATTGATGTCTTATGTAACTTACCGATACCCTTAATAGAAACATCAAGTAATGCTTTAGTTACCATACGACCTTCTGGTTTTGTACATGTTCCATAATTGATTGAAGTAAATGGGAGCTGGTTACCTGAACGGCTTTGAAGTGTATTGAGATTATGGTACAAGCCTTCTACTGCTTGATATACTTCTTTTTCTGTCATATCCATAGCATATTGATAAGCCTTTGGTGCAACATCTGTGTATTCGTTAATTGGCGTAGTATCATCCATTTTTTCTGTAAATTCTTTATATAAAGGATTTAAAGATTCGTTGATGTATTTTAATCCGTTTTTGTAATGTTTATAAAAACTTTTTCTTACATATGGAATCATTGTCCAATCGAGATGAGTGGCAGCTACGCCTCCGAACTGCTGTAAAGACTGTAATTGAAATATAACAGCCACCAACTGAAATGCGGTGCTTACTGATTGAGCAGGTCTTACATCTGTTTGTCTTGTATTAAATCCATTGGCAAGTAATTTATCAAACGGAATACTGAGACAATTATGCATTCCAACGGCATATGAGTTAAGATCATGGATATATATCTCATTGTTCAAATGATTATTTCTTGACATTTCTGACATGCAATTATCTAAGGCGTACTGTTTTAATACAGTATCACTTGCTTCTCCAACTCTACCTCCGAATGATTTTTCATCAATATTAGCATTCTGATTTTGAACGTTTGATGCTGTAAGTTTTTCTTTGATAGATTTCATAAGATTAGTATTCTGTTCACGCACTCTCGTTCTATCATTTCTATAAATGATATAGGCTCTAGCAACATCTTTACGTTTACTAGCCATAAGCTTTTCTTCAACAATATCTTGAATTTTTTCAACAGAGATAGATTTCTCTTCTATATTATTAATGTATGACGCTATTTCAGAAGCCTTATTCTTTGCCTCCTGAGTAACTTCACCATCAATTTCATTAAACGCCGCCATAACAGCATTTTTTATTTTTTCTCTGTCAAATTCAACAGAACGTCCGTCTCTTTTTAATACTTTCACTCTGTTTCTCCTTTCATGTTTTTTATTTATAAACTCATCTTGAAACCAACATTTCTTTTTGTCGATTCCAAAGACTTTTATTACATGTCCTTAATCTTTACCTTTAGTTCTTCTAATAGCCTATATCGGTCAGAATCGTACTGTAAATGGTCTTTTACAATCATCTCTGTCTGCTCTTTGCATATAAGCTCAATTATTGTTTTCTTCTCGTTATTATTCATTTTTTATCATTCTTTCATTAATTTAAATAAAAATTAGTTACATAATTAACAAGTTTTAATTTGTCATCAAAAATCTTGTTAGACATATCTATCTGCCAAGGATGAAGTTTGTTATTCTTTTCATTCAAACCAATAATAGGTATTTTATTTTCATAAGCAATAGCCTGCTCCACTAAAGTACCTTTAGAATCTGGATGATTAAAATCAACAATTACCATATCTGAATGACGTACTTTATATAAATCAAATTCCATAACCTCGTGTTCGCTATCATATGTAACTTCTTTAAAATTATAATAATCATTAGGATTAATACATTTTACTTTAATGTCAGAATATGTATGTTTGAACATTTCGGTTAAGGTTTTTCTCCATTCATTGCTTTCTACAAAATCAATATCCGACATAGCACCTGCTAAATATATAGTAAATTCTCTCATAGTGTTTTGTCCCTCCTAACTCTGTTCTTTACGATGTCATGCATATCTTTGATTAATTCTGTTAATTCCTTTAAATCTCTTCTGTTGTTTTTTATTACAACATCAACATTATTTTTTATTCCTCTAAAATCTTTAATGTCATGTAATAATCTTCTTCTAATTTCTTTCGGATTATCTCCACGCAACTTTAAACGCTTGTATAAAGTTTTGACCGATGAATCCAAATAAACTGACAGAACATCTTCCTTATTAATGTATTCTTTAATGTCTTCATAACCATTTGGCGTAAGAATTATCACCTTGTCATCAGTATCTTTTGTTACATCCTCAACAGCAGTTCCATAGTACCAAGTGCCAAATACTGAATTATATTTTTTCCATTCAGCAAAGAAACCTTCTTCAATCTTTTCTTCAAAATCTTCATCATCCGTAAAATGATATGTAAGATCTTGTTTTTCTCCTGGTCGCATAGGTCTTGTTGTCCATGTGATTATCTTCTCATATCCATAATAATTATGAATTAAATTATTAACCACTGTATCTTTGCCTGATGCAGATTTTCCAAGTAGAATAATCATTTTTATACCTCCTGATCTTCATCTTCTTCTGTTTGTTGCACATTTTTTGTATTCATATACATATAAGCGTTGTCTCCACGAAAAGAAATAACGCATGCACAAGAAGTAATCATTCCTAGCAACATTCCTAATACAAATACAACTATTGCTAATATTACAATTTCTCCTGTTCCCATATTTCATCTCCTCTACATTTTATCTTTGCAAACACCCTTATTACCCGGCTCATATTTTTCTTGCCATATTAATTCATTCCAAGGAATATAATTTCGATGTCTTATACACTCAAAATCTTGACAAGTTCTATTTGAACAATAAGGATATTCTTTTGTTCCCAACACAGCCTTATCTTTCATTTAATTCACCTTGTATTTGTTAACTACATTTTCAAAGTCTGAAATATTTAAATATTCCGGAATATTTGCAATAATCTCAATTGGCTGAGATAAGTCAAGTGATAATAATGCCATTATACTTTTAGCATCATATTCTGCGCTTCTATTTAATGAATGAGCATTAATTGGAAAATCAAATTTTGTAATTTCGTTTACAAAATTTTTTAGTGTTTCAATTTCGTTTAGTTTAACTTCTACGCACTTTTTCATTAATTTTTAATTCCTTTCTTATATATTCTCTTATTTATTTTTATGTATTTTAATTTTTACAATTTTACTGTTCCATGCTTTTGTTGAATAAGCCACGTCTCCTCTTATTCTTACTTTTTTTGATAGTTTTGGAGTATCTACAACAAATTCAATTAATGAACCATCTGCTGTTTTTTGATTCTTGCCATCTGTATCTTTATTCGCTTTACAATCGGCTAATATACATGGAATTACTGTCCCATTTTTGAGAATTAAATCAATATAAGTCCCTATTTTTTCTGTATAATATGAACCAACGGCTATACAATATCTTCCATCTACTTGTCTTATACCATAACTTCCTGTATAAGCTTTCTTTTGCAATTTATATTGTCTGCTGGAAGTATTAGTAATACATCTATAATCCATAAAAGAGCATAATTTATAATGAGGTATGGACGTATGTATTTTACTTTTTATTTTTTTTGTTGTAATATATTTCATTTGAACATATCCAACTTTGTTATCGACTTTTATTTTTGACCATTTTTTATTAATTACAATAAACTTAATCTTTTTGCCGTAAAACAATCGTTTAATGCTCTTGCTTTTAACATTTGGTTTTTTTCTTAGATTAAGATCGTTGGCTTTTATATATGCCGTTTTATATTTTTTCTTCTTTTTTATTTTTATTTGAGTAGTAGTTTCTGGAATAATTTGTGTTATTTCCTGCTCATTGTTATTTTCGTTATGCATTGATAATGAGTTTACATTTATTGTTGACATAACGATGCTTTCGGGGACATTATTTTTGCTAATTTTTCCACCATATGCCCAATTAATAACCCACAAAAATGTTAATATCATTGCTGTTAACAGTATAATAATTATTAATGCACTATAGTCTTTTTTATTATTTCTCATATTTCTCCTTACTCATAATATTTCACGAAGTTATTTTCCTTATAATTTTCTATGTTTAAGATTAATGTTTGTCCATCACGTAAAAAAGTATTAAGTATTCTTTGGTCATGTCTTCCAAAGTTATCACCAAGTTTACCAACACAGATAAACGCATTAGGATGTTTTTCTAATTCTTTAATCAAGTCTTTTGCATAGATAATTCTTTTGTTATGCTGTGAAATCGCTTATCACCTCTTTTTATTATTCTCTTTTTTTATTTTGTTTTTATTTGATTATCTGAGCATAGATAAAAATTGCTCTTCTGTTATGATAGGAATATTTAATTCCTTTGCTTTTTTATTTTTAGAACTGTTAGAATCAATATCATTATTAATAAGATAAGTTGTTTTAGATGAAATACTTCCTGATACTTTTCCACCACGATTTTCTATATCGGCTTTCAATTCGTCACGATTTTTATAATGATTGACAGAACCAGTTACCACAAATGTTTTACCTTGTAATGTATTTGGGATTTCATCTAAGACTATATTAGGAGATTCAAAAGTAAACTCTTTTGATAATTCATAAATCATGTCAGAATGTTTAGACCAATAAGAATCAATCGAGGATATCTTTTTGTCACTTATACCGTCAAGAGAAGAAAAATAAACAGCTCCTTTTATTCCCATAATTGTAATAAATTCTCTGATGCTATAATTAACCTTTTCTGCAATTAATTTACTTACTGTCTTTCCAATCATAGGAATTGAAAGTGAGTAAATAAATCTATCGAGTGTTGTGTTACGGGATTTTTCGATAGACGAAAGAAGCTTCTCAACAGACTTCTTACCAAATCCTTCTAAAGTTTTCATTTCATTTTCATGACATTTTAAATAATAAATGTCTTTAATTGATGTCAACCAACCAAGATTAATGAATTTCTCTATTGTAGATTCTGAAAGATTTTCAATATCCAATGCGTTTCGACTTGTTGCGTGAACTAATTTACCCAAAAGCTTTCCTTTACAATCTGGATTTTCGCACATAAGAACTTCTGAGTCATTTTCTTTGACAATTTTTGTAGGTTGACCGCAAATAGGACATTTATTAGGAATTTTAAAATTACCACTCTTATCAATGCTATCGTGTACTTTAGGAATAACCATATTAGAACGGTAGACTCTAATTCTATCTCCTATGCCAAGCATCATATCTTTAATATATGTAATGTTGTGAAGCGTTGCTCTTGTAGTAATTGCTCCATTTAAGTCAACTGGCTCGAAGATTGCCACAGGATTAATCAAGCCTGTCTTAGAGGTATTCCATTCAATATCTGTAAGCACTGTTTCAAATAATTCATCTTCATATTTATATGCCATCGAATGTCGGAAGAATTTATCTGTGCGCCCCATTGAATCGGCAATTTTGTAGTCATCAACTGCCATAACAGCTCCATCGTAAGGAATATTATGTGAATCTGCTGATTCTCTTATTTGATTTAATAAGATTAACAACTCTTCTTTTTGATTAATTCTAGGTGATTTTAGCATCGGTATAATCTCAAATCCAATATCTTTAGCCTTGAATAAATCTTCACTAGGAGTTTTATGTTCAAAACCTTTAATAACTCTCCAAGCAATAAATCTCATATTTCTGCTTGCAGCCTCTTTACTATCCAGTAATTGTAGCGAACCAGACACAAGATTTCTTGGATGTTTATACTTCTTATCTTCTGGTAATTTATCATTAATCTCTCTAAAAGTGTCCCATCCAATAATTGTTTCGCCATCAATAATGAGTTCATTTTTGTATGGGATTTCTTTTGGTATGTTCTTCATTGTTAATACATTCTGAAGGCATTCAGTACCTCTTACTCCATCGCCTCTAGTTTCCGCACCAATTAACTTACCATTGATATAATGAAGGGATGTGGTTAAACCATCAGCTTTTACAGACAAGAAGCAATCCCTATTCCCAACAAATTCGATTAACTCATTTACTGATTTTGTTTTATCAAGTGAGAGCATTGGATGATTATGCTCTACTTCTTTTAATTCGTCTGCAACTGAATAACCAACGTTATGTGTTGGACTATTTGCTAATACTATTTCTGTAATATATTCAAGTAAATTTAATTCATCGTATAACTTATCCCATTCGTAATCTGACATAATTGGAACTCGATTATAATAAGCGTACGAAGCATTATTCAACTCTTTAATGAGTTGTTTCATCCTTTCTAATTTATCCATTTACTTCCTCCTTTTCTCCACAAAATTCTTTTAAATATGTGAGCATTTCTGACTCTTCTGGGAAAAATATATCTGTTTGTTTTTGACCTGCCACAAAGCCTAAAAAATTTGACATAAGCTGTCCAAAACGCCAGTCAGGAAAATGTTTCTTCCAAATTCTATTTAATTCTGATGTAAAAACATCAATTCTTTCTAAATTTCTCATATTATCCTTCTTATATTTCAAATAAACTTGTACATAACCTTTGTCCACATCTATCACAGTATTTCTGTGGAGGCACTAAGTCGTCAACTAAGTAACCGCACACTGGACAATATTTTCTATAATTAACACGCTTTTTAAGTTTAGGTGAATCTTTTTCTTTTAATCTACAATACTCTTCATATTCAGACTTGCTTATCATAATATGTTCTAACATGTTTAACTCTCCTTCAGCATTAATGGACACCATTTTGGAACACTACATAATCAATTGATTCGCAGTATTTATCAATAACTTTGTTATTAACAGTACAATAATAGTCCAAAGCATACTCAAAACTATCAGACGTAATAGTTCTTTCTGTTCTATGTAATGGACACTCATTGCATTTTTCTATTTCAAAACCAATTATTGCCATATTTCATTCTCCTTCATACATGATCAACTCTTCTGCATATGGAAGTGACTCTACCCATTTTATAAATGACTCTGACCACTCTGTAAGCTTGTGGTTTTTACGCTGAAAGTACATATTACGGATATTTTCATAACTCATTGTTATTGTACGCTTCTGTAACCAGCTCTCAGGAAGCCAACGTATAAGCTCTTTCCAGTATCTCTTATCTTTCGTTTCAAGATATTTCTGACGTAAGCTCTCAAGAACCATGATTACGTCTTCTTCAAATACTGAAATATGGTTGAGTTCATTATCATTCTTTAGATTATCAGCAAGAGATAAATTCCTGTCATAATCATCAATCTCAAAACAATCTAATGTAATTGGTGTCGTGGCGAGCTTGTGCATTGTACTCGTTGAGTTGGCAACTGTTCCAACCTTATATGTGTCATATTCTTTCCACCAATAAAGAGGTGCTGTTATATCAACTGATACAAAAATCTGTCGCATAAACTTTCTATGCTCATTTCCTGCTTTAATAAGAGTCTGTGCAAGTTTCATATCATTCTGACCAATTCTAAATTCATCACAATATTCTTCGTCACAATCCATATTTAAATGTGGGCAATCTTCACGACAACCATTCATATAATCATAATTTGTTCCGCTATCACTTCTATGCCAAGAATTCAACGGATTCCTCATTCCACGGAGACTGTGTTCAAATCCCCATACTTCTGTGTTCTCAAATTTCATTATTTATTTCCTCCTATTGAAACTCTGATTTAGTTGTCTTCTTCTTCGTTCTGAGTTATTGCATTAATTAGTCCTAATACACCTGCAATATATCCAATATAATACTTACCATCACATTCTTCTGCCCATTCAAGTGATTCGTTTAATATAACAGTACCTTTTTTGTAAATATTATTTTTATCCATATAATTCCTCTCTCCTTCTTTTACCTCCTAATAATTTCTGCATTCTCAAACATAGGAATATATACACTTTCGCCATTGTCCCAATCAGGAATATCAAGATAATCTACAAATTCTAAAATTGGTACAAAAGTTTCTTCTATAGTTTCTGTAAATCCAACACAACTCTTATTCCAACGCATTAATGAATTTAAATTGTGTAGAGAAAACCATATTGGCTGTATATACCTTTTTAATAATGGAAGTTCATCTTCTTCTGGGAATCTTCTTTCAAAAATAAATATTTCATATAACATTTTCGATAGATATTCTAATGAAAGCCAAAAATCATTATCATGCATTGTGATTCGTAAATATTTTGCTGTATATTCTTTTGGCATTAAATGTCTCCTTATAATAATATTCTTCTCTTGATTTCATCATCTGTCATTGTTTTTAATTTCTCAATGGCAGTTTCTCTAATAGTAAGTGTGCTAACTGGCATATTAGAATTTTCTATAATAATATCTAGTACATCAGCATCTTCGCATTCATTATCAAAATCTCTAACAGCCTCTTCCATAAAACTTTTTGTTTGTTCTTCGGTATGAATTGTATAGAAATCTTTTTCATATGTTGATGTTGGGTAATAACATTTGAACAAATCAAGCTTGTCGTCATAACACCATAGTTCTTCCATCCAACCACTATCATCTTCAACCCAGTCATGTACCAACTTATTATATTTTATTCTAATCTGCTTGCCATTCTTTAACTTTTCCACATAATTGTTTTGCAAAAACATCTCCTCCATTACAGATGAAATTTAATCATTCCAATTCAAAATAATTAATAATCTTTCCACAATCTTTTAGTCTGTTCATATCTTTTAATGCATCGTCTATACTATTAAATTTACATGGACAAACATGTTCTTTTGTTAGATTAATAAAAGAATATGTTCCATCGCATTTATTCTTCATTATAGTTATAATAACCTTATCATTTGGTCTTTTCACTAACCATCTTCTCATGCTATCATCTCCTAATATCACCATACGAAATAATGGTTTCTTGCTACTTCAATAACATATAAATCGCCCACGGATAATAGATATAATCTAACAACACATTAAACAACAACTGGAATCTGTGAAACTTAAAATCCTCAATATTGTAACTAAAAGCTGTTTTTACTTCTGACAAGCTTACACCCAATGACCATAAGCAAGTGAATACCTGTAATGCAGACATTACAATAAATTCAGTTGTTCCAATTTTGTTTCCTAACACTATGTAAAAGATGATTAAGAATAGTTCCATGAAAAATACAATCAATATTGCACCACCTTGCATTGCATCGCTTAATGGTTTCCCATTATTATTCTCTTTACTTTTTGCGAGCTGTTTAATCATTCTCTTTCGCCATAGTGTTTTACTTAATGCACTTGGCGTACCTTTAATCCTGAAAAACATCAAAATAAATAAAATTGTTAAAGCTAAAATCTTCATGTTATATTACTCTCCTTATCTTCTGCATCTCACACTTCCACCAGCATCTATATCACCTGATACGTTACCACAAGTCACTGAGCCACCTGCATCAATGTCACCTTTGACATCTCCACTAACTTCACAACTGCCACCACAATCAATATTTCCTGAATTGCCGTGAACTTCTACCGATCCACCGCAATCAATTTTATTTACATCTCCTTCAATGACGACTTTAATATCACCACTGTTACATTCTTGAATTGTTTTACCATCTACAATAATCTTTCCATTGTTGATGACAACATTAGTTCCTGAACATGTGATTGTTTTACCATTAATAGTTATTCTGTTCATTTTTACCTCCTTAATTTTCACAAGAAACTGTCGTTTATTGTTTATTGCTTTTTATATAATCCAAATATTCTTTGTGGTACACATCTAGGTCTTTTAGTAATTCTTTACAATTTTCTGCGTACTGAATATATGTATCAGCCAAATGTCGTCTGCTTTCTTCTGAATCATCGACTAGCTTATATTTCCATTTATTAGCTCTCAACAAGTCTGCATTATGGTTATAAGTTTCAATACTTTCAGTATATTCTCTCTTTTTCTTTTCATATGTTTTATCATCAATAATCAGATGCCCAAGTAATTTAGGGAAATCAAAACCTAATTGTGTTCTTGATATCCCATTATCTTCTGCATATTTAATATTCCAAGCAATGTCATCCCAAGCCATACCACCCAAAAGTGATTTGTTATCCTCTTGTTGCATATATGAAAAATACTCATATAATTCTTCCTTTGATTTGCTCATAATTCACCTCCCTATGAGAAATCAGTTTATTCTTACTACTGTATTATTCTCTGTTCTTTACAAAACTTCATCGACAATTCCATACTTAACTGCCTCATCAGAATGAATATAAAAATCTTTCTTCTTTTCACGAATCTCCTTAATATCATCTTTTGTGAGATTTGTTCTGTCGATTACATATTCTTCAATCTTTGTATTTTGATCGTCCATTTCTTTTCTATCTTCTTCAATGTCCTGAAGTTTTCCTGATAATCTACAACTCATCTGATGATACATAAATGTTGAATGTTTATAGCAAAATCTTTTATGTCCTGCTAAGAAAATCTTAAAAGCTGCACTCATTGCATATCCTGTACAATATGTATATATTGGAGTTTTGCTATTAAGAATGACATCAATTAATCCCCACATATCATAAACAGATCCACCATACGAGTTGATGTATAGTTTAATTGGCTCACGTTTATAATCTTTCTCTTTCTCATCCTTCTCATCATCTTCTCGAATCTGATATAAAATATCCCACATTAATTTACCAATAGATTCATTATCTACATTATCTGATAAATAAAATGTCTTTTTATTAGTATTTGTATATGTATTGTCTCTTGTTGAACTCATAAAGTATTCTCCTTATATTTAATTCTCTGTTTCAAATCCAACTTGTATATATCTATCTAATTCAGATTTAGCATTTTCATTCAATAATTGTTTTTCATCAACCAATATAATTGTTCCTGGCTGTACTCTCCCTTTCAACTGACTTGGTGTAAGTACAATTGGATTGAATTTTAAGTGCATTTTATATACATAGTCTGCCATGCTTCCCATCGGTTCAATAACAGGAATTTTATATTTACCACTAATCTTCATCAGATTATATGTTTTGCCGATCCCTCTACTATTAAAACCATATAATTGTTTAATGTGTGTTTGTCGTTTCTTTACATAATATTTCAGCTCATGATATAATGCTTTTGATTTTAATAAATATGACCAGTGTTCTAATCGTTCATAAAATTTCATATATAGTATCATCTCCTTTGCTATGTACTATATATAGCAGTTGCGTGTTTATCTAACCACTATATATTGTGTTAAAAACGACATGAAATCCGTCTTTCATTGGCTTTTTAAGTCTCTGAAACGCCCTATTTATGGGCATCCCAGAAATTTCAAATTTGTTATCTGATTCTTAAACTCTCTCCCTGTGGCTCTAAATGACACCATTCACAGTTAAGTGAACCATCCTGACCTTCAAGACCATTCTCTTTTAAATATTCTCTTAATTTATCTCCATTAACTGCGTCTGGCTGCTTAATACGATACTCTTCTGGAATATTCTCTACATCCACATCAATTGTAAGTTTTCTCTTACCACCATTCTTCTGAATATTGAATGAGAATAAATCAGTTGTAAACTTCTTCTTACCAGTTACTCTCATACACATTTCAAGATTCTGCTTTAACCACTTAATTCTATTCTCATATGTCTTTTTACGAGATGTAAGTCTGTCATTCTCCTTCTGAATTCCATCAACATCTGCTTCAAGAGCTTTGATAATCTTTGCATATCCATCAGCCTTGTCCTCAATCTCATACTCAACTGATTCAAGAGTATCCATAATTACCTGCTCGTCTACTTCTTCATCCTCTAACATATCTAAAAGCTGAAGGAATTGTCCTGTTAATTCATAAATATTCGCCATATATTTATTCTCCTTTTTCGTCTATTTTTAATCTATAAGCGTTTTCAAGTAACATATCTTTTAAAAATGTCTGCTTTGTTTTTACCTCTTTTGTTTGAATAGCTTTTGTAATAGCATAATTGTTACCAACTAACACACAATATTTCTTTGCTCTTGTGATTGCCGTGTAAAGTAATTCTGAATTATTCATTATGTAACTTCCTGTGTCCATAGCAACAATGGTTGAAGTAAAACCAGATCCTTGCATTTTATGAACTGTACAAGCATATGCAAGTTCAAGATTTTTTGAATCACCTTTACTGAATAACACTTCACCAATACCAACAAAATCAATTGTGCAATATCCGTTATCTTCGATTGCTTTAACAATGCCTATATTTCCATTAAATACAGGCGTTACATCGCCATCAGGATTTGTACACTTATAATTATTTTTTGTGTTAAGTACCTTATCTCCAACTCTAATCATATATTTCTTAGCTTCATCATTCTTTTTCTCTAAGAAAATTTCAATCTCATTACCATCATTGAATTTTGGATTATAAAGACTTTGGATTTTTGTGTTAAGATTATAACAAGATAGTTCCCCTTTTAATCTCATAGGAACACATACTTGAACTTCCATAATGTCGTTGAATTTTTCCATCTCTGTTTGGAAGTGTCTAATGATACAATCTGCCATAGACTCTTTTGAATTTGATATATCTAATTCCATATCTTTCAATTCACCAAGAACTGCGTTTCCTTCAAATTTATTATCAAAAATCTGTTCCTGATTTGCTACTTTAATTGATGTTGGAATGATACCACTCATAAGTGCCTGTCTATGTGGCTTTGTAAGTTTTACAACTGGGAGTACATTACTATCGAGAATATCAGCGAATACCTGACAATTACCGATTGGAGTAAGCTGTTGAACATCTCCCATAATAATTACTTTTGCACCCGTTGGAATTGCTTCTAGTAAAGATAAAAACAATGTACCGTTTATCATAGTTGCTTCATCAATTAGAACAATATCTACTGCTAATTTATTATCTTTGTTGAACATAAACTCGCCATTTTGATATCCTAAAGCTCTATGAATTGTACTTGCAGGTAATCCAGTCGCTTCTGTGATTCTTACACTTGCTTTACCAGATAACGCACAAGCTAAAATATTGTAATCGTCATATAATGAACAAATGCCATTGGCTGTGCTGGTTTTTCCTGCACCAGCCAGACCAGTCAAAGCCATAACATGATTATCAAGACTTAATTTGATAGCAGCTCTCTGTTCTTCTGTAAAATCAAAGCCCTGCTTTTCTTCTACTTTTTTAACAATTGATTCCCAATTACCAATATTAAATGACTTTGGAACATAATCATCGTGAATACTTACCTCATCCGAGTCATTTTCTACCACTTTCACAAGTCCAATTTGAAGTCTCATGAGTTCTTTCATTATGTTATTCTCCAAATTGTAAAACTTTTTAAGTGCAATTTTCGATCCATTATCAAGTACAACTACATCTTCATTATCAATCATTTGCTTTGCAGTAGCATTTACAACCTCTTCTGGTACAAATCCCAAAGTATCATACAATGCTTTCATAAGTTCCTGATAATTAAGATAACTCTTACCTGCTTCTCCTTGGTCATTTAAGTGATGTAATAAAAATCCTTTGATCCGTCTAATGTCATACTGACCAATTCCTACTTTACAAGCAACTTCATCTGCCTTCTTGAATCCTACACCATCCACACGCACTAAATCGTATGGATTATTTCTCACAATATCAATTACTGTATCTGGTGAATGATAAAAATCTACTAATTTTTTAATGAATGTATGAGTCAATCCCAACTGTCCAAGTTCCATATAAATAGAACTATAATCTTTTGATTCTTCGTATTCATCAATCATTTTTAAAGCCACCTGATTACCAATGCCTTTGATTTTCATAAGAGATTTTACATCTCTATTCTCCAAAAGCTGAATCACATCGTCATATTCATCAAATAACTTATCAACAAGATTCTCATTCAATACATTTTTGAGAAATTCTTTTTGCTTATCCTTACTTGAAATATCAATGCATTTACTGATATATACAATCTCATATGTATCACCATATTGTTCGTGTGTTTCGGCTAATTTACAAAACACCTTATATGTTGTTCCATATTCAAGCGTGCAACAATTTCCTTTCATCTTGATTGTATATAAATCATCTATCTTATTTTCAAGCCATTTTGTTATAACGGCACTGAATATGGCGAATTCACCAGATTCAACTTTTTTACAATACTTTGGATAGAAAATCCTATCCAAAGTACATTCAAATTTTAAAATCTTTTCCTCTTCCACTAGCATACCTCACAATCCGTTAGAAGCGAATTTCCTTTACCATACTTTCTATAAACAATGTCATATTGAGTAATTACATCATATTCTTTGTCTATATCAGCAACTACAATGTTTTTTCCTTCATCGTCCTTACCTACAATCTTCATACCAAATTGCTTCTCTGAGTTTTTAACATCAATGATGTCACCATCCTGCAAAGGAAGAATTTTAAATATCTCTTTCTTAATCTTCCTATACTGAATTTCTCCGTTTCCCATGTTATAAAGAATTAGATTTGGGGCAATGATATTTCGAGTATTTAGCACAAAATATCTATTAATAAGTTTTGAATCTTTATATCTTACTGTTCCAAACTTATTAACTTGCATCTTCATAATTTCATATGGATCAATGTGTTCATCTGGAATATAATCGAATATTTCTAAAAGAGCTTTTTTAGAGTTTAGATTGTTATAAGACTTTCCTGTTTTCGACAGTTCAGCATTAGAAATGACAATAGATTTTATGTTTTCATCAGAGATTTTTTTATTCAACGTAGTTACTGTTATTTTATCTTTTCCATATAACATAAGAAAATAATCTCTAAACAGTAACAACTTTTTTGTCTTTCCATAATTTGAACAACAATCTGCAATAAGATACTGTTCTAAAACTTTCTTCGTTATATTATTCTCCGAACATTTTTCCAAAAACTCATAAAATGTAGGACTCTCACACATACATTTGAATAAGATATTTGGTGTTTCATCTACTTTTTCTTCATCTTTGGTTAAAAACATTTCGATTCGTTTTTTTGCTTCATTGATGTAATACTCTTTGTCTAAATATTCAGGAATTTTCTTTTCATGAATATCTTCATTGTCTATAAATAAATGAGTAGGTGTATTTGCAAACTGTTCATAGGATTTAACACCTTTTTCAACTTTCAATTTATAAATAGATCCATCTGATGTTCTTTTACTGGCAAACACTCTATGTACTTTACCCTTTAATAATTCTCCATTTATTGAAGTAATCTTTCCATCTTTTGCAGCTACACCATTGCCATACCAAATCTCTTTGTATTTTGCAGACAATTTAATAATTTTTTGGAACTTGATATATTCTGTACATTCATTGATTGTCTGTTCAACTGGAATTCCAGATGCAAGGTAATTTCTAACTGCATCATTGAGAATAGGTAAATCATTATCAATAGGTTTATTGAATTTTACCATTGCACCTTTACATTCCAATTTACCATTCTTCATAACTGCGATGTAGTTATTTACATCCTTCTGAATTAACTTGGTATATTCATCAATCTCAAATTCCATTTTAAGTCGTTTACCTACATCATTTGTGATTTCAATTACCTTATTCTTCATATCTTCATTCTCACAAAGGACGAAAATACCATCCGTATTTGTTTGTAATAATCTACAATAAGGTTCAAGCTTATCAATCAAATCAAGAATGAACATCTGTCCAAATATACAAGTCAGATTTGCCATTAACGGATCATAAGATGGATTATTTCTATCTTTTCCTGCTCCATATACACCATTTATCATAGGTTTTAATGCCTTATTCTTTGAATTACCCTCAGCTTTAAGTTTCAATCTGAAATTTCTCATCTGTTTAAAGTCATCAGGATTCTTAAATTTTCTACTCAACAATCCATACTCAATATCTGTTGTAGGATACATAGATGCAACATCGGCATGAAGAATAATTCCTTCAAACACAGCCTGTTTATCATCTGCACCATGACATCCTCCCCATGCAAATACATGAGGAATTCCTGCAACTGTACAGCATAACTGATTGTTATGTTGATCATCTTCGGAACGTAAATGTTCTTTATATCTCCAATTCTTAGGATTGAGATACCATTCTGGAATAAATTTATATTTATCTGATAATTGGATTGTTTCAGGAAGACGAATATCAAATTCATCATCGAGAGTGTGCTGGTTCACAGCATTTAGAATTTTTGGAGAAACTGCCAACTGAACTTTTGTTTTTGTGAAGTATGACATATCAAGTCCATACAACTCGATAATATCTAACTGACCTTCAAAATCATCCCAACAATAATCAAGAACTCTTAATACCTCAATTACATCATGTCTGTTGTAATATAATGTCTGTCTTATTTCTTCGTCTGTAAGTGGTCTGTCAATATTAAAGTCCACTTCTGTCTCACGAATATCATCACCCATAAATGCTTCCAACTGCTTTAAAGATTTATCTTTAAGGATAGCATCATAATCATTTAGAGGATAATTTTTCGCATTTTTCACTACTTGAAAAGGTTTCTTACCTTCCTTGATGAGTTTATCATTTACATATCCGACATTCATTCCATCAAGAATACCTTTAAAAATTCCTGTATCATATTGTCTGCCGTTATATGAGATAAAAATATCATCCTTATGTTTGTTATAGAAATCTGTTAATTTTTGTCTATCATTTACTACTACAACTTCATTTGTTCTATTTTCATGATTAATAAAAGTTACACAAAACCAATTAATCTTCGAGTAGACCTCGAAATCGTAGCCCCAAATCTTACTTTTATCTATTATTTAAATCACCGCCTTATCCGAAAAATCCTTGTACTTTGTCACTTTTATAAAACATCCAATCTTCAATTAACACTTGAGCAGCTTTGCCAGATTTATAATCAATCGAAAATCTACCGACAATATCAAATTCAAAATTATCTCCAATGGAAATGATCTCTTTATATAAGGAAGCTAGTGAACTACCTTTTGTCTGCTTTACAAATTTGATATTGTGATATGTAAATTCAATCTTATTCTGTTTTGAACCCAATAGATAAAGATTGTATTTATTACACGGAATATTCTTAATAAGAAAGATAGGTTCACTCACTGTGTTACCCCAAATCGCATCCCATTTTGCAACATTTTTAATGATTTGATCATGAATTTGATTTGCATCATACACGTTATATACATGATATGTTGGCTCATCAATCTTTCGCATTGTAGAAAGTAATGAAAACAGCTTATTTGTGTTTTCAAAATTAATCTCACATCCAAACGCTCCTGGATGCCCTTCTATCTTATTAAATAATCCTGTGTCTTTACACCACTGATTAAAGTCTAATATTTCACATTTATCGCTACCACGACCACTTCCTTTGCAAATATCACCTTTTCGTCTCATCAGCAAACATGGTCTTTGATATTGATCTGCAAGTCTATTAGCGATAAGACCAGTAGAATTACTATCAACATCATCTCTTGCATTACACACAAGAATAGGTAATTTGTCCATATTAAACTTTTTAATTTCCTCAGATAAAACAGCAGCACTTTCCTCTGTTATTTTTTTCTGTTTTCTATTTGATGATTGACAAGCCTTTAGAACGTATTCTTGAATAGTCATATTGACTACACCTTTTCCTCGTACTTTTCTGTCAAGCATCTCATCTGAATTACATAATGCTTCAAACATATAACACTTATCTTCATATTCTCCCAATCGAATCATTGAGTTCATAAGAGGACATACATAAAATCCAATTCCGTTTATTGTGATTTTATTATTCATTGAATACATTTGAGCATCTACTAGAACAGATATAAGTTTATTTTTATTAACTTTATTTCGTATCTGTTCCAATCCTTTTAATATAAGGTATCTTGTTTGAAGATTAAGTGTATCAGCCCTATCTCCAATCATCCCCAATGCAACTAAATCCAAATAATCATCTGCATAATTCACACCATAATACTTGTCCAATAGCTTTGTGAATTTATATGTAATTCCAACACCAGTCATAGCTTTGTCGGTTATTTTATCCGAAAGTTGGTTATTTACAACTATTGCAGGATTATCACTGACATCAATACTATGATGATCCAAAATAATTACATCTTTCCCACTTGCTATAAGTTTTTCACATTCTTTAGAATCTCCTGAACCTGCATCTGGAACAATAACAAGCTTTGAATCATCTTCACACATACTATCTACAAATTCAGATAATCCATGAATTTTACCTTTGTGAATGAAACATCTAACTTCAATGTCATGGCTTAATCTTTTTATATACTGATAAATATTGGATGCTGACGTAAATCCATCAACATCACAATCTACCAGTAAATCTATAACATCTTTATTGCTTATATGCTTTATAAACACATCTCTTGCTTTTTCTATATTATCAAAGAGTAATTCACTCTCTGTATTTTTGATAGTAGGATTCAGAAAGGAGTCTATATCTTTGATACCTTTTAATTTCAAAATATCTTCCAACTCATTTCCGAATCTAACCTTACCTAATATGTCATATTTGAAACTCAAATTTACACTCCTTCCTTATTGATTAGTTCCTACATATATCTTATTCTCCATTAGTTGTAATAAAGTTTCCTTACCTCTATCTGTTGGACTATCTTTATATCCAAGTAAATCATTTGTATCCCATAAAACTGAAACAACCACAAATGGACTCAATTTGTCAATGATTTTATCCTTTATGTGTTTTGACCATTTTTTACATTCATCAGAATCAATAGTTTCATATTGCTTATCTAATGCAACAATTACTTCCCTCACACCAAGCATTAAAATCATTCCTTTTTGATAATCAGTCAGATTACTTCCACATAAAGCAACTGTAAAATTATCTTCGCCAAACATTGTGTCAGTTTGGAATACTGATTTTTCAGCTTCTACAAGCATTATTTTTCTTTTCCTCTGAATAGCTTTTATATTGTGATTCAAACCAAATAGATTCATTCCCAAAGAATGATTGTAAAATCTTCTTCCAACCTTAAATGGAGTGTACTTACCAAATAATTCAATATCTTCATCAATTAAGGATCTTCCACGAACACCTATTAGTTGATTATTCACATCAAAATGAGGAATGATTATTTTTTGTTGCCATGTAGAATAAAGAATGTTGTATTTCTCCATAGTTTCAATTGATATTCCTTCTTTTATCCATTCTTCGGTATAAAGTTTCTGAAAAATATTCAAAATACTTTTATCATATGGAACTAATGGTTTTTCCTTAACTTCTTTTTTACTACTCTTTTTATACTTCCTAATAAATTCCCAGTCTGATATTTGTTCTTGCTTTCCAAATCCATATTCACAATTATCCAAATTGAGTTTTACGCATATCCAGTTAATCGCTTTTTGAAATTCTTCCTGCTCATAATCCTTATATCCCATCACTACACCAATGATATCCAACTGACCACATTCGGTATAACAATGAAAAGACATCGAATCTTTGTAATAATATAACTTTGGTTTCGTACCATGATGACATATAGTATCTGTAATCCACATATCGTCATCTTCATAATAGAAAGTCGCTCCCATTTCTATGAGCAACTTTCTAATGTCATCTTCTTTTAATTTTTCCTTTAATTCTTGGGCGGTCATCGTATACCTCCCTACTTAGATACTTTTGATAATTCTGTCGCTAAATCTGATCCTGAAACATCAACATCTGTCTCAATAATTCCAACATCACCTACATCATCAAGTTTGAAATCAATAAGTGTTTGCTCTATATCTGTTATGAGTTCATAGTTATAATCTGTTACAAAACAATCAACTTCTCTCATAGTTCCCATATTAAGCTTTGTCCAAATAATAATTGTCTTCCACTTACCACCACGATTTTTGAAAATATAATAAGACATATTAGGTACAAGCTTTCCAAAACTTCCGTCACTTTCAAGAATAGGTTTAAGTTTTTTTAAATCCTTATGAGTTACTGGTAATGCTAAAATACCGCCATCAGCTTTCTCAATGATAGCTTTAGAACCTTTTAATGCACCTGCATCCTTATTATTCTCTTCTTTGTAATTATCATTTAACTGTGTTGCTGAACCTAAATATATACCAAACTTATTACATACTGACTTCAACGCTGCACTAAACAAGAAAAGAATCTGATCTGTTCTAAGTCTTGTATGTGTTTTGTTGTAATAATACTCATATAACGAAGGGGAATCGTTGATATAGTCAAAGAAACAAGCGACTATTCCATGATTTAAGATATATTTTTCAATTGTTTCAGAAATGAGGTCTATTGTAAAATCAGGCATATATTCAACATAATATTCATATGTTTCAATATATTTTGCTGATTCTTCAAGAATTTTTTCTTCTTCTGGTGTAATGTCATCCCACGTTTCAATTCTATCCTGTTCAATACCACTTACATGAGCTAAGATAATGTCTTGAATTTCGTCTTTTTCCAACTCTGTAGAAATAAACAATACTGGTTGACTCTCACCTGTTGATATCCATTCCTTTTTACTCCAATCGTATATTCTGTCGGATACCATGTTACATCCATCAGCTAATGAACTTCTTGACTTTCCACCACCTGATACAGAACTTCTTAATATGTATTTCTTAGGACGCATACCTCTGTATACAGTTGTTAAATATCCAGATTGAAATGGATAACCATATACATTCTGTTGTTCCTTATGTTCTCTTAATCTGTCTGTAATTCCATCTCCTGCTTTGAATGAATAGTTATCACCAAACATATTCTTCCACATAGATTTGAAATCCATAAATTTGTTATTTATTTCATTAAGAACATCAATACTTGTTAATTTATTAAATGCTTCGAGTTTTTCATCATCGTTTTCATCATATAGAAAACTAATATCCATCTTCAAAGATTCTACGGCATTTCTCACAATTGAATACTTACGAACATCATCATAATATTTACCGACATTCATAATTTTATCAGAAGACATTTCAATAGCTGATTCAATATATCCCCATCCATCATTATTCTTCCAAAGTGAAATAGCTGTATCAAACTGTGATATTTCATTTTCAATATCAATA
>OGXI01000212.1_pt1 | contig 51410 bp, 76 predicted proteins | sample 1576221 | NCBI WGS metagenome assembly OGXI01 (sample SAMEA3541523, study PRJEB24748) | human gut metagenome | biome: human gut; feature: human-associated habitat; material: faeces | place: China | collected 2012
CCCAATCACGAATTCTGTCTTTGATGTTATTTTCAGCCACATCATAGCTAAGACCTGCCTTTGAAAGATTCACCGGGCAAATGCTGCACAGAATGTGTTCATAGATTTCTTCTGAAGCATCGTGCATTTCAGTTTCATCAGAAGCTTTTCCGGGAATGTCATATACTGCATGAATGAGAATTATGTAGTAATTTTCGTGATAATCATAACTTTCAATCAATTTATCATAAAACTCGTCCAAAAGTTCATCATCTTTAAGCTTACTTGCTCTGATCCGCATAAGAAATTCCTGCGTTCCACCCTCTTTTTCCTGTGCTAATGGAAAATCAAGGTTCATAAGGTTTTTCCCAAGTCTGCCAGACATGGTTTTCTTGAAAATGTCAAAATACTTAAACATTTCTTCCTCTGGAAGGGAAAGGAAAGCTTCTTTAATTTTGGTTTTCTTATTTTTTTCTGCATCCACATAACAACCACAAATACGTGTAATGGAACAATTTGCTGGTGTAAACTGCTTCTTAATCTCTGCGATTTCTTTCTTGTTCATGATTAGTCCTCCCTATTTCTATTTTTATTTTTGATTTTTTCATAATAAAAAGTCACATCATCTGTAACAATTCTAACAATTCCAAACCTTTCTCCGACTTGAAACGGAATGCTATCCCTCATAAGTCTTTTGGGAATCCCAGAAAGATATTTTTTAAATTCTTCTGGTTTTAAAGTTGATTTGTAATGATTGCAAGAACGACACGCAGGAAGCATATTGGAAATATCATCCTCGCCGCCACGATACACAGGCTTTACGTGATCTACTTGCATATCTTTATATTCCAACGTGCAACCGCAATAAGCACAATGTCCCTGTCATTTTTCATACACTTTCATACGTTCTTCTTTGGATAATTTTCGTCTTTTTGGAATCGCCATATTCATACCTCCAAATGTAGCTATAATAATTCATGTTGACTAATTCTTTCTGCTTCTCTCGCCTGTTTCTTCTCAATCCACTTATTAATTTTCTCATCGGAAATCATGTACATTTGCTTTAACATTTCGATACAGATTAACACATCTGCAATTTCTTCTATCATGTTATCACGGTCGATTTTTCCGCGTTTTGCCTTGCTAATTGCCTGGATGAGTTCGGCGCATTCTTCCATACAGACTGTACTTTGATTATTTTTGCCGTAATGCAAAATACTTTCTGCGATAACACCTTTATTAATCTTTATCCCTGTGATTAATCCGGCAAGAGCCTTTGCTCCAGAATCACACGCCCATGCTTCTTTTAGAAATTTTTCGCCCCATGTCCCAGTATTTTCGACTCCGTCAATGAACTGCAAATGCTGATCTCTCATATCAGAAAGAATGTCTCTTGTTTCTTCTGGTTTCACTTCTTCATCTCCTCTGCTTTCTCTCTTAGCTTGATAGCTCTTTTGACTTCCATGTCTGTACTTTTCACAGGCCTTCCACTTGCACACTTTACGCATTTAATTCTCCAATGACCTCGGTATCGCTCAAAATGCCCAAACCCAGTGGGTACATATTCACCACAACAATAACATGTTCCTGGATATCTATTTCTTGCCATTCTTCATCTCCTCCAACTTCTGTTTAGCTTCTTCACGAGAAAAATAAACCTTTGCTTCTTGCTTCTTTTCTAAAACTCCGTTAATAATTTGTAAATGAAAGCCTTTTTTATCAATATGAAAAGCATCCACTTTGTGTTCTACAATTCTAAGAGGTTTTCCTACAATATCATACACTGTATCTCCAACCTTACACGGCAATCTCACAAGCAAGCCCTGGTCTTCTAAATCTTTGTAGGATTTCAGTTCTTCTAACAGTTCTGCAACATCTTCCAGCCAATATAATTCCCCATCTTCAAAGCAACAGCCATATTCATTCTGGTTATACGGACATGCCACTGCTTCCCTTCCACTGATATAATCTTTTAAATTCTCGCCAGTTCCACAGACAAGACGTTTATGCTTGTCATCCTCCATATGAATGAAGTTTTCTCGGTCTGCATAGCAATCACCCTCAGTATCTTGGCTGGCAATGCATTTAAGTGCCTTTATCATATCGTCAATTATTATTTTTTCCATCTACTTCACCTCCTGTAATCTCATCAATACAACCATTCCAACCTGCTTTTATGCTGTTCCAGTGATCTGTTTGAGCTACTCCGGTCATTTTATCCGGCAATGACTTCAATGGACACCAATCAGGTCTTGATTTACTTTCGCAATCATAATGCTCTTCTGTCATCAGAATCACATCATGATCTAAGCAGTCAGCTAATTCACACAACCCCTCGTATTCAAGATTTCCGCAGTATTCAGTTCCGAATTGGCAATCATAGCAATTCTCTGGTGTATTCATCACTAATACTGATTTGCTCATTCAACTCCACCGCCTTTCACAATTTCTATCGCCCTGCTCAGTCCAGCATTGTATCCTTGATGCACATCGGATAAGATACATTCGGATTCGATGAATTTATCTCTTTTCAATTCACTAATAACCTTGTCCACATCAAAAGCTGTCGGCTGCTCGTCAATTTCCATCATCGTACTAACAAGAGCATCTGCAACCTCTATCATTTCTGTTTCATCCGGTTTAGATGGTTTCAACCATTTTGTTATATTTCTTTTCAATAAATCAGCATCAATCAGTCTCATTACTTGTCCTCCTGCTCCTCGAAATAAAACTTAACTGGCTCTGTCTGGCAACTTACTACTCCAAATCTGAATCCGACTTGAAATGGAATGCTATCTCTCTTTAATCTTTTGGGAATCTGATGTACATATTCTCTGAACTGTTCTAAATCAAGAGCGGCTTTGTAATGATTGCAGCTTCTACATGCTGGAAGCATATTCGAAATGTCATCGTTCCCACCTACTCTTAGTGGAATTACATGGTCTACTTGCATATCTTTATAGTCAAGCAAGCATCCACAATATGCACAATGTCCATGACATTTCTTGTACACTTGTTCTCTCACAGATTTGGAAATTCTTTTCCTTTTCGTCTCATTTGTCATTGTCAATCCTCCTTATACGGTTCCGGAAGTGGCATCCATGCAATAATACTATCCTCCGCATAATATTGCGCTTCTTCCAAGCTATACCAGCCATGTCCAATTGGATATCCTAGTGCAGTTCTCATGCAAGAGCCATATCCTACCATACAAACTTTTATTCCGTTCTTAAACGTCACCAGATACCTTCCGTCTTTCTCTGGCAATCTCTGACTGACCGGAATCCAACCATTTTCTTTCTCGTCCTGTTCCAGATCGTCTTGAAGCTGCTCAATCATATCCTGAATAACTTTGACATACACCCCAGCGTATTTGTAGCAGTCTGAATATTTATCCTTGTACTGATTTAGTCTGTCTTTGATATGGCTCATTCTTCCACCTCCTCATAAGTTTTTCTGAATATATCTGGTTTACATGGATAAAATTCACCGTGAACACCACGGATGATATAGTCACCAATATTCGCCAGATGTTCGCCCTCAAGTGTCTTAATAACCAATCCACCCGGAACCTTCCATTTGTCGATATAGAAGTTATCAGATACAATCGGGAAATCAGATGTCATATACTCCTCCGGGCAATTATTATTTGTCAGAAAATCAAATATTTCCCACTTATTTGTACCAGTCCACTGTACTGCATCAATTACAACTGGCTTCTTTCTGTACTTCATACTTCCACCTCGCTATCCTCTGGCATCTGGAACGTCATTCCTTTTTTGAGCATTTCTCCAAGTTCTCCAGCATGTGCTTTGTTTTCTTCCGTTTTTGGCTTCATACTTAATATCCTACATACTTCTGGAATTACATATTTTGTGTATTCCGAATCTCCATAGGCTTCCTGAATCATGTCCAGTACTTTCATGGCTTTTGCTTTGGTGGAATATTCTCCTAAAATAAAATATCCTCCACTTCTCTGTGCATCCTGCAAACTCCAACATATAACATTCAATGAATCTGGGAGTTTTAGATTAACTACAATGTTTTCAAACTTTACCAGTGCTGTTTTATCCTGACTTCTGATTAACATTTTGCGTCCTCCTAATATCTATCAAGTTCAATGTTACTATCTGAATAGAATCTGTAAGCATCTTCTCTGATTTTCTTAACTTTACGCATGACAACTTCTTTCGCTTTGCTGACAGCTTCGTTAAAATCCTCTGTTCCGAGATTGCAATTGAAAATATCCAATGCACTACAGTTGAGAAACAGTGCATCTCCGCAACCAACGTATTTGTGGATAACGATTCCTAAAGAATTGTATTTCAAAGTGAAAACACTCCCGGTTTTTGGCTCTTCGTTATACTTAGCGTTACTTTTGAATTTCATTTTGTGTCCTCCTTATTCGATAAAATTTGTTCCGCACTGGCAATGATAACTAATGTGTCCGTTATACTTACTTACATTTGCCATTACCTTTCTACCGCATGAAAAACACGTTACCTCTTTTGTCAGCGGCTTTTCGTATTCTTCTACTTCTTTATCTTGAATAAACCTCTGACCGCACCAGTGGCACTGCTTAGTGCTGTACGGCATCTCTCCACAAATAGGACATTCTGGAATTATTCCGTAACCATCATTTATGATTGGGAGTTTTATCGGCTCTCGCTTCGAATAGATGTTCCAGAGTTCTTTTCTTCGGCTTTCTTCGTCCTGCGTCTTTAACGCTTGGTACTTCTTTTCCTCTTCTTTGTCCCAGTAAATGACACAAGCTTTATCTTCCGGTGAAATGTCTTTGGTGTACGGCTGTATTATGCAACGATATCCTGTTTCGCCTTTTCTTTTTCTTGGCTCGCATCTTACACAGCCACCACATTTTTTATCCAACAATTCTTCTGGATAAATGCTTGTGCTGGAACGCCTTTCTCTTTCTGGTATTCCATCGCTGAATTTAATTTCGCTCATTATTTATCCTCCTTTAACCATTTATTTACGCTCCAAATCTTCTGACCAATTCTTTATTCAAATCCGGGATTCTTACATCTGTTTCAGATTCCAACTCTTCAACCATGCTCATAAAGCTTCTTTCGCCACGGTTTGCTTGTCCTACAAACTCATTTGCACAATTAATCACTTCCAAAAGTCTTTTGGTTGAAAATCCATGCAGTTTTCTTAATGCCAGCATCATAGTTACGGAATTGATCGTATTTGCCCAGTCATCACCAGTATTGAATCCATCGTTATAGGCTTGATCTTGCATGATTTCCAACTCTTTACGTGAGTTCTGCATGGCTCTGGCGAATGCCTGTGACATTTGATTATCGCATTCCAACACCCTATTTTTCTTTGGTGCTTTCATCTTTAATTTGCTTCCCATGTTTCTTCCTTTCGTATCTGTATTCCGTCAAACGGTACGCTCTTGATACTCCCGGATGTTCTGTGGCAATCAGAGAATCCATTTCCAATTGCCGCATATGTCTCTGGACGGTACACTTTGTGAGGTCTGTTCCATCCATAATTTCTTCATAAGAAGGCATATATCCGTGTTTCTCAAAATACTTGACAAGAAATCTGTAAATATCATTTCTGGAAGATTGCCCCTCATTATATTTCCTCTGGCGGTAATTCATACGCAAAACGGCTCTTCTTCCGCAGTATTACTTTTTTCTGCACGCATTTTATTTAATCTTTCCGCAGCTTTCTTTTTCTCTTCATCGGAATATTTTCTCGGTGGGTTGATTTTAATGTAGGAATATGGTAAGTGAGCGAAAATAGATCCATCATTATTTCTGGCAAGAATTTTCACATCATCTGGAAATTCCTTTTCTAATTCCTCGCATCTGTTTTTCCAGGTACTCCCATTCTTAGCACTAAGCCCTACATAATCTCTTCCTGGAATCCACTCAATTACGCATTCGTTTGTGTTTTCTGACACAAAACTCACCTCTATTCATTTTTTTATTTTTTATCTTTGGAATTTAGCCAGTAGAACTACTGGTGTGTTAGAATCAGTGATAATTTTCTTCATTGAGTAATTCGTTGAATTTTTCCAACGCCTTAATAGATACTTTGTTATTTGCTTTTTCTGGTCTGATTGATACGTTTAAGTGAGTATCAATGATGTGTTTTAGTTCCCTTGCAAGGGTTATTTTCCCTTGTTGGATTCCCTGTCTGTATGTCTTGGGCAGTTTATATTGCCCTGTTACTTGCTTTCCAGCTGACTGGCCACCAGCTGTAACGTTGTACATCTGGAAGCCTTTATCTGCAAAAGCCTTGATTGTTTCAATTTCTTTCTGGTCAAGTTCATCCTTTCTACATGTTCTATATGAAAGTTTCCAACCAGTAGGATTACTTTCACTGTAAAACTTATGCTTTTTAAGGCTTAATGCTATGTGATCGTATTCCCCTAAATGGCTCGCACATCTCTCGCAAAGGTTGACTGCCTGTCCACAATACGCTCGATTTATTCCGGCTTCGTCAGTTCGGTAAAATACGTATATACCACTAGAATATGGAATGCTTGGACATATCCTTTTTATTCGATTCTCTCGTTCTCGCTTCATAGCGAAAACTCTACTATAATCCACCCGGCATCACCCCTTTTCAATCTGATTCACAAGGAATTTTTAATTTCTCTGCAATTGCCTTGATTACCGAAACAGTAACACCGTTTCCTGCCTGCTTGTATAACTGGCTATCAGAATTTACGAACTGTGCTTTTTCAAAATAATCATCAGACCACCCTTGTAGTCTAAAGCATTCTTTCGGTGTCAATTTTCTGATTGCTATGTAGCACTGATATTTCTCATACCAAACTGCATATACAACCAATTTTTCCGACACTTGAACAAATATCCCTTGATTACAGCTTGCATCTAGCGTATTGGCAACTTCTTTTCTGACTCTTCCACGTCTGGTTTTACTTCCTGGGACTGATAAATTCACTGTATCAATACCGACTCTGCACTCCGAATATCCCTGTTTAGTTGCTTCTGCTACTTTTACCGCAAGCTGATTACATTTATGGACAGTAGACAATGTATTTGCAATTCCATCTTCTCTGATTTCATTAGCAAGAAATTCATGTCTGGAAATATCTATTTTCCCATCTTCGTAATCTTTACGAATTTCTTTTCCGTATTCCGTGCGAACATTTCTCGGTATCCCGATTGGTTCAACGGCTACGCCATGTCTGTCTTGACTTGTAAGTGTAAACATCGGCTCACCATCATCTTTGAATCTTCTTCCATTCTGACGTTTTTCAGCGTGATCTGGTGTCAATACTGGAATTGCAACTCTTTGTGCGTCCTTATAATCTCTTGCCATTAATGTACTTCCACATCCACTTGTGTCATGAATTGCCTCGTGTTTATACCTGTAATCCTTGTTCATGATTTTTACAGCAACACTACTCTTGTCGGCCCTTAAGTTGGAAACTCCGTTATCGTATCTGGCTTTCAAGCATCTTGCTATGTCTGTTGACTTCGATTCTTGATAGCTCAAATCTATGAAACACTGCAAAGCTACGTGATGTCCTCGCCCACCGCCTTGACCCGTATCAAGAGTTTCAGTTATTCCGTCAGGTGAAAATACTTGTGTATTTCTTCTATATCCGTCTTTATGTGCAATTATTTGAACACTATTTTCTCCGTCTGTTCCTTCGATAGGAAATATTTTTGAGGTACTTCTCCCTCTAAGATGTCCGATAATGAAACACCGTTCCCGGTTTTGTGGCACTTCGTAATCTTTGGAGTTGAGCACTTGCCATTCTGCATCATACCCCTCCCGCTCCATTTCAATGAGCAGTCTGGCGAAATCCCATCCTCCATTAACACTAAGCAAATTCTTAACGTTCTCAATGAAAAGGTAAGTGGGTTTATTTTCTTCTTCGAGCTGTCCGACAAGGTACATAACTCTGAAAAACAGGCTTGAACGGTTTCCTTGAAATCCGACTTGTTTTCCTGCGACCGAGATGTCTTGGCAAGGGAATCCGAAGCACCAACAATCTGCTCTCGGAATGTCTCCGGCATACACTCTTCGAATGTCATTTGCATACCATTCTCCATTTCTATATTCCTCCTTTAATATTTCTTTCTGTCTCTGCTTGATAGGAATATCTTCTAATGCTTTTCGCTGCTCGTCTGTCAGCAAATGCATTGAGATATAACTCGCAGTAGCAAATTTATCAAATTCGTAAAAGCCAATGCACTTATGCCCCGCCAATTCCATTCCTTTTCGGAATCCTCCGATTCCTGCGAAAAAATCTATAAATTTCATTTTTTTCTCCTAACTAAACGGAAATTCATCTTCCATACCGCCTAAATCCGGCACATCCATGAAACTGGGTTCTGGCGGCGGTACTGGTCGTGTGTCTGTTTCCTGTGCTTGCGGTGACTGGCTCTTTCTTTCTGCAAATTCATGTTCTGCAACAAGACAATCATTTGAGTAAACTTTTTCGCCATTTTTGTTCGTATAGCTTCCAGTCTGCCATTCTCCACGTACATTTACTTTCGTGCCTTTTTTAAGATATTTTTCTGCGAATTCTGCATTTTTTCCAAGGCATACACAAGTAATAAAGTCAGATTTTCTTTCTGTATTCTTTTTCACTCTTCTCTCGACAGCCAAAATATATCTTGCAATTTTGGTATCATTTGTTCCCATTCTGATATCTGGATCAGCAGTTAATCTTCCAGAAAGAATAACAATATTCACAATTTATCACCTCTCAATCTGAATGTCGCATCTAATAAGTGCGTGTTTGATTTTCTTTGTATTCCCTGTTACAATTTCTTCTTTCCCTATAACAAAGGAAATATCATCTTCCGTTACGTTGAATCCTTTTGTTTTGATGTGCTCAACAATGATTTCTTTGATTTCCTCTGCACAAATCCCGATTGTAATTTCCAATGGTGTTACCTCCCTGGTTTGTAGGCTGGTGGCATTGGCTGCCATGCAATAACTGGGTAATATGCAATTCCGTGTTTTTTTACCATGCCCCATCTTCCGCCGCCTAAATATGTAAGGTTTGTTGGTAACTCGGCATCTTTTATGGTAACGTTGTATTTTATCCTATCTTCTGGGCTTTCTCTCACATCTGGTTCTGGCGGTAACTTCACTTCTGTTGGAATCCACATATCCGCAGGACTGTAGGAACAAATCAGTTCTTCAACTTTTTTGATTGCATCATTCCATCCTTTATCGTACTTACATTCCTGTTCGGAAAGTTCTGGCTTTTTCAGTTTGTCAAGTGTTTTTAAGAAGATTTTCATTGATTAATCCTCCTTTACTTTCTCAATAGTTTCTTTTATTGCTTCTTTCACAGCCTTGGTTTTAATCATCTTATCTGCTAAGGCTTTTGCCGCTTCCTGTACGATCACGCTTTCATTTTTTTCTAGTATCTCAGAAATATGAGAATGTATCATCCTACACAACGGCTCATTGGTTTCTCTACTACCATATAACTCTTTTTTATAAATAACTCCTTTTATTTCTTTGGTAATTTTTTCAACTACCCTGTCCTCAACATTTTTACGGATTTCCTTGGCAATTTCTTCCTCATTAATACCAATCGTTACTGGTACGCTGAATACGCTCATTTACAGTTCTCCTCTCCTGCTTCAACCGCTGATTTAAGTTCCTCATAGAAATTAATTCTTTCTCTTAGCGTGTTTAATTCATTATCGTATTTTTTTAAAAATACTTCTTTTGCTTTTTGATAATCAGGTGCATCTAGTACAACCACTTTGCTGTATTCGCTAATGAAATTGCCTATTGATTCTTTTTTTATATACGAACAGTAGATTCCGTCAGGGAATTTAGTTACTGGTTTGTATGTCTTCGGTTTTTCTATTACTTCACATTCTTCAAGACAAATATTCCATTTATCTGTTTTTCTGTCCGTGTCCAGAATGTAAAAATACAGTTTCATCAAATTTCTCCTTTCAATCATTCAGTCGAATTGTTTTCCTTATCATCTTCAATCGCTTTTCCAAGGCAAGCCATAACAGATGCAGAATCAAGCAGTATTTCCCTTTCTCTGATGTTTCTTCCATCTTTTTTGTGCCAATCTCCTACAATATAAAGTTCTGCATTTGCGGAAAGAATATCTGTTTTCATATCCCAGTATTTAATATGGATTTCATAAGCTGCGTTTGCAGAAATTGGATTTACATAAATTCCTTTTGTTACTTCTTTCCAATCTTTTAAGTCAATTGATACCATCTATTTCTCCTTTCAAAACGGACATAAGTCCAAATTAACTTCAAGTCCAGGTGCTGCAATCTGCACCAGCGCATCCTCCCAAACCACCTCTTCTTTTATCTCCTTCAAAATCTGTTCCGGGTCAGCTGCTTCATTACTCAAATGCACCAATGTTACCGTCCGTAATGCTGCCGTATGGTTCGTATTTACTAAGCTTTTGCAAGTATCTAAGGAACAATGCCCTCTAAGCCTGTGCGTGTAATTTTCAGCTGTTTTGTCAACCAATTCTCCACAATAGTTGCATTCAATAACTAAGTGGTTCAGTCGCATTGCCTTGAAATTGTATCGGCAAAACTCAAAGTCTGTCATATACAACAGCTTTCCCATCTCTTTATGTTCCACGATATACCCATAATTGAAACACGGAATAAGTTGCCCTGTATCCTTGTCCCTTGTAGTATGTGGCAAATAGAACGGTATTACTGTAAACGAGCCAACCCGAAATGGTCTTTTCTCTGGAACACCTTTCATCAGCTCACCAGTGATGATTTGCAGATGTTCCACGGTTTCATCATTGGTGTAAATCTGAATGCCGGCGTTCATCAGTTCCCGAAATGATTTGATGTGATCTCCATGCTCATGACTAAGCAATACGCCAGAAACATCACTTGTTCTGTAATCAATAGCTCTTAGAATGTCTTTGTATCTGCATCCGCAGTCCAGAAGAAGTATTTCTCCTGTGTTTGATTTCAGAACATAGCAGTTTCCATGGGTACTTCCTGTGTTTACTACTCGCATGAACATTTTTCATCACCTCTTTTCATTCTTTTCTTAACATCCAAATCCATGCTGTGGCATAATTTAATACAATTCCCATGCAGCATATTGTTTTTACACGCATTATATTTTTCTTGAAATTTTTCTTCTGTCATTTCGCCATTATTCACAGCTCTAATCCAATTTCGAATCTTCCTGTGTGTTTTTCTTTTTTTATCTCCTCGAAGTTTTCTAATATATTTCCCATCGGAGGTTACATAATGGTGAAAGCCAAGATAGCACAATCCCATTCTAAATGGCACAATCTGTGATTTAGTATTCAATTGTATTTTAAGGCTTTCGGTCATAATCCGGATAGCTTCAAGTATTTCTCTGGCTTCTTCTTTACTTTTACAAATCACATAGAAATCATCATTATACCTTCCGTAATGCTGTATTCCGTATTCAATTGTTATCATTTGATCCAACGAATGCAGTAACAGTAAAGCGTATTTCTGATTAACTTGATTTCCAAGTGGAAGTCCTGGATTTTCGGCGCTGTCAATAAATAGATGATTTAACCATACTGTAAATTCATCATCAAAATAGTAATCCACCACGTCTTTCATGATTTCATGATCTATGCTGTAAAAATATTTACGAATATCGCATTTTACAATCCAGCCATTTAAACCATTTTTACTGTAAAATTCCAACATATGATCTCGCAGACCATCCATTGCCATATAATGACCTTTTCCGATTTGTCCTGCTGTGTTCCATTTTATAAAAATATTATTTAATTTCGGCGTAAGAATGTAGTCTGAAAAGCATCTCTGTACCGTCTTGTCTTTGAAAGAACACGATTCTATGATGCGTTCTTTCGGCTCATATATTTTGAATTTATTATACGGTGCTATGGAATACGTTTGATTTTCCAATTGTTCCTTCAATGTTTGGATTCCTTCCAACGCCATAATAGAAAACCTGGCAGTGCCGGAATTGAATTTCTTATCTGCCTTAACTCGTTTGTAAGATGAATACAAGTTTTCAAAATTTGCCACAATTTCTTTATCCATTTATTTTGTTCCTTTATATTTATCCATTGCGGAAAGGTTATGCATTTGCTTGTATCTATTCGGATTTCAGCTTTCTGCTTACTCTGTCTGCCTGTGATACAGGTTGGGCGAACACCGTTGTCATTGTTGCAGTTATTGTTGTTGACGTTACCCGAGGAGGAAACAACGGCTCTACAACGCATAACCTATAAAAATCATCTGTTTCTGTCTTTTGTTCTCCAAGCAATCGCCATATGCTTAATATCTGTAACCATTTTCGACCATGTCTCCATACTTCCCGAATTAATGATATTAAGCTCGTATGAAAGCTCTATATAAAAGAGAAGTTCATCACAATATGTAATTGCTTTTGTCTGTAATTCTAGCCTTTCTCTCTTATAATCTTTCAAATTTGTTCGATTGGCTTCAAAGAGCTTAGCGTGTATTTCGAGCGATTTGTTCTTCATTTTATCAACTAAAGAAAATCTGAATTTCTTAGGATATCTCCTCGCGTTACTGGTTACTATAAGCGTGTGCTTTGCTAACTGCTTGGCTTTTATTATCACCTGTAAATCTTCATTTGCCATTATTAATCCTCGTCTGATTCAAAGATTGAAGAGGAAAAGATACAAACTGGGCGAACACCGCAGACATCGTAGCAGTTACCGTAGTCGACGTAACCCGAGGAGGAAACAACAGCTACGCTCTTAAAATAATCATTGTAAGGTGTACTCCATGGTGTAATAAGCCACCACCATTTATCCATATTTGGCAAATATTTCCTGTATTTTCTGTATTCATCCACGGTTAAGAGTGAAATCTTATCTCTACAAGTTCCATATTCAGTCTGCCCGTCCAATGCCAACAGGTTACGGTCAAATTCAACAACTGCATTTCCATCGAAAGGCGTATTAATTTTTTCTAAAAATGATGTGTTTAATTCTTCTCTTAAAGAACTTTCTTTCCAATTGCTGGAATCTGAATCAAACATTCTTGTTTTACCATAAAAACTATTTAAAATTGCAAAATATCCATCCAGAAGCTTGTCCAGTATTATCCATTCCATACCGGAAATTTCAACCACTTCCCCGGGTTTCGGAGTGCCCATGTGTTTCTTTTTGTAATCCTCGAATTCCTCTGTAATTCTTTTTATTTCTGTCTCAAAATATTTCAAATCTTTTTTCATTTTTATTCCTCCACTTTAGATACAAAGAGATTAGATTTTAAGATACAAACTGGGCGAACACCGTTGACAAGGAAGCAGACATTGCGGCTGACGAAACCCGAGGAGGAAACAACGGCAACGCTACTCCATCCGCGTTCTTTTGTTGACCAAGATGTACATGTCCAATACCAGTCATTAAGTTTTTTGTTCGGAGTTAATTCCGTATATTTTCTTGCTTCATCAAATGTAAGAGGTCTGATTTTACATTTCACCGAAACGCCTGTATTCTGACCGTCGACCGTAATAAGATCTGCTTCATGTGTTTCAATATTCTCCGCACCAAATTCCTCTTCAAAATTCGCTAAAATTTCCGTGTCACAAAGTTCTTTTAATTCAGACTCTAAATAATCTGCATTATCCCCGAATTTTACATTTTCTTTTACAAGGTCAAAAGAAACTATCTTGGTGGTATTTTCATACTGTTCCAACACTTTGTATTTTCTTTTACCTGTAGTTTGGAATACATCACCAGGGTTCAACTCTGATAATTTGATTTTCCCACTTTTCTCCTGCTTCTCTAAAAGTTCAACCCGTTCTTTTGCTTTCTTTAAAATTTCATTCATAACTATTATCCCTCCTAGTTTTCCTAATTCACTACAATACCGCCATGGATAATAACTCTCTTTCCGTCCGAATCATCAAAGTAAACTTCATTTTCGGATTCGGAAACATCGAACTTCCCAGACCAGGACTTGATTTTACCGCCGTTGTAATCGTAAACAGTTACGGTACGGTTCAAACCACCGTCAATATCACTGGATAGTGATTTCAATAATCTGCTACAGGAAGAACAACCACTAAACATTGTAATTGCTGTAATCCCTGTGATTAATACTGCTGTCTTAATACATTTCTTTTTCATCTTACATTTCCTCCTGGCTCATAAATGACGGAATTTCTGTTTCCACTGGCTCTGCTGCCGGGACTGGTTCTTCGGAATATCCATCTGATTCAACGACAAATTCCTCATGATTTGCGTTTTCATCAATTTCATTCTGAACTGCTTTTTCTGGATCAGTTTCAATTTCTACGCCGGCATAAAAAGCATTCTGCTGTGTTGGATTCTCAAAATCCAGTTCAATGTGCTTGCACAGTCTATGTAACACAGTCTTTTTGTACATTTCCCCTGTGAAGTTTTTCCAAGCTGGACTATTTGAAGCCTTACTGGACTTTCTTGTGTTTTCAAGGTCTGCCAAAGTCATAGTATCGTAAGCCATGCCACCATCTTTATAAAGAACAACTGCGAATGCTCCAATGATTTTTCCGTCATTAAATGCTTTTGGATTGAAGCTAAATGTCTGTTCTCCATTTTCGATGGATTCCTCAAAATCATCACCCTCACGAACCAACTTTGCATAAATATCCTTTATTGGGCGAATAGAGTATTTCTTTGCCAGCTTCTTCGCCCCTCTGTAGTCCGTTTGGTAATTAAGTTGATTTCCATATGGAACCAAGTAACACTCTTTTGAATAAAAATCCAAGCCCAAATAAGCGCCCTTCATCAGTCCAGACATCAACTGTGCTTTGCTATATTTCTGCAACTGTGGATTATCATTTACCAGAGCAAGTGCATTCTGTACGAATCTTGCCTTGTTAAAATCTTTCGGGAGTGCTTCTGCTACTGAATTTAACTTTTCAGTAAGAGCTACGCTAAATGTCTGCGGTTCCTGGTTTGCTACCTGTGTTGTTTCTGCCATATCAATTCTCCTTTTCTTTTTTTATATTTGCTAACACGCTGTTGCGTGATTGCACCAGTTTCGTACTTATGTTATTTGATATACCTCTCAAACTATCGTCTTTAGTTGTTGGTACACCCAGTTGTTTCGTACCTGTGCTATTTGATATACCTCTTAAACCCCAAATTCCATTTCACAGGTAGCACAGGTTTTGGTGAGTGAAATATTTTCCTCACATTCCAGGTGCAAAATCACCTGTGACTTGATTAAGCCAATTATTTTTGATATTATTTAAGCAAATATAGTTTGTTCTATATTTCATATGGAGCAGCCAGTCTGTCGCCAAACAAGTTACTGGCTGTTCCTTTCTTTTTTTTAAAGCTCTTTCGCCGTCAAATCCCCATCCGTCACTCTTAGGACAATCATTTGCCTGTCTAATACAGGGATTCTGCTTTTATCAATGCTCTCCGAATCATCAATCCAAATCGGCATATTCAGCCCATTCATTTCCTGTAATCCATTCAGTAAATCGACCTCACACAGAATCTTATCTGAATGATTCAATCCACTATTGTAGTCAATTCCATTACAGATCATCTTGCAAGTTTCCACTGGATTTCCCTCAATCGTGTAATCAAGGAAACTGAACTGGAAATGCTTAAAGTATGGATTGATTTTCTCTGCCAATGCCTTATTCTTCTGAATTGAGAAGTTAAGAACGGTATCAATGTTCTTTTCAATATCGGCTTGTACCTGTCCAAGTTTTCTCAGTTCCTCATTCAATTCGGCTATTCGCTTTTCTTTCCCTACAACTGCTGCCTGTGCAATCTTGATATCTGCGTTCATATCGGAAATTTGTTCTTTAACATTGCTGATCTGAACTCTCAATTCCTGTTTCTTTCCAGGAACATCATCAAATGATTTCAGTTTCTCTTCAAGTTCTGCAATTCTCGCTGTAACCGCAAGATATTCTTCATCATTTGTCATGTCTACAGATTCTGGAAGCTCCGTAAATTTGGACTGTTCTTCTTCAATCTGTTTAGTAAGTTCAGTAACTTCATCCTGTGCCGCACTGATTTCCGACTGTAATTTGTTTATTTTCTCGTTGATTTTCTTTAATTTTGCAGAAGCAGAATTTCCAAGGTTGCAAATTCCTTTTAACTGGTTCTGCTTTACTGATTCCCAATTTTTCTTTTTGGTTAATTCAGTTTCAATTCTAAACTTCTTCTTTTCTTCGAAGGAAGCTTTCAATTCAGCAATCTGTTCCTCTGGCAGTTCCTGTCCACAGGTCGGGCAAATGGTATCAGAATCATTGAATGTTTCAGCTTCAATAGCTTTCAGTTCAGAATCATCCCACTCCATTTCTTTGATTCTCGGATAGTCCTGTCTGGCTCTATCCAAGTCAGCTTTTGCTTGTTGTGCTTCCCTTATGTGGTTATCCAGTTCCATTCCAATAATACGAATGCTTGATTCCTTTTCTGATTTTTTTAACCTAAGTTCGGAAACTGTATCAGAAATGAATTTTTGTCTGGCTCTTAACCATTCATTCGCTTTGCTAACCAGACCATCCCTGGAAGATTTCAGCCCTCGGATTTCATATGAAAGGCTGTCATAGCCTTTTGCTGAATCTTCAAGAATCCGTTCCTGTTCTTCCAGTTTGGAAAGTTCCGCATTAAGCTCCTGTTTTTTGGATTCTAAGGAGGAAGTATCTTCTGCTTCAACGCTTCGATTGGTTTCATATGCAATCTCCGTGTTTTTGGCATCCACCTTTTTCTTTTGTGCATTCAGTTCTTTTCGGAGCTTCTTCAATGTATCTTCTACGGAATGCCCTTTTGTGATTTCTTCCACATGAGCGTACTGCGGATTCTCTTCCATAAACTGCGCAATATCAAAACCAGACATCTTTTCCAGTACCTTTCTGGATTCCGCTGTTGACTTCTGCAATGTGTCCAGAAATGGTTTTGGATTACTGCACATCAGAAGCGTTGAAGGTTCTGCTATTGACTGAATGAACTCGGTATAATCCTTTGATTTAGCCGGGAATCCGTCAATTTCATAAGAAGTTTCATTTCCATCGAACACCTCTTCGGACTGTCCTCTCGGTTTTCTCCACTTCTGCTTTGTGATTTTGCGAATTACTTTTTCTTTCCCATCAATCGAAAGTGTAAGCTCTCTTACAACATCAACCTTTGGCACTTCCACACCATTTTCTTTTCTGCGAATAGAAGTAGGTTCTGTACCATTCGCCATCTTACCTGTCAGAACGTCCAAATATGCGTCCTGCAATGTGGATTTTCCTTCTCTGTTTCTACCGGAAATCTCTGTTCTTGGAAACAAATCTACAGACTTACTCGGAAACTTCTTGTAATTCTCCAACGAAATCTTTTTTACTTCCACTTTCATGCTCGATTATCCTCCCTATTGATACCTCATATGCAGTTCTAAGCTCTGCTTCATCACCAGATAATTTTTTATGATAAATCCGGCTCTGGATTCTTCCGATTATTTTCACGAAATCTCCAACCTTGAAATCAGCAGCTTCTCTGGCTTCTTTCCGCCATGCTATACATGGAATATAGTCTGTTCTTCGCAAGTCATATTCATTGCAAGCAATCATCAAATCACAGATTTCTTTTCCTATTGGTGTTTTGCAGTAAATAGGAGGCTTGCAAAGATAACCTTCCAGAATGATTTTGTTTTCACCTTCTGCACTCCCATCACCATCTCCACACCAGATTGTTTCCGCTTTGATTTCAAGAATCAAATGTAACTTTCCACTTTCATGTTTGTTTGAAGAACTGTATCTTCCTTCAACGTAGACGTATTTTCCAATCTTTAAGCCTTCCGTCTGCTTTTCTTCAACAATTACTGGAAGCAAATCTACGTTCCCACTGGTACGCTTTGCACCAATATAGAATCTTACGAATTTTTCTCCGTCCTTGAAAAACGTTCCTGGCTGAATATCCATTATTGTGCCAAATATCTGAACTTCATTCTTATTATTCTTCATCCTCCAATTTCTCCATTTCTTTTACGGAAATCTCATATACACTTTCCGTTTCTTCCCCATTAACATAAACATCACGGCTCATTAACCTGCCAGTTACTTTAATGTAATCATTCCTTTTAACGTCTACCGCCAGATCAGCACCTTTTCCCCATAAAGCACAGCGAATAAAGTCTGCTCTTTCTGAAAAATCTCTTGGAATTGCCACGAAAAGATTTGAAACTTTCCTGTGCGTTACTGGTGTAAGTTTTGCATATGGCTCTTTCGTGCAACTTCTGGCAATAAACTCTACTTCGTTTATATCGCCATCCGGAACCTGTTCATCCAGAATTTCCACTTTATCAGCTGCGATATAATTAACATTGTGGTGCTTATTTGGATTTTTAGAAGTGTCCATGCTTCTGATTGCTCCTGTTATCACAATCTCTTTTCTGTTATAATCATTGTCACGTACAATGGAATCTTCTATAACGATTGGGAACATATCCACTGCACCGCTTCTGCGAATGACTGTTAGCATGAATTTGTAATAGTATCTTCCGTAATGTTCGTGGCTGAACACTATTTCCCCGGCTCTACCGGATAATCTTACTTTATTTAATCTTTGCATTTACTTTTCCTCCGTTCCTAATATAATAGGAAGAAACACCATTGAGAATAAGACTGTTGATATGAATAACACCCCAATAACATCAAATGATGTAAGCATCCATGTAATTGAAAAGATTACTGTAAACATCCCTATTCCTACAATTATTTCTCCTATTGTCTTTACCACCTCTTTCATTTTGTCCTCACTTTCTTCTGGATGTGGTTACTGCAAGTGCAGTTGCCAGAATAGCGATAATTACATTTCTTGCCATCAACTTTTCTTCCAGATCAGCAATGATTTCACTAGAAAGTGGCTGATTTTCGCCATTTTTTTTCATAAAAAGTCCTCCTGTTATATTTTTGTTTGTCAAATACAGGAGGTTGTGTTATAATAATCCTGTATTTAACTAACTCGTTCTTAGTTAGATACCGTCCTGGTTGGTGTTACCGCACCTTCCAGGACAACTTAATCTACTTCTACAAATTTTCCGTCTTTCAACGTATAGAAAGTATCTTCCTTGATATTTTTCCCATCTACTTTTGCGGACTTAACGTCTACAATATGATATTCATTATCAATTTCTTTCCACTCTGATAAAACAATAAAACATCCAATTTTTCCTTTAGCTTTTGAATCAATTCCTGTAGCTAATGCAATACTTTCTTTTCCTTCTACAATTGCCGCTGACTGATATCCGGTATTGGTTGCTGCTGAATAATCTCCGGTATTGGTTGCCGCTGACTGATCTCCGGTATTGGTTGCCGCTGAATAATATCCGGTATTGGTTGCCGCTGACTGATATCCGGTATTGGTTGCCGCTGAATAATTTCCGGTATTGGTTGCCGCTGACTGATATCCGGTATTGGTTGCCGCTGAATAATATCCGGTATTGGTTGCCGCTGAATGATATCCGGTATTGGTTGCCGCTGAATAATCTCCGGTATTGGTTGCCGCTGAATGATTTCCGGTATTGGTTGCCTTATCATCTTCCCAATTAACTTGCTCTTTGATGTATTCAACGCCAGCTTTAATAATTCCAGCAATTCCAATTTCTGCTTTTACGGAAATTTTCTTCCCAACTCTCTTGCTATCATTAGATAACTGATTATTCGCTTCAAGATCAACTTCACAATATCTGGAATCTGAAGGAGAATAATAACCGAATACGTCCATCGGGAATTTACAAGCATGGAATCCGCAATTACAAATGTCTGCTTTTTCTTCTGTGTATTCTTTTCCAATTTCATACTGGAAATCTCTGCACTTTAAGTCTTTATCAAAGCCTTTAAAGCATTTCATTCTTTCTTTTCCTCCTTTGATTCCTCTAAACCAAGCCCAAGCATTCTGAATGCCATGTTCTTTGTGAAATCATAATCTTTCACGCTATTCGCCCAAGCTTCAAATGCCTTTAATCTTCCAACCAGAAGTGCATATTCCTCATTGGCATTCTCTGGAATATAATCTGTGCTCTTAGTTTCTCCCATAATTAATACTCCTTATCTTTTGCTCCAAATGCTTTAAGCATTTCTTCCAGAAGCGAAATAAACGGAATAATTGCATCTATCTGTTTGAACTTTTCCTTGATTTCTTTATCAAGTTCTTCCTCGTTCATAAGTCCATGCTCGAACGAATGTCTGAGCTGTTCTTTTACTTCTTTCTCTTCTCCACCATTTTTTACGAACATCTCTTTAATTTCATGGGTAATAACTGCATACTCTGAAAGGATATCAATACCTTTACCAGAAATGTTAACTAATCCGTTTTCAAATTTAATCATTGTTTTTCCTCCCTATTTTCTTTTATTCTCTCCATCTGAATGGTATAATGTGTTCAGAAAGGAGGTATGTTAAAATGTTTCTCAAATTAAAAATTTCCTGTACTTGTCATTGCGATTACTATATAAGTGAAAGAATAAGTACAGACAAGGTTGTGTGCCCAAATTGCGGAAAGGAACATCCTTATTCTCATAAAATAATTTCAATGCTTCATGCCGCAAATGAGATTGATGATGGTAATGTTCCCGGAGCAGAAACCATAAAAACTTCCGTTATTTCTGAATGGGAAGATGTGACTGAGCGTCAATAACAATCTTCATGTACTCTAAAAAGCCTTTCGCTTCAGTAGCGGACAGACCGCATTCGGCAATTTCATTTTTCACTTTTTCTACAAGGTCGCTTGCCTTCTGTCCGTTTTTGCGGCGATATAACTGATATATTTTGGAATCATAATCGGATAACCTTTCAGAAACGTAATCATCTGCTAACATCTTACGTCCACCTCCTTAACTTGCTATTTCATTCCCAAGAAACTTATTGATAAAATACAGTTGTCCTTTTCCAGTAACTTTTGTGGTTCTCGTTACTCTGACACTTCCGTCTGGATTCTGAACACTGGATTCCTTAACTTCAAATAGCCCTTGTTCAATGTATCTCTGCATTGGCATATTGTAACTTGCGCCAGACTTCATCAGATAACCATTGTCTCGCATCCACTGGAACAATCTCTTCTGTCCTGTCTGTACGCCATTCTGGCAAATCAACTTTGCGAGGTCTCCAATAAGGATTGAAGTGTGGCTGGTTGATACCGCATCGGCAAAGATCGTTTTCGGCTTGTCTGCTTCAATTTTCTCCACAAGAGACTTATTTGTGTCTTTCAGCTTCGCTATGGTCTGGTCTGCCATTTTTAAAGCTCTGGCAAATATCTGCTCTGGCGTGTTCCAGGCTTTCTCGAGGTCTAAAAAGTATTGTCGGTATTGTCTGCCTTTTTCTGAACGCTGAATCATACAAATCTGTTTTGCCATATCTATAGAAATTCGATAGTCAGTAATTTCTCTTTCTGCCCCATTATTTACAAGTGTGGAACTTTTCACGCTTGTAAAATCATTTCCTTCTGAGAAACCATATGCAGACATTCTTTCAAACCATCTTGAAAATCTATCTGTAATTTCAAGTCCTGTGTGCAACTCTCTTGCTGATACAGTAGGCTGTTCGCCTTCATAATTAATTGGTATTAATTCGTTCATTAGTCTCCTTTCTGTGATATAATCTCCTTTAGGAAGGAGGTGTTGATTTGAAAAGCTTTGATGATTTTTTAAAAACTGTTGACATGGAAAAACTAATCACCCCAACAGTTAGCACGATTGAAAATACAGATAATTTTGTAACTGCCATTACTGGATTATCTACCTCGATTGCCGTTAATCTTCTACGTCAGTATCACGAATGGATTTCTGAACAGCAGAAGTAATTCCATCAGAAACGCATTTTGAAATGCTTTTCCCATCAATATTAGTTTCAAAAATACGTTTCTTTTTAGAGGGCTCCAGGATATTATGAATAGCTTGGAGCTCTTTCAAAATAGCGCAAAGAACGTTATATGTACCACTCATCTTCTCACCTCCTTATGAGCTTTCCTCTCAAACTGCTTCCAGATAAGCCAAATCTTTAACTGTCTCCAATCTCTTCTTGCAGTCTTTGTATATTTCCTTATAATGTTTTCCTTGCATGATTCCGAGATCAATTTCATGTAAGATAATATTTTCCATCAAGGACAGGTTGTTGAGTTGCATTACCGTAGCTTCATCTCTCTTATTGATTCCAGCCATCTTGTTTGCTAATTTGGAATATGTCATGTAAAGCATTTCTGCATGACTGCTTCCCTGTACTTTTGCGTATTCAACAAGTTTCTGAATGGTATCTGTTTCTGCCTTTCTGGTAAGTTTCCCGGCTTTTCTAGTTTCAACCCAAACTTGAGTTGATTTCTCACGGATGAAATTCTCCATCTGGTTAAAAGCTTTTATGTATTGCAATTTCCATTCAAGGGCTTCTTTCCCTGTAAATCCCATTACTAGTAAAGAAAATCCATCCCTATTCATTATATAAAATGGATAAGTCTGTTTATTTTGAGGATGTACATAACTGCTTTTAATAAATAAGGGGTCTCCACCATTTTGAGCACACCCTTTTCCAATCAAATCAGAATACATTCTTTCAATTTCGGAAATGAGTTTGTCATGTCTTTTCCCAAATTTCTTAGCCACCTGTAAACTATCACAGACAGCTTCTTCATTACGAAGATAAACTAAATCGTCTATTGTTGATCTCCTTTCATTGTTAAATGTTTTGAACTTTTTCTTTAAAAAAATAATCCTGTATATCATCAGCTGAAAGTCCTAACAAATTCACTGCTTTGCAAATATCAGATTGTTTCCAAAACAGTTTTCCATTAAGTTTCAGTGATAATGTACGTTCAGACCACTTCATAGCATCTGCAAATGAACTCTGACTATCATATTTTTCGATAATTCTTCCTTTGAGTTTGCTATAGTCAAATGCCATATTTCACACTCCTTTCTAGTTCAATATTTTGAACTGTTTATAATATATCATTGTGTCGTTTATATGTCAATACTTATTTTCAATATTTTTAACTTTTATGTTTTAAGTCTTGAACTTTTGTTTTGTATGTGCTATATTATTATCAGAAAGCGAAAGGAGAATAATACAATGGAAAAAGTTAGTTCGTCAGAAAGATTTAAGACTTTGATGAACGAGCGAAATCTGAGACAGGTTGATATACTTAATCTTGTTCTTCCATATTGTAAAAAATATAATGTGAAAATGAACAAATCAGATATTAGCCAATATGTTTCTGGTAAAACAGAACCGAGCCAGGAAAAGTTAGTAGTCTTGGGTATGGCTTTAAATGTTTCAGAATCGTGGTTGATGGGATTTAATGTGGGACGCGAAAGAAAAGACACGCCGGAGAAAGCGCGGGAAGATTTCGATTTTTTATCAAAATTTTCATTGCTAACCGAGCGAGATCAGAAAATTGTTTTAAGTCTAATTAACTCCATGCTTTCTACAAAATAAGAAGTGGGGATTAACCCCACTTCTCCAAAAATAACTTTATGAACGTATACAGGTACTCTAATGTGCCTGTTTTTTCAATTCCTCTTATCATTTCAATTAACTCTTTTTTATAATCCATTAAGAAACCTCCACTAATACAAAGCCTTAAACATCTGCTCTCTGCCCCAATATGTATAAATCCTCCCTCTTCTGGCAGTTATTGTGGCAATATAGCTTTCCGCTATAAAGCGCTTCAATAGTGGTACGGAGAGTTGAGTTAGAAACGTTCCTAACATTCTTTTTACGCTCTCTAATCCAAAAGCATCCAGTATGAGACAGACATTTAGGCCCTTTTTCAAGGACGTGTCAATCAATACTGGATGGCGGTTAATATCATTATACCACACTTCCAGAAAAAAATCCAGTTTCGTTTTAGCATGAACATCTGTTCTTATTTATTAAATTATATCATGTTTTCATAACCATATAATGGGATAGAATTGTTTCCGCTTAAATCTTTCCTGGCAAGCTGGTTTCTTCTGATTTTTCTATGAATTATAAGTTTTTTTGTGTAAATATTATGATTTTCGCTTTTCCAAATCGTAATAATAATAGATAGAAATAAAGGGGCTGGATGCTTGTCAGTGAGGGATTTATATCGCTCATGGACAACCTGTTTTACCTCTGTTTTTGCAATTGCGATAGTTTTACCCCTCCCAAAGATAATACTACGCTCCGGGCAGAAGTAAACATATTGAATCAAGAGCACATGCACGAATATCAGTATAAACACAATTATGATTTTTTTATGTTTCTCCATGAATCCATCCCCTTTACACTATCATCTTAATGTATTACAATAACATTGTATCAAAAAATATACAATTACACAGGAAATGGCGAAATTAGCACCTCTGGTGGCGAATTTTACATGAAAAGGGATGATTTGAATGCGAATTGCAATATGTGATGATAACGAAATCCAGATTGGTATATTTATGCATCGGATTAATAATTTTCTCAAACGAAATGGTGATATAAAAGCATTGATTACTCCGTATGATAAAGGACAGCCACTTATTGATGATGTGGCAGATGGCGAATGGTATGATATTGTAGTTTTGGATATCGTTTTGAGAGAAGAAAATGGAATTGAAGTTGCAAAGGAATTGAGATTAAATGGCTATGATGGAAATATTATTTTCTGGACAGCCCACAAAGAGTATGTTTTTGAAGCTCTTGATTTACTCCCAATTCACTATATTATAAAAGGATCTGAAAATGGCAGAATGTATACTGCTTTCAATCATGCTCTGGAACATATCAGCAAAAGCACTCTTATGATAAAAGGAAAAGACTTTATTCATCGGGTGGAATTTCAAAATATCGAATATATTGAGAGCCGAAACAAATACATCATTATTCACTGCACTTGCGGTATAGTTTATACGGAACGATGTAAACTGTCTGATATTGAAGAATTACTGGATTCCAGATTCTTGAGGTGCCACCAGAGCTACTTAATAAACATGGATGAGGTAAAAGAAATAAACACTTCGTTCCTTATGTTTTCTGGGGATACTGTGCCTATCAGAAGAAAAGACTTTGCAAAAATAAAAAACGAATTTGAAGAATATACAACATTTAAGTAGCTCCCGGGAAAGCCCCGGGAGTGTTTTTGTTATTTAAGAAGTTTGTTTACTGCATTCTGCACTTCTGTATAATTGTAGCCAGCAGCTTCCAGGCGGTCTTTTCTGTCCTGTCCATTTCCCCATTCGCCGTTAATTACCTCTTTTGCTACCTTGGCTACACTTTTCTTTGCGGTCACGGAATACACAGCTTTTCCATTCCAATCAAAAACAGAATAACCGGCTTTGCAAGCTTTCTTTGCATTTTTGAGTGACTTGTACGCCCCGATCTGGCTCTTGGAATTCTTCCAGGTCTTGCGGACACGGTAATACTTATCAACTTTTACCGTAGGCTTTGTGGTTGGAACTGTCACGGTTTCACTGGAAATAAACTTCTTAAATCTATTCCAGTCTCCCTTTCCACGGATAACGGAAGGGCAATTCTTAGCGCAAACATCGTAGTGCTGCACTACTCGGCTTGCCGGAATGCCGTATTTCTTCATAAGCTGCTTGCACACATCAACGGTATTCTGGAATGCTTTTTCGTAGTTATATCCAGCATTCATGCACATTTCAATACCGATAGAATTGTGATTGTTCACAGTTCCAAAAAGCTTACCTCCGTAATTTACTCCAACGTGCCAAGCTCCACGATTATACGGCAAGGCTTGGTATGCTGACTTATCGTCAACGAATACATGGGCGGAATAGCCATGAAAATTGCCATTATGCTGTGCAGTGGCGTGTGCTTTGGCATCTGCTGTAGCTGCGGTATTATCCGTATTGTGAATGACAATATACCGAGGTGTCTGTCCTGCGTAGCTGTTATTGTTGCTGATTAATGAGGTATTGATATTCATGTATGTTCTCCTTTCGTTGTTGAGGTTAAAAAAAGTGCATAATAAAAAGCACCCCAAATGGGATGCTCTTTAACATAAACTTTTTATACAATATACCTACCATGATTAAATTTCACGGAATCATGGCTTATTTGGGCGTAAATCATAGTTTTTGTTACCACAAAGGGAAGGTACCGTGTTATAATATCCTTGTACCCTTTGTGGTGCTTGGAGTTGGACTTTTTGTTTGGTAGATGGGAGTCCAACTCCCTTTTTGTTGTTGTGATATACTGATTATATCATGTATTATCTTTTGCGAATAGAGTTTTGCCATTATCTATATTCCATCGTTCAAGTATTATTAGCTAGGAACCACTAAAAAAGTAATCTCATAATCATCTAAGTTATCAACAGGTTTTAAATTAGTTTGCATAACATAACATCTCCAAGTTTTATCCGAAGATGCAATAAATGGGATAACAATATGTGATGTATACGAATTATAAGCAGCTATTACTGTATATTTCTCTGAACTAATAGGATGTAGCCCAGCATTTTCTGTTATTCCATTAGACATGTTATATTTGTTTGAAAGTTTTTTGAATGACTTGCCATTTAAATAGTTAATCGCCCCGATAACTGTCTTGTTTTCGGTTTCCAATTTACCGATAACAGCCGTTGACATTTTATCCACTACATAATCCCAAAACTTGCTCATCAGTCCGCGTTTGTTCACTCTCGCAGTTGCATCATACAGCATTACTTCGTCATTATCCGCTAACGTATCTTTTGATGTGTATTCAGTCCATTTTGGCATGTGGTTGCCCTCCTTTAATTATAGGTTTGTTTTAATATTTGATTCATAAAAAAGAGGATGATTTCTCACCCTCTTTATACTGATTTGCTTAACAATTGTTTGATTTCTGCAAGTTCTTCTTTAATGCTTTTTAATTCAGATTTTAATTCTTCGTTCTCGGATTTGAGTTCCTTTATCTTCTCATGATTGAATTTTATCATAGCGAACATGGATGGAATCATAATTCTGTAATTCCAATCCTCGGGCTTTCCATCTGGTAAATGGTTTACTGCAATTGGAAAACGCCTTTCCATGTCCTCTGCAAGAAACATTGGCATTAATTTATCATATCGGCTATCTTTTTTATCGAGATATCCTTCTTTATATTTCGCCCAAACAACTTTTACACGATAAAGTTGTTCCAGTTCTTCTTCTTTAACTGTTGTTCGAATTGATTTATACCGCCAAGAAGATGATGGAACCTTAATAACCATTCCGTCGCTGTTAATTCCTAAGTGCGTTCCGTCTGTAATATTTCCCATATTTTCAAGACAGAAAAAATTTGTAGCATCCCCGAAGCCACTTAGTGGATTTCTGATTTTTACACCGCCATCAATAACAAATCCGTTTCCATTTGCTTTTAGATCAACGCCATTTATGGTTACCATGTTGTTTTTCGCATCAAGTACAATGCCGCCATTTGCAGAAGTTAATTTTCCATTTGTTTTATCAATCAGCCATTTTCCGATTTCACCAGTATTAGACTTCAAATTTCCAGAAAATTCGCCTTGATTAAAATGGACTCCTGTATTATCAATATATCCAACTTGTGTTCCGCTCGCATCCAAAATGGAAAGTAATCCGTTCCCATTATTTGAGCCACCAAGCTTCAATGTGCCGCCGTGTGCATAGGTAAATGAAAAATACAATTCTCCATTTTCCATGTATATTCCCTTTATTGCACCGTTGTTTGTAAGCATATTGAACACTTGTTCATTTGTGTAAGCATATTCAAGCTTTGGCATGTAAATATAGGTATCAAATTTTACGCTAGACCCAACTGATGATGTCAAGATTCTCAAACTGTTTAAACTATCATTTGGTAAGCTAGATAAAGTTGTTGTTACTTGCAGTCTTTGCCATTCAGTTGTAGTTTTAGCATTTAATATTGTTTTACTTCCAAGATACACATATACTTGTGTTGCAACACTAGTTTTTATCCAAAACGAAAAAGTATAATTTCCAGTAACTTTTATTGGCTTATAATTTTTCGTTCCAAATTGTGCTCCAGTTCCGTTTATTTTGATTGCATTTTTACCGCCATCTACATCCTGAACTCCATACTCATATGTATATGCACTCTGTGTAGACCAATAATCTTTAACATTTTGTTCTGTTAGATAATAGCCTTTAATAATATTGTCCGATGTAATATCTTGGACTTGTTTTACGACTTCTTCCTGTGCTATATCAGTAACGCTTTTATCTCCTAATGTAAACTGTGAAGCTGCTATTGTTACCGCACCGGTAGTTTTGTCAATGGAAAAAGTGGTCTTTCCGTTGCTATCAACAACCCTAATTCCTTTGGCTTGCACGTATTCTCCATTTACATAGACATTTCCGTTTTCATCCAAGTAAATCCCTTGTGCCTTGCCACCATTGGTAAGTTTGTTGAAAATATCAGCTTGTGTCTGTCCATCAACAGCTGATTTTGCTGAGCTATTAGCAATCTCATTGACCGTCTTTCCTTGTAACGAAAAAGTCTTTGGAGCTAGAATAACATTTCCTTTACTGTCGATTTCTAAAGTCACATTTTTGTCGTCATCAATAACTTTCAGCCCTCGACCATTGATTCTCTCACCAGCAAGCAGTCCGGCTAAAATATATTTTGCATTAATGTATACTTTTCCATCTTCGATATAGATTCCCTGTTCCGCTCCACCTTTTGTGAGTTTATTGAACACTTCGTCCTGTCCAAGACTGGTATCATAATTATCAATTGCGTTTTTTATATCGTCCTTATCGGCATACTTGAAATCTATCCAATCAGATGCGTCAAAATTTCCATCAACACGATTTACAGTGGAGGTTTTGAGGGAAGCCTTTCCTTCACTATTGGTTGTCACCCACAAGTCACCTTCGTAATATGGTGGTTTCGGCTGAACCATATAGACAGATGATTTACCGTCTATCTTGTCCAATAATTCATTTGGTATGGACTGTGGCTGCCAGATGCCAGATTTGTATATCCACTGAGTATTGTCTGTGGTATTGTGCCAAAGGTCACCTTCATGCTCTACCTTCTCAGATTCCCATACCAAAACAATTTCATTCCCGGATTCATCCAGAATCTTGTTTCCATCAATATCACACCACGGATATTCCTCTGTTTTTGTCCATTTTACGGATGGATCATTTGGCTGATACCAAGTCTCAATCTTTCCGTCAATCTGTGTTTTTAATGAATTAAGAGAATCTTTAAAAACACCATTAATAAATAAATCTAAAGAACTATCATCTGTGTATTTTGAAGCTTTTTCCCAATCAGAAGAGTCATAAGAACCGCTTGCTCTGGCAACTTTACATCTCATCAAATCACCATTAGAGCCTTGCGTCCATAAGTCTCCAATGTCATAAGGTGGCTCTGGCTGAACGACGAATACTCTGCGCTTATGGTTTGCTGTCTCCTGTGCTTTTTCTGCAGCGGCAAGTGCTAACGTGATATCGGTATCTTGTACCAATTGCCACTTCCATGTTGCCCCATCTTGCATAAAACGGTAAGCATATCCCTTGGATTTCCAGTAAAACAAGTCACCCTCATGTTTCTTTCGTTCTTCGTTTGTAGTCCATCCAGAAGCCGGGATATTCTGTAAGGTTGGTTCATAATCATAAAAAAAAGTCTCAATCTGTCCGTCGATTTGAGACTGTAAATTATTGATATCAGTTGTGTATGTATTGCTTATAAAATTATTTACTTCTGTTTCTGCTTTTTCCTTTGCAATCGCATTAACATCTTTTCCCTTGACTTGGACGGAATCCGCATTAATAACAACTCTTCCTGTTGTTACATCAACCAGGAAAGTTGTGTTTCCATCTTTATCAATAGCCTTAATGGTTCCTGTATTAATCCAGTCAGCATTAACACCTGTAGCAGTAAGGATTCTGGCAATCACATCACCATCTACTGTCATACCACCATTCCAATGTTGTCCACCATCTGTAGATACAGCCCACGCTTCCGCAGTCATTTTCCATATAATGTCAGAATCGGATAACTGCGGCTTATTATGAAGATAATAGATGTTGCTTCCGTCCGGCTGTGTTTCTACTGTCGTGTATGTTCCAGAAGATTCAGCAAGGCGTTGTGATAATTCTTCCAGTGCCTTTTCTCTGGCGGTACGTTCATCTCTTAAATTCTTATTATTTTCTGCCTGTATTTGTTGATTAAGACTATATTGTTTCTGCTTATTCCTGGATGCACTCTTAGCACTGCATTCGAGTTGCTCAAATGCGCCTGGATTCAAAGTAACAGAAGTTAGGTAGCTCTTATGCTGTTTTCCGTTTCTATCGAAAATCGCAATGGTGTCACCAGCTTCCCATGCAATATTTGTTAAAGCACCGGTAGAAAACGGTCTGAATTTCATTCCAACACATCTGTCTGAAATAATCTTGCAGATTGCTTCTCCTGTTCCCTCTTGAATTAACTTATTATCACTTATTTCGATAACATAGCCGGATTTCCCCGACTGATATGTTTTCGCTTCATTTTGAGAAGAATTTTCAACGTATTCTGTAACTTTTATACCTGTTATTTCAAGATCATACAGCCATGGAGTAAATCCGTTTGTTTGAATTGCTGTAATCCCAGTCTGCATGATAGTAATGATTTGTTCACCAGTGGTATCTAATATGTCGTTACCTTCTACATCTTTCCATGGAGTTTCCACCAAATCATAAAAATTATCCGGGACTTCACGTTCATACCATCCAAAGCATAAGCGACCATATTCGTCACATTTCGCCCACTGGCAGCCCATCTGTGCTACCCATGCAATTACCTGTCGGAAAGTAATGCTACTATCATTTGGTCGATTCTGAATCACAAAATCATCATTATCAAACCTTGTAGATTGAAGTGTTACTCCGCACACCTCGCAAGCATCCTGGATGATTTGTAATCTTGTTGCCGGATAAGTCAGTTTACTTTCTGAATAATCGCGATCAAATAATCGCATTGAATCTTCGCAAGTTAGGCTGATAATTGCAGTGCTTTGATATGGAGCATCTGTTACCGTCATAGTACAGATACGGATTTTTTCAATGCCAGTAGATAATTCAAGTCCAATATGGCAAACAACCCTTGCTCCATCCCAGATGTAATCTGTGTACTTTCCAGAAAAGTTGTTGATCTGCAAAGTCAGTTTATTTATAATAGCTGCGCCAATATCAAAGGAACCATTTTGTGATACTGCATCCTCAAACTTGAAGCCGTTAGACCATAAGTCTTTGTCGGTAATGGATAATGTGCTTCCGTCCGTAAAGGTAAAATCTGCATATTTCAGATAGTTACGGTTTCCACTATTCTGTTGTTCTTTAAATTCCGTTGATAAATTTCGCATATCTTACCTCTCGATAAAGTCAAAACTAAGTCCTTCCATGCGCTCATTTCCAACCCACCAGCACTTAAAAGGGGATTCCCTGTCACCAACATAAAATGTTCTGGTTTCATGCTTGTTTGCAGATAGCAAGTCTGGATATGTGACCTGTATGTACTCTGGATTTACTGCCTGTATAATTTTGCAAGCAGTGTCCCAGTCTGGACCATTCCAACCTACAGACAGCTTCCGTTTCTGTCCAACTCTGTTTTTATGCATGGTCGTATCGTCTGTTCTGCCGGATTCTGCCGCCGATATATCCTGCAATCCCCATGTAAAAGAAGAAGGACAGGGCAATGCTACCCCATCCACTTTTAAAAATACTTCTGCCATATGCTAACCCTCATGCAATCATTTTGGTTGCTTCACTTTGAACAAATTCTTTAATTTGCTGATATCCCCATCCGCAATTAATAAGGCTACTTACAAGCATTTCCATACTCTGAACTTTCGCCAAGTCATCACCTGTGAAGAAATCTCTAAGATTCTCTTTTGCTTTTACTCCATAATCACTTTCAAGCTCTTTTGCTGTCTTTCCGAACAAATTGCGATAAATCAGATTTGTATAATTTGGATAAGCAAATCTCTTATTTGGGCTTTCTGTTATTTTCATCTTAATTGTATCTGTGAGGATATGCCGAATAACAACACCCTTGTCACGTTCAATTTGCCATTGCTGGCGTTCTGTATATAAGCGTTTTAACTCGCTTTCCATCTTGTTGAAGGCTTCAATATACTTAATTTTCCATTGTAAGGCTTTTTCACCAGTAAAGCCCATTACGAGCAAGGAAAAACCATCTCTATCCATTTCGTACATTGGATATTCTTTTCCACGGTTCTTATATGTTGTAAGTTGAAAAAATTTGGCGGCTGAATTATCAGCCACGAGATTTTCAATTGATTGTAGAACATTCTTATGTTCTTTCTCAAAAACCTCTGCAACTTTCAGACTTGTTGTAATAAGTTTCTCTTCGTATCTTTTTCCAACGATTTCTACCAGCATAAATTCATATCTCCTTTATGATTTATTTTTTGGCAACAAAAAAGCGCCTACCCCGAAAGGTAAACGCTTTAAAATTTGCTTATTATGATTTTATATTATAACATACGGCGAAAGTATCATTCAGTATATTATAGTATCATTTCAATAATCTTTTCACATATGCATAAACAACTTTCAGCCAGTGGCTATTATCGCAATTCTGTACGAGATTAATAATCTCTGTCTTATAGTAATTCATTCTACAATTCCTCCCAACACTCTAATCAACTTCTGTTTGCGGTTATACTTCAAAATCTCGGAAATCTGCCCCATCATATCATCCATTGTCATGTTGCTCTTCATGCTGTTGCAACGCTTACACGCCAGTTGCAGATTCTTAATATCATTGGTGCCGCCACGAGACAACGGTGTAATGTGGTCGATTGTCATTTTCTTGAATTTGACAGGCTTACCGCATATCGCACATTTTCCGTTGCATTTGGCGTACACACTCTTTTTCTGAAAGTCATTGAACTGGATTCTATTTGCCATACGATCACGCTTTCTGCTCCATAGATTCAAGAGCCTTAAATTTCTGTCTTGCTTTATTGGCATAATCGCTCAAAATCAACAATTTCATGGTCATAAAGTCCTTGTTATATGCAAACTGCCATTTTTTCAGTTCGTCCATTTTTTCTGTGCTATTAAATCCGTACTGTTCCATGAAATCATCCAAAAGAAACTTGATTTTATCAATAGTGTCCTCTACTTCGAACATTGTGTCTTCTCTATCCATATTTTCTGTCATTTTATTTTCCTCCTGTGTATCCCTGTAAAAATCTAATTATGCGATTTCTACTCTGTATGCAATCATCATTTCTTTAATCACGCTAACGTAAATATCTTTCAGCCGCTTATTCTGCATAATCACGGACAGTTTGTTAATCTGGTTGGTCTGTGCCTTGGTGCAGCCTCTTTCTTCGGCTCTGGAAATCGCATTTCTAAGTTGCTGATCTAATCGGCAACCAGCTCTGTCTGATAATCTGCGGTAGCTTTCATTTCTGGCGGCGGCATATTTATTCCCGAATGAGTAAGAGAAATCATCGCTCTCGGCAATCTTTGAAATACATCTGTTTACCCACTTCTCTGTGCCAACATCGGAATCCGTCCCCTTGAAAGTATCAATGATGGTTTTCATGTTCTTCTCTTGTTGGTCGGCACGTTCCGCAAGTTTTTTCTGTTCCAGTTCGGTCTTAGCTACTTGTTGGAAAATCTGATTGAACATTTGCAGTTCGGGTGACAGTTGATTAATGTTGATTGCTGTTTGCTTGTATTTCTCTTCCACTTGGATGAAATACTTGCGAACCTGTTTCCCTTTGTCGTTGCGTTCAAGCATTGCCATTTCTTTGGCGGTGTCGAGTTTGATGGTATAGTCAATCATAGTAGCGTTGTTGGCTTCCATTTTTTTGTGGAAGCGGTCAAAATCTTCGTTTTCTACAGCGTCACATTCAGAAAGTCTCTTTTTAACCCATGTGGAAAAATCCTGTTTACTCTCTAATACTCTATGTAAATCTCTACCGTTTACAACTTTAACTCCCTTATCTGTTTCGTACACAGGAACTAATTCATTTTCGATAACTTTTAAATCTGCCATATAAAAAAATCTCCTTTTAGATATTGAATTACCGCAAAGGAAATGGTATGATAGATTTATCAAATCCTTTGCGGTTTGGGTGTTTAGTAGTTGCAAACTTTGGTCGGGGCGCAGCTACTATTTTTTTGTCAACTTATCGTGTAAATCATTAACCATTTCTTCAAGCAAATCTGTTTGTGTTTTCTTTGTAATTTCAGAACATTCTTGAAATTTTTTTACGGTAGTTTCCGTTGCTCTCAAAGCAATTCGCTTATTTCTCGGTTCATTTCCAACGATAGGTCTTCCAGTTCTCGGCGACATGTTCATCACTTCCCTTCCGCCTATACATAGTATATATTATGGCTAGCCATAAGTCAACCATTATTTTAACTTTTTTTCAAATTTCCTATTCCACTATCCGTTTTGGAATGGTAAAATATGTGTATCACATTAAAGAGGGGGATTTTACATGAAAAGAAAATTTTTTATGATTTTGGCTTTAACATCCATTTTTTCAAGTGTTACGCCTGTGTTTGCTAAAACAGATAAAGAAATTCTTTTTAGGGATATTCCATGGGGAACTTCTTTCTCAGATACAAAGGATTTGTTTCCAGATCAGTGTCTTTATGGCATACAATTAGATGGGATAAATGCAATGAGTACAAAAGAAATATTAACTGGTATGTCTGACGATTCCAATGTTTATGATGGTAAAATTTGCCTTTATGCTCAGCCATTAGATATAGCAGATGTAGATGTAGCTGGATATTCTACTCCTTACTTGAATTTTTACTATTCTTATAGCATTAATGAAAATAAAATAGATTTTGATGATAGTAACACTTTGCTATATGGTGCACAATATGAATTTGAACCGCAAGATATAGACTCTATGTATTCTGATTTACTTGAAAAACTTTCATCTGTCTATGGTAATCCTGATAAAACAGAGAGCGATACTACTCAATGGGGAATAAAAAATATTTATACATGGTGGTATGGTGCTAACAATACTTCTTTAGTTCTTCGGGCATCTGATTTATCAGATTATGATGATGATTTAGAAAATAACAAAATATATATTTCTTATGCCTGGCAAAAAGGAGATGAATTATTAAAAACTGCCGATGATACATTATCTCAAATGCAAATGGATAGTGAATCTGAAGTTTATGGAAATGGCATAACAAACGGATTATAAAAGGCTAGAGATTTCTCCCTAGCCTAATTTTTCTTTTACCATTCTGGTGCTGGCATATCACGAACATCGTATGACATATTTACGTATACTTCATAACGATCTGGAATTATTGTATTATAATTTAAATCAGTTGGAAAATATGATTGTAAGTAATCAACGCTTCCTTTTCTTTGAACATTAGCAAACAAACCATCGTCACATCCAATTATTCTATTATTTTTATAGTATACAACTGCCATATGGGTTCCACGATTGTTTTTTCCGTTATTCTTAACTGTTAAAACAACACCCTCTGTTCCTAAATTTGATGTATACGTAATATTCTTTGCATTAAAATCAAAATATGATACATTTTCTGTTTTTAAATTAATTTTTACAGAATCCCATTGACTTCCATAATTTGTCATTAATGTAGCATATTTCATCCCTGGCTCAATTACACACGTATCATACTGATTGCTTACTGAAACTATTTGTCCATTCAAACAAAAAGCACAGCTAATATCAACAGAAACCGCATAATTGTAATTATTTTTAAGAATTATAACTTCTCCCCTTGGCGTTGCTTCTGCGTGATACGTTACATTGTTTTTGGAGGCATTCGTATTTCCGCTAAATCCACCATTAGAAGCCTTTTTCACAGTAACCTTACAGGTGAATTTCTTTCCAAGAATGGTTGCTGTAATATTGGCGGTTCCTGCCTTTTTCGCAGTAATTTTTCCATTTTTTACGGTCGCAACACTTTTCTTTGAGGATTTCCATTTTACAGTCTGTTTAGTTCCTTTTACTTTTATGGTACTTGTCTCTCCAACTTTTAAAGTAAGGCTTTTCTTGCTAAGTTTTGGAGATTCCACAGTTACTTTGCAACTATACTTCTTTTTGCCCACTTTTGCAGTAATTGTAGCAGAACCCGATTTCTTGGCTGTTACTTTCCCAGAACCACTTACCGTTGCCACAGATTTCTTGCTGGAAGTCCATTTTGTCTTTCCTTTTGTTCCAGACAATTTCAGTTGCAAGGTTTGTCCAGTAAGTAACGTTGCCTTGCTCTTGCTAATCTTCCCTGCCGCAGATACTGGAACTGCCATACAGACAATCAATAGCATGACTGCCAAAACTGATAGTAACTTTTTCGCTTTCTTCATACATACGTACCTCCCAATATTTGATACCCATATTTTACCACCTTGGGACGTATTCTGGAAGTCCTATTTCGCTTTTCTATCAATTTCCGCAGTTACGGCAAACAAAAGAGCTTCGGCAAATTTCGAACCGACCGAATCAGAGTATTTATCGTGAATCCGGTTTGCTTCCATGGTGAGATTTTCCCACTTCGGAATATCGTCCTTTGAGATAAAAGCGTACTTCTTGTGGAGATTCCATATATCTTGCCAGATGGAAAAGTAAGTCTGCTTGAAATCCATCAATACCACTTCTCCTTCAGTTGATTAATCGGTGTTCCGGCAACTCCGGCACTTTCTCCCCGAAATTATCCTTTGCTGTGCCATATTTGTAAAAACTCATCTCAGCCCGATTTTGACGCAATTTATCAAAACGGTCTGAATATTCTGTTGGAAGTTCTGTTCCTATTTTGCTCATATGTTTTAATTCTCCACAATTAATTAATTTCTTTTCTAAAAAATCAATTTTCTTGGCTTGTGCCTATATTTTATCTGGCAAGAGTTTTTGAAACGGATTTTGTTATTTTATCATGTCAATTAATTACCCTCATATGTCTCATAATCAATCGTTCCAAGATCACCGTACACATCTGGATAATAAATTCCAACCCAGAAGTTATCCTCCATTGCTTTGTAGTAAGTTACTTTTACATTCCATCTCTGTACCTCGTCAATAATTTCTTTGTTAAGAAGTCCGAATTGATCTCGGCAAGCTTCACTTTCCAGTTTGTAAGTCAATGCTTTGTATTTCTCGGCATTTGCCTGTCTGGTGGCGGTAACATTGGTTTTGGTGAGTAGTAAAATCAATCCAGCTACCAGGAACCATACTACACTGATGAAAGAAATTACCACGCCAAAAGACAATATAAATCCACTCACATTTGAATACTCATATTCGTAGCTTAAAGATTCGCCTATTCTATTTGCAATCAGAATAACAACGCCGACCGCAAAAATGATTACTGATAGCCAAAATATCATAGCATGTCCTCCCTGTTCTCAATTTTCATCAACAATATTTTTCGTACATATCCAGACATGAAATGCGAATAATGATGATCCGTGTACTCACTGAATGAAGTTCCGAAATATTCATCAATCACTTTCATGTATATTTCAATCTCAACATTCTGGAAATAATCTGGATTTGGCCCGAAACCAAACTTGTCCAGGATATTATCCAAAGCGTCTTGGTTGATTTTTGTGTGTGGTTTCCTGGTTCGCTCTTCGTATCTCTTGAAGAAATACTTTGATACTACCAGGAAGCGGTTAGTTGTATAGGGGCTTGTCGTATATCCCAATTCTTCAAGACGCACTGCAACCTGGTTCTTGAATGCAGACCAATTAAAAGATTTACGGTCTATTGGAGTATACTGGATGTTCTCCTCGGTCAACATATTTTTTGATATGTTGAGAATTGAACCACTCGTTAGAGTGGTATGCATTTTTCTCTTCTTTTTTAACTCCGTAGGAGAATCTATATTACTGTTTATTTCATCTCTACTATATTCCTCACTATTATTACTTTCTTTCATTTCTGGTAAGTCTGGCTCACTTTTTTTTAAATCCTGGCTTTCAGAATTTGAAAGCCTGCTTTTCAAATAGCGTTTTCTGCCATCATTTTTGGAAACATAAAGATAGCCAAGCTTTATTAATTTTGAAATTGATGTGGAAACTTTAGTCATGCTGCATTTGCAAAAGTTAGCTAAATATTCGTTGCTGGCATAACATCCCTCACTATCTTCTGCATCCAAACTGTCAATTTCTATTAAAATGATTTTTTCGATTGCATTTAATCTTTCATCGAGAAATACTTGTTTTGGAATCCAAACGCCTTTAAAATCTCTAGGATAATTAAATTCTTTATTCATATAGATAACCTCCTTGTTGGTCGTAGACACTCTCCGTATTGTGCCAGAATCCTTGATTTATAAAAACAGTGGACAGGCGCATCAAGGTTTACGCTTTTCGGCGGCCAACCTAGCCCACTGAATTTACCATATTAAGCTAAAATCAATCTATTTCCATCATAATGACTCTTTACGTAATCAATTATTTTCTCGGAATCGTCGGATGTTATATAAAAAGCGTCTTTAATCGGAATAGTATTTATTTTCATAATTTTTACTATTTTCTTTATGTGAAAAACTGTACAGCATTTAAATTCCGTTTGCTCTCTTATAATTTTTCTCACTTTTCCAAAAGAAAACTCATGTTTATCATCAACAATTTTTTGATTGTACTTTGGCATATATTTTCTAATATAAAAAATTTCCAATGAATCCAAGTCTTCAAGTTTGCATTTAATAACAGAAACCGAAGTAAAATGTTTATTTGAATGGCTATATGGGCGGAAAAGCCCTAGCTTAGACTGTCCAATATAAACTACTTCATTACCATCTAAAAGGAAATAAATAATTGGTTCTCTTGCAATCGGAATGCGAATGCAATTTGAATTTTCCTTAAATTCCATAGATTGATACCTGCCTTTCGTATAAAAGAGTGCCTTGAACTGTATGTAAATCAACAGGCAGGCGGCAAGGCATTTCCGCTTTTCGATGATCGGTCTAGCCTGTTGGTTTTACCGAAATTTATCGACTTAATAAAAAAAGAGCCGCCAAGTAAGACAAAAAATTCCTCAAAATTGAGAAATATTAATTTCTTCTTAGCGGCTCAAAAATCAAGACCGTGTGTACTTCTTCATTGAAGAAATTATACCACACAATCAGTCAAAAATCAATATGCCGGGGATGGATTGAAACGGCTATCTGTATCATTCTGTGCTTTTGTTACTGCTTTTGCAATCTCGCTTCCGTCCAGAATAATGCTGTTCATGATATACTGCGGATTCTTGTTTCCGCTGTTCATACTCATTGCCATTGCAACTCCCTGGGCTACTGCTTTTGTCATTTCTTCTTTTGTGAGTCCCATGCTTCCGTCCGAACTAGAAACAATGCTGTCTGCGATCTTCTTCATGGTTCGCGGATTTTCCAGAGGAAGAACGGCTTCGGAACCAGCTTCACCGATTCCAATTACCTGTGCGCCGTTGAAAAGACCACCTTTGGCATACCAATTAGGCTTGTAAACTGGTGTAGAACTGGTTCTTCCACCGCCAAGATCATGTTTTCTCCACTCTGAAATATAATAAGTAAGAGTTGGTAAATGTACTTGTTTCATGCCATCAGCGAATGATTGAGCAGTTTCCCGACCAATTGATGTAAGATTAACATTAAATAGCCTTTTAATTTTATCCGAAATCCCGGACAAATTGGTTTCTGTATAAGTTTTCATTTTTTCGGTCTCTTTATCGACCTTGCCAGAAGCTTTTTCCCAAATCTGGTTTGTATTGATCAGAACGGAAGACCAATAACTTTGAATGGTTGTCATAACCTTGCCCATTACATCTTTTGTATCGGTGTCCATGGTTCCGAGGGCTGTCGATACAGCACTTGCGGAATTTCCCCAATTTGTTTTAGAGTTGGTTTCAACATCATCATTCGTGTTCTTTATCTTTGACCAAATGGAAGGCATTGTGCTTTCTGTGCTTTTTTTCATTCCAGCCATTGCCGTGCTTACAGCTGCACTGGCTATTCCAAAACCAGTCTTAGATTTTGAAGAAATGGATTTCGTAGCTGTTTCCACTGATTTGCTCATTGTTGATGAAGCTTTTGGAACATCTTCTGAAAAAGCTTTAATAACTTTTCCTGTGTCAATTCCCATCTCTGCCATTTTATCCATCAAGGCTTGGAATGCAGCTCTAGCTGTTGCACCAGATGATTCTTGTTGCTGAAGGACAGTACTTAATTCATCAAACTGCGTTGGAGTGATTACCGCTTGATTTGAAAGTCTTTCTAATGCAGATTTCGCATTATCAAATTCTGTCCCCATCGTACCGATATATTCATTAATATTACTTACATGAGAATTTGTAGAAGTATCGGATTCTTCCATTGCCTGTTTTAATGCTTGCTTAAATGTATCGGAAGAAATTCCAAGATTTTCAAGTGATGTTTCTACGGTTTGGAGCTGTCCATCAAAATCAAATGCATTGTCTTTCACATTTTTTAAATCACCGCCAAGACCGATAAATTTATCCCCGGAAATTCCAGTTTGGTCTTCAAGGATTTTTAATGCTTTTCTAACAACTTCAAAATCGTTGAATGCGTCAGCTGTGGAGTCTTTAAAGTCCATAGCTTTTTTTACCTGTCCAAGGCCTTCCATGACAAATGCAGTTGCGCCCAAATTTGTTGCGTATCCCCAAAATCCTTGAAACTGTCCACCGGCTGTTTGTGCGACATCACCGAGATTTTTTATCTTTTCTGCAAGCGTAGTGAACCCACCATTTCCTGCCGATTCTGCCGCATCCCCTAAATCTTTTATTGCTTCTTTTGCTCCACTTGTGCCATCTCCAAGGACATCTGCTAATTTTTCTGCAATCATTTCAGCGTTTTTCTTTTCAGCTATTTTCCCTGCAATGTGTCCCACAAGTGAACCAACAAGAGTTCCAATACCTGTGATATTTGCTATTTTTACTGCAATAAATGCTTTTGTAAGCCATTCTGCAATATGTCCAGCTATCGGGTGCTTTTCCTCTAATCCATCGAATAATCCGTTTAATGCACTGGTAAGGCCAGTTAATAGCAGATCAGCTGCGGTACTAAGGATTTCACCCCATGGCAATTCACCAAGGAATGTTCCAACTCCTTGTCCGAACTCATAGAAAGTGTCTGTAGTGAGAGAATCTTTTAATGCGGTACACAGGTGAGATATAAAATCTCCAAGAGCCTGTCCATTTTCTTTCCAGTTTGTTTCTTTGATGAATTTAGCGATTCCATCTCTTATCTTGGTTGCGAGATCATCCCAATTAAATGTTTCGGTAAATGATTTTAAGCTTTCGAACGCTCCGTTTAATAAACCAGAAAGTGCATCTGCAATTGTGTTCATGTCTATCTTTTTTATTGCACCATTTAAGGCTTTTCCAATAGCAGTGCCAAGCTTACCCCATCCAGTAATTCCAGCACCATCCTTTTTAGACATATCCTTTACAAAGCCAGAAAGCATTTTCCAAGATGCCATAAAACTGTTCCCAATTAAGTTTCCAAGACCTGTCCAGTCAATTTCCTTTATAGCACCTTTTAAAAGTTGAGACAGTTTTGCCCCTATTCCAGAAAAATCTATTCCTCCATCTCCAAGCAACAGGTTTAGAGTATTTACAGCCGTGTTAATTCCAGTTCCAAGCAATCTTCCAATTAAGTCAAAATCTATACCGCTAACCATGGAATTGAATGCCGTGGTAAATGCATTTACAAATTCGGTTATTTTCGGGCCAACATTATTCCAACTAATAACTTCATATATTTTTTCCATACCAACATTTATCATATCTGCAATAGTGGAGCCTAGTCCCTGCCAGTCTTTATTGATAAATGCTTTTCTGATTTTAGCAGCCCATTTATTAATTGGTGTTTCGTCAACAGTCAAAACTTCATCCAGTGAATCTTGCATTCCAGCAAAACTATCTGCCAAATCTCCAAGTCCAGAACCAAGACTTTTAGATGCAGTTCCAGAATTATCGGAATTATCGGTAAGCTGATTCAATTGGTCGAATGGCAATACGGAAAGTGCCTTTTTCAGTTTCTTAGCAGATGATGTAGCGTCATCAAGCCCAGAAGATGCGTCATCACCAGCTGTTTCTATACCACCTAAATTAGATACGATATCACTAACTCCACTCTGCGAGCCTTTTAGTTTCTTTCCCATCAATACATACATGAAGTTACGGAACACATTCGCAGCTTGCATAAGTTTTGACATAAGTGCATTAAGAGCTTGAATAGCCGGGAGAATTCCAGCAATTAAACCTTGTCCGATTACTGCAGAAAGTGACTGGAAATTCAGAGTTAGTAAACGTAATTGATTTGCGTATGTCAATTAATGTTATCCTATAGGCTTTTTATCCTATAGTTCTTATAGTTTCCTATAAGTTCGGCGTACATTTTCATCCCATAAGGATGTCGGATACTCTTGGGGATATTATATTCTAAACTCTTTAATAAAAAAGAGCCTAGGTTCAATCCCTACGCTCTACAATGTGCTATAGCTTTTGTTCTATAGCCTTATCTCGGTATTAACTTATTGACTTATCCATTTATATCCAAATGCAGTTCTATCAGGTTTGTCGATTACCTTGTGTATGCCCTTGTAGCACACACCTAATTCTTTTCCTGCATCCGATATTCTATTAAACACTTTTAATATTTCTCCTGTATCAGGGTTTACTTGAGCTACTTTTCTACCTTTTTTTCGTTTTTGATAATCACTCAAATCTTTTATCGGGAAATCTTCTTCATATACAAAAATAAAGCCGTTTGCAGATTTATATGTTTTATTTAAAACTCCAGAAATAGTCGTACGATTAGCACCCGTCACTTCTGAAGCTTCTTGGACGTTTTTGAATTTTTGTATGAAATTTCCGTTGCTATCACATTGAATAATACTTCTCATGCTTGTTGATTCTGGCGGAGCGTACTTTCGTGATCCATAACGTTGAAAGTCTTTCTCATACATGAAAATGCACCCATGGTCAGTACGCGTTTCACTCCTGCAAGATTCCAACACACAGCTTGCGCAAAAGCCGTCTTTCTCTGCTTCAGCTGCACTATCATATCTTTTAATAAAAGTTCCATCTTTTGCAAGGCAAACTACAGGAATTGAGTTATGTCCGCCAACTCCTCCTTTGTTTTCGTTGTATCCACTATGATAAGTATTATACAGTGTGATATAATTTCTTTCAAGTTTTAAAGCTTTTTTTCTTGTATCACAAGTTTCTAAAATTTCCCATTCAAAATTATCTGTTCCGTATTTTTCAATTGCATCGTGAAATTTACATTTTTCCTTTTTGTAGCATCTTTCGTGCTGCCATTTTCGATTACGGAAATTGCTTGTTTGCCCGATATAAGATTCTTGAGTTATTTTATTTGTAGCTCTGTAAATATAATATGTTCGCATTAAATCACCTCAAACATATTATAACAAAATGTTCGTATTAAGTCAACTTAGCTTTCACCGATTTTACCCGTTTTTCACTGATGTATTACTACATCAGGCGGCACATAGTCTACCGGATGTCCTAGCGAAATCTCCTTGCACATCTCCTGTGACGGACATTAAATAGTTGTATCGAAGAGCAACTTTTTCAGCTTGAGACATTGCATTATAAGATGTTGTAATCCCCCTTGAAAGGGCATAAGCTTCCATGTTTGCAACGGATAAATTAATACCCAATTGTCTTAAAGGCTCAATTTCCCCGGAAATTCCAGCTCGTATTTTCTGAAAAGCAGTATCGGTATCAATGTTGTAAAATGATGCAATATCCCCGGCTAATCCAGCAAGAGAAATTGACATTTTAGAAGCTGCATCTTGCGCAACACCAGATGATTTCATCATTGCCATCATGGTTCCAGAATATTGCTTTGCTGCCAATTCGGATAATCCAAATTGTTCTTTGGCCGTAGAAGCAAATTTGTAGGCTTCATCTGCCATGCTTCCAAAGGAAACATCTACAACATTTTCGATTTCTGTAATAGCAGAGCCAAAACCAATTGCACTTTTTCCTAAATTTGCCAGACCACGAATAGCCTTAAAACCGATAGCAGTTTTAAGCAAATTTCCGAGATTAAAAGAAGCGGTTTTAATTCCAGAACTACTATTCCCGAGACGTTGAAACCATCCAATAATGCCTTTTACCCCGGTTCCAATTATAGAAGAAGTTTTACTAACAATATTACCAAGGTTAGATGTTGCAGATGATAATTTAGAAAACGCACTGGATATAGAATTTGTAGCAGAATTTACCTTTCCTCCAGCATTAGCCAACTTTGCTAGTGCTTCCGTCATGCGGATTGTGTCATCACTGATTTTAGGTGCAGTTTTCATCACATCAAAGAAAGATAATACTTCCTTTGCTAGTGCTCCAAGTTGGCTTGATGTTTGTCCGATTTTATTCCCAGAACTTGCCAATTGTGCAATAGACTGAACTAACCTATTCACAGGTTCAGATATATCGCCAACGCTCGTAAAACTCTCTGCGATTGATTTAAGGTTGCTTCCAAGCCCAGGTAATTCAGCCGATACATTTGCAATATATTCACCAGAATTGGCTAATCTAGCCATTGAATTAACAAAACGATTAACACCGGAAGATACATCTGGAATCTCTGTCAAATTGCTTAATTGACGGATTATTTCTCCAAGTTTTCCAGAATCAAATCCACTAACATCAACCTGGCTAAGCCTGTTGATTGAGTTGATAACTGCATTCAGACCAGAACCTTTATAATCTACTCCACCCATTGTCTTTATGGAATTTGAGAATTTTCCAATTCCATCAGCAATGCTTGTCATTTTCCCGACATCAAGTTCTTTTAGTTTTCCAAGTTCCCTTACACAACTACGTAATCCGTTTGTATTAACTCCTCTTAATGCAGAATTTACATCTGTAAGTTTTTTAGAAAGATTAGTCAGCGCACGTACTGCTTTTTCTGTGCTACTGCTAATCTGTATATCAAGGGTATCTATGGTATTGTCAGCCATTTTATTTATCCCTCCTTTTTACAAAAAAAATAAAGGGCAGACAAGACTTATTCATCCTGCCTGCCCTTTTCATGGTTAAGCTCAAAGCTCGCCTGCATGAGTTGCAAGCTTGCCAAAAGTGCGTTTCTCTGTTTTTTCTTTTCTTCTTCGGAAAGTATGCCTTCCTGTTTACGCTTTTCTTCCTCTGCTGATTCCAGTAAAGGTTTTTTCAAATACTCTGCCTTGGATTTTTTTCCCATTAAAGCATTTGCAACAGCTGTGAATGTGGCTGATGTTTCATAAATGCCCGCTTGCCAAAGCTCAGCGTCTTTTCTTTTTTGCCGTATCTTTTCAGCTTCGAGATAAGGTTTTAATTCCGCTGGAGTAGAATCCATAAATTCTTCTTTAGATACACCGATAGAGAGGTATAAAGGAAGAATCTCTTGGTAAACAGCTTCTCGAAAAGTTAATTTTTCTTTTTGTGATCCTGTGGAAGATTCGTTGCATTCTTCTCCACTGCCTGTGCTTCTGCTACTGAATTCAGCAGACCGGATAAAAAACCGTTTTTCTCCAATTCTTTGTCAAGAAGTTGGTATAAATCAAATCCGCTTTTCGGATTTTCCTCAGTTCCTTCATCTTCGTAATCATCCAAAAGGTCACAGACTTTATTAAGAACAGCTTCTTTTTCAGAATCACTTTCATACCCAAACTCTTCCTTGTGTTTCTTTTGAAGTCCGGCAAGAAGTAGTTCCGGAAGAAGAGAAATCATCTTATGAAGGCTTCTCTCTTTTCCATCTGTAATTCCCTGTACCTTGTCCAGCACATCTGTTTTTGTAAGAAGTCCGTATCCGAATACAACCTTATATTCTTTTCCATGTACATTAAAAGTTACCATTTTATAATCCTCCCATTATTTTTTATAATTCTGATGTAGTTACAACCTTTGTATCGAGTCCTTTGTAATCATTTATGATTAATGATATCGGGATGGTCGCAGCTTCATTTTGACCGATTTCTGGAAGCGGAATTGCTCGTCCTGTTTCGGCAACAATAAAAAATGCTTTTTCGAGATCTGGGAACGCAACTTCGAACCAGGTTGAAAGGCCTTTAGCTTTTGCGTCTTTAGAGTCTTTAAAAAGTTTTTCGATTGCAGTTATAACGTCAGCATTCATGTTAAAAGTAACTTCCCATGCGCCTCCAGTATCCTGCCTTCCTGCCGCATATTGTGTGAAGTAATCTTCCAATGCGGAAACATCAATCTGTTCAGTATCAAGACTTATTCCACCGATTGCGCTACATCTTTTTATTTGAGTAAATGCAGTTGGCTTTGTTCCACTCACTGTTTCTACAGCATAATGGAAAGTTACGCCAAGTGTTGTTAAATCTGTCATTTTAATAGGCCCCTTTCTTTAATTCATGTTTTATGCACGTAACCCTGTGCCGGGAGATAGCGGATCACCGCCTTTCTACTCTTCTTTTCCTGATTGCTTGATAAGTTGATTTACATAATTACTTAATCCGGCAACGATAACGCCTTGTGTAATTGCGGTAAACAGTGCCATTGCAGCTTCCTGTGAACCGGAAACTGTAGATGTTGCAAAAACATAAAGACCGCAAATTAATACACCAAGAATTCCTAAAATCATTGGAATAAATTTGTCAGAAATATTCTCTGACTTTTTAATCATTTCTCCGATAAAATAAAGAAATACAACGACAATAAGTAATTCTGGCTTTACATAACTTAAAATCTGATCCATAATCTCACCTCGCTTTCGTTTTAAGCATAAAAAAAGAACGTCTATGCGTTCATTTGGTTTAAAGTAATTTTCCTGTATATATTCGGCTGTATCGGCTAACAAGCTTTTTGATTCCACTGTCACCAAAAAACATAGGTTCCGGGCCATATGTGCGTCGAAATCCCATGCTTACCATAGCTTTGTGACTTATCTTGTCCAATTCATACACTCTGGTTAATGCTTTGCTACCAGATGTGAAGCAATTTACTTGAAATGATGGCATTGTTGCGCATTCATCTCCTTCAAGGTCACCTCTCGTAATTGGATTTCCAAGCATATAAAGCTGTGCGTATGCTTTTTTGCCAGAAGCATTTGTCTCGCTCCCATCCATGGAATAATTGTCTGCGCCGGTAATTTTAGAAACAGCCGCTCCCCACCTTGAAAAAACTTCCAATACAGGAGATTCTATTGTGTCTGGCATGTCTGTCACCTCACAATAAAAAATGCGCCCACTTTTAAAGTGAACGCATTGCATTTTATGCTACAATTTAACACTGTAATGATAACATAATTGGTTGGTATCATTCAGTATATTATGGTATCTTCTTTAGGAAGAGAACAACTCTTTGGCAATTTTGCGGATATTCTGAATGATTTCTACGCTTGCCTTATACATTGGCATTGTGGCTTCAGTACCATAAGAACGTACCCATTCGCCAGAATCAGATACATATACCCAGGAATCGTTTTTTCCCTTTCCTTGTCCGTAAGAACCGATTGTATAACCAAATTCTTCTCCTTTTGGATGCGGACTAGAACCGGCTGCACCATTGTAGTGAATACCTGCACCGAATTCTATAAACAAAAGGTCTATTCCTTCACATATTAAATGGGCTTCTGCATAGCCCCCAAAACTGTTAATTTTGATGTAAGTATTGTGGTTCTTATCAGAATCGCCTTGTGCTGCCAAAATATTTTGGTCAATAACTGGAATCCCTAATTCACATAATCTTTTTATGAAGATTTCATTTTTGCTCCTTAAAGATTTTTGATAATTTTTTAATTCATCAATAGCATTCCGGATTGATTTCTGTGATAAGGTACACTTTATTGTCTTACCCATCCTCATTCCCTCTCTTAGAAATTCCATATCTGGCAATATTGCCTTTTTGTGTGTCTAAAATCTTCTTTAGCGTGTAATCTGGCAATACTGTAGGTTCTCCATTTTCATCCAAAATAAGGTTTCCATCCTCGCTTATTTGTGGAATTCTATCTATCCAAAATATGTCCGCTTCCTGTGGATGAAAATTTCGATTAAAGCTTGTAATATACCTATCATAATCTGGCACTATTCCGGCTGCAATTTCTTCTGGTGTTCCGGCTGTAGATGATACAGAAAAAGAGTATAAAACTGGCTTCTCATAAACTTTAATACGGTCTAATCCTTGTGTTTTCTCGGATATTCGTGACCAATATACTTTTTGCTTTTGACGGACTAATCCTCTCATATTTCCTCTCTTTCTTAAATTTGGTTGCTTAACTAAAGCCCTCTTTAGTTGTTCATTGTTTCGATATTGTTTCCAAAACATAAATCAGTCTTATAAACACCAAACGCATCTCCATACGACCTAAAACCAGATGCAGTGTCTGCCGTTTTGCACACATTTCCAATTAGAGTCACATTCATGCTGTCAGGGTTACTTGCATAAAAATAGCAAGCATCGTTTTGGTTAGTGTTAATCAAAATATTGTTTTTAATGACAATATTTTGATTTTCGTAAGCATTGCCACTGTTTAGGTTATAACTGTGAATAAAGATTGGTTCGGCACTAGCTTTAGCACCAGCAACACTAAAATCAGTAGTTGTTGTAATTTCGCAGTTTTCAACTTGAATTGTGTGATTAGGTCTATTACCTGCGCCAATAGCGTCATAATGGTCATTGACAAGAATGCAGTCTTTGATTAAGCACGTGTTTTTTGTGCTTGTGTCCATATCATGATGGATGCAATACGACTGACCTAAATCTACGCCCTTCACTTCTGGGTGCTCACTGACCCACTGGGCGTAGTTTTTTGCAGACGATATAACGGTAACGTTTTGAATTGTTACATCGCCACCCAATCTAAGCGGTGAAGAATCATAGTATTGTCCGCCAGAATCCTCAGTAAAAGGCGAATAATACCCATTGTCATTTCTGATAATGCACTTATATTTATCTTCGCCAATAATCGTTAAGTATCGGTTTTCTTTTTTATATGGAATATCTGTCGGGGTTTCTGTGCGCATATTGTATGTCCCGGGTCTAACAATGATAACAGCACTGTGCGCTTCGTCATCTGATGCATAATTTAGTGCGTCATCCAAATTATCAAAATCTCCGCGTCCGTCTTGGCTTACGATAATTTCAAATTTTTTCGCAATTTTAATTGTAATGTCTACGCTAACGTCGTTGGCAGAATAAATAATTATCTTGGTAGTTTGTTGGTCATTTGTGAATCCGCTGGCAATTTTCAAATCACCAATGTTACATATTTGATTCGGAATTTCTACGCCGTTTTTTAATACACCGTTGGCGGTATATGCGGTGAAATATCCGTACGATTTAATAGAAGCTTCAATTATAACTTTAGAATGACCAATAATCGGGGCAATTGCAATGTCAATAGTGTGTTCAGTATAATCTGCTGAATTATATGATTTTTTAATCACCCAAAAAATTTTGCTCAGTGTTTTGTCTTAAATCTTCCTTTAGCGAACCAATAGCTTCTCCAGTTGCTTTTGCTTCTGCAAGCCCACCTTCTATAGTCAATGTAGTGTCTGGCTGTGATACACTCTGGATGTTCTTAATAGCTTGTTCTTTTGCGGAATTTACATTTTGAACAGCTTCCGCAGATGTGTTTTTAGTAAGCTCCAAAAGCTGATTTATAACATCTTTTTCTTCCTGTCCTATCTGTGGTTGATCAATCTCGATACCCTCTAGCACTGGTACTTCCGCTATTGTGGTATTCCATTCAACACTAATATTTGAATCGGAATCCGTTTTAACAGCGCAAACAATAAAACGTACCGTTCCCATATACCTTGCTGCATTTCTTCCAATCAACCAAGAAAAAGTTACATTTTCGCCATCTACAGCTACATCATCACAAATGTATTGGTCTTTGATAGAAACATTAAAATCCACACTGCTTACGTTTTCGAAGTTAATTCTGACTGAAAATTTGGATAAATCAAGATTATCTCCTACAATTTTGGGACATGAAAATTTAATACGTTCTGCATTCTTGTCAGATTGTACCCCACCAACTACGATTGTAGAGGGCACGAAAATAGCCCTTGTCTTAGCATCAATCGTGCATATATCGGATTCTTCAGAAAGCAAATTAACATCTTCTTTTGCGCTCATAAGTAAATCAAGTGCTGTTGCCATGTTCTACCCCCTCTGTGATACTTTGGTTTTACCAGTAGTTATAATGTATTTTCCGTTATCTTTCACTCCAGTGACAGATACAGAAAAATAGTCCCAAGTAAGGGCTTCTGGCGGAATTTCACATTGATTGTTTTTCAGTATTACTGGGTATTCTCTTTCCATTCTCCAAAATGAAGCAGCTGTTTTACATCCGTTCCACTCTGGTGAAAAGATAAACAATGCTTTAAGATATCCAGTCGTGCCCTTTACCAGTCCAGAGAAATCACACTTGGGATCTGGATAAATTCTTTGATTATTTACAATAAATCTTAATACTCTCATGCAATCATCCTTTCCATTCCAACAGGCGAAACGTATGTAAATTTGTTTCCCAAAATATCTCTGGCCGTGCCAATCACGAAATGGCTGTAGTCTGCCAGAATATTGCATACAAATTCCTCTGCATCCACCCAATATCGTTTCTTGACCATGCGGTGAAGTTCTGGTAATAGGCCGTAGCTGAACATCACACAATGTCCTAACTCATGGATAAATACACGGTTTAGAAGTTCTCCATGTAGGTTGTTCGCAATCGAAATAATATGGGTGAAATAATCCGATACTCCAAGTGTTCTGTTTCCTGTGCGGTCAATTAAAACATCATCTTGTGGTGGAACAAACTGCACTCTCCATAAATCTCCATTCATGTAGAATTGTCGTAGCATGGTTTATTACCATCCTTTCTACGAAAAAAGCCCCTGCCGCACTACTGCAACAAGGGCTTAATCAATATTGTAATCATGTCATCTGCTGAACTAAACGGCTCAGGTCAGTTTTCATCTGCTGTCTGAGCGCTGCATCTGCATCCGACCACATTTCCGTAAGGTTACGAATAATATCTGATGTGTATTCTTTCATGGAATCATCCATTTTTCTCTTGGATTCAGAATCCTTAGAATCATGATAGTGTCTACGATTCTCATCGTATCTATCATAGGATTCGCCATATCTGGACTTCTTCCAATTCATATTCATACCATCATTTTCCATATCACTACGATCTGGATGATATCCCATGCGGTACATATTGCGCTCAAACTCTGGATTGTTTAAATACTCATCCATCCAGTCATCATCCTGCATATACAGATACGGTCTATAGCCTTTTCTGGTTCCCCTACCTTTTGGAGCGAAACGCCCATTTGAATAGCGGTAACGGTCATATCCCATGCGTCCAAGATACTTTTCTTCCTGTTCGCATTCGTCCATAGCTTCTACGATTCTGTAATCTTTATCTGCACAAATCGCGCACTTTACGGATTCCATGCAGTCTTTCAAATCATCCCAATCTTGAGCACTGAGATTGTCGAAGCCATGTGCCTTGGCTTTTTCCATAGCCCATTTTCCCATTTCCATTGCAACTTTATGCATTACA
>OGXI01000217.1_pt1 | contig 51191 bp, 55 predicted proteins | sample 1576221 | NCBI WGS metagenome assembly OGXI01 (sample SAMEA3541523, study PRJEB24748) | human gut metagenome | biome: human gut; feature: human-associated habitat; material: faeces | place: China | collected 2012
GTTCGTCGGGGCGGCTGTTATCGCAAGATTTCTGTTTTTTCCGGCTCTTGACCGTTAAACACTCGCAAGCTTTGCCGTGGCTGCACGTTCACGCTCAGGCGGAATGAGCGATTCAACAGAGCCATCCGCGTTGTAGCATGCAACTCCGGCCGTCAGGCCGCTCAGATACGTTTCCGTCCGCGTCAGCGTTTTCAGACAGCGGCGTATTACCTTCTTCGACAACGGCAGTGCCCGGCGTTCTGCATCGGCAAAGAGCTGTTCCCTTACCCCGATGGCCAGCGGGCGCAGCTGGCCGCCAGCGTACAGGCCCGGCCAGTGTGTACTCAGCGTCTGCGCGGCGTCTGCCGGGCGCATCAGCCGCGCCGAACGGCCAGGGCGTGGCTTTTTCTTCGGTGGAGAAGGTATTACCTCCACCGCTTTGTTGGGTGGGAGTGCTGGTTGTTTTTTTTCCTTTGTCTTTTTGGGTTGCCCTTTGCCCGGCTGGAGCATCCGGGAGGCGGGCGGTCGGTCATCCGCCAGCGGCTTTTTATTGCGTTTCGGCCCGGTGTTCACCACCACCGTTTTCCGCCGGGAGACCGTGATGTCCGCCCCCGCCTCGCTGGCAGGTACGGACGCGTCTGCTGGCGGGGCCTTACGCTTCAGGCTCAGGCGCGGACGGGTTTTGTCATCATTCACAGGCTGACTCCTGTAGTGTGTTGATAGCTCGGGGTGACTGATATGTGAAGTATTCCACAGGACCGACGCTGGCGGCATTGATATTGCGCGACAGATGCCGGTTACTCACCAATTTCCTTCTCTTTCACTATCTCGCGCTCAACCCGGTGAAGCTGGTCGGTCACGCTTTCCCGCTGACGCGTCTGTTGACGATCCTGCTGTATGACCTGACCCAGCCCGGCCAGCTCCTGCTGCCGGGACTGTTCAGCCTCACGCTGCAGCGCACGGGATTCAGCGCGCTCCGCCTGTTGCAGGGCATCAGGGCGTTCCGGGTCACCAGGCAAATGCGGGGCGGCCTCCTGATGCTGCTGGCGTCGGGCCTCTTCAGCCAGTGCTTTCGCCATCCGCTGCTCTTCCGGCGTTTTCAGGCTCACCGGGTCAGGCGTGTCAGCCGGGTTGCTTCCCGGGTGACGGGAAATATCGGTACTGTCAGGCAGAACCAGACCACCGCTCAGACGCTTCATGATGGCATCAGTGGGTGATTCACCCCTGACGACCACAATACCGTCGCCAGGATGCTGCAGCCCCAGCTGTCGGGCCTCTGCCAGGTCCGTGGCCTGACGGGTCAGGCCGGTTTCGCTTTGCCGGAATATCACCAGTGTGGCCTCTTTACTGCCAAGCAGGCGGGCGTTATCACTCAGGCCCCGTAACCGGCCATCGCCATCAAGCTGCACCTCCCGCAGCCACACTGCCCGCTGTACGCCGCTGGCATCATGCGCCGGCAGCGCCACATGCGGCGCCGGATATTTCCGGCTGCCGTGGATAAAGCGGGCCTCGCCCGCCTCCGGCAACTGTGTTGCCAGTGCCCGTCCCAGGGCGCTGGCAGACAACGGCGTGGCCTTTTCCCATAGCTGCTGTGCGGTTGCTGCCTGACGGTCACTGTCTGCCAGCAACACATCGTGGGCCGTCTGCCGCTCTGCAGGCTGAGAGACCTTACTCAGCCACTTGCCCAGATTGTCGGTATAGACCTGTACATGCGCTTTCACACGCGACAGGCCGACATACGCATCGCGCAGCGAGGCCAGCGCTTTTCTGCCACCATCCACGCCGGCAAGCACGATGACATACAATGCGCTGGCCCCCTGAGCCTTGTGCGCTGTTCCGGCATAGCCGTAGTCCAGATGACGGTCGGCCAGGTCGACATTCGGACTCAGGGTTCGTACATCCTCCCCCTGAGTCAGCTGCAGCTCGCCCTCTTTTGTCACGCCGGTGACGGTCCAGTTGCTGTTCGCTTCGCGTCCGCGCTCGCGGTCAGACCGGGAGAAGCTGACTTTCTCCCCGACCGATACCTTTATCTCGCGGGGTTTAAACACCGCAATGTCCCGCAGGCTGCTCTCAAAAGCCGACAGCGCCTGTGCCTGACCGGTTTCATCAACCAGTTCGACATAACCGTTCTGGCGGCTGTCCTGTCCGGCACGGATGGTATAATAGCGGTCGTTAATCAGCGCGATATTGCCGTGTTGCGCAGCCATCCCCGCCACCGACTTCAGCCTGTCGGTCTGCGTTTTCACCCGTTCCAGCACGGTAATGGCCACTTCACGGCCAAGCTCGCCGCGCTCCTGCAGCTGAGCATGAATGGCGGTATTGATGGCGTTCTTGTCAGCGTTGGTCTGGGTGACAATCAGCGTATTGTCACGTGCTTCTGCGGTACGACCGGTAAAGTCATCGACGATGGCCTGTATCACCCGGTCACCCTGCTCTTCCTTCTGCTCTTTCGTCTGGGGGATGGCCACCACGGATTGTGTCGGTGACCAGCGACCCGGCGTTCTCGGCACCGTATCCGGCGTCACGCTGCGGATGGTGTCCAGCGCAGCCGGGACCTGGCGGGCAATGACCGATTCAATGGCCGGTTTCAGTGCCGGACTCTGGCGCACAATATCCTGCATGATGGCGGTATCTAACGGACTGCGTTCCTGCAGTAGTGTGAAGGGCGCGCCGTTATCCACCGGCAGCAGCTGGTCCCGGTCACCGCTCAGCACCGCGCGACCACCGCCGGCGGCAATATAGCCCATCGCATCGGCCATATCCCGGTTGCCCACCATCGAGCTCTCGTCCACCAGGAACAGGGTCTTACTGAAATCGGGCGTCTCTCCGCCCTGAATCCGGCGCTCCACATCCATCAGGAAGCTCGCCAGCGTCTGCGCTTTAACGCCAACATCGGCCATCTCGCCCACCGCCCGGTGGGTCGGAGCCAGGCCGACAACATCCGGACGCTGCTCTGCCGGCAGGGTCTCCAGCGCCGCCAGGACGGTTTTCAGCTGGGTGGTTTTACCCACACCGGCATAACCCTGTATCCCGATGAAGCGGTCGGTGCTCTCCAGTATCAGGCTGGAGGCCTGCTGTTGCCCTGCCGTCAGCCCGGCAAAGAGTGCCGGGTCAGCGTGACTCAGAAGCGATGACTGCGTATCCAGCCCTTCCACCACCAGACGGATGACGCGTTTCTCCGCCTCGTAGCTCGCGGCCGTCACATACAGCTGCTGCGCCGTACCTTTTGGTCCCGGTACCGGGATGAGTTCACCAGTCTGCACCTGGCGGGCCAGCTCACGGTCCACATCATCCTTACGAAGGGAGGCATGCAACGGCAGCGCATTCGCCAGTACGTCGGGGCGACTGAACACCACCTCACTGCCCTGGGTCAGCGTCACCGCCTGCCTTACCGCTTTCTCAGCCGGACTCATCAGCGCATCCTGCGCCGCCGACATCGCGTCAGCCAGCTCACCGTTCTGCGGATTCACCTGCGCCAGCGCGGTACGGTACAGCGGTGAGCGGGACAACCGGCGTTCAGCTTCATCGTTCGCCAGCGGTGTATAAAGCTGTATGTGCTCGCCGCTGCGGGCCAGGGTATTGAGCATTGTCGCACCGGTATCCCGACCGGAGACCGCTGCCAGCACCGTGCCCTGCTCGCTGACGCGTTTTCCCGGCGAGGTGACGTAACCGTACCCGGCCTTCAGCGGTTCATCGGTACGAATAACCCGCTTCTGCCCGTCATGCTCCACCACCAGGCTGTTCTTTCGCACGGCCGTAACGGTGACACTGTCACCGGCACGCTGTTTGCCCTGCCGCGCCAGCCAGGTCAGTTTCTCCCCTTCAGCAATATCTACGCTCTGTGACCGGTACAGACTCCAGCTGCTGTCCACCTGACTGAGCTTCATCCCCTGACGCTGGCCATCCTCTCCGACCAGCATCAGTGTGCGGGTCTCCGCGCTGACGCGGTCAATGGTATAACGCTGAGGTGCCCGGCTATCCGCAGAGCGTTGCTCAAGCACCATCCCTTCCCGGTACGTGTCCAGCTGGCGCCGGTTCTTACTGTCCAGCCACTGCGGAACCAGCGTGTCGACGGACGCCGTTTTTCCTCCGAGCAACCCTTTCTCCTGCAGCATCTGCCGCAACGCTGCCGTCAGTGTCTGCTGTTCACGCTCGCCGCTGGCCTGGGCCACCACGTTCTCTCCCTGGCTCAGCATCGTTACATAATCCCGGGCCAGAGCCGCATAGCGCTGCCTCTTGTCCGGCTCACTGACCACGCTGACGGCCACAGTACGTTCCGTTTCCGTCCGGTAGCGGGTCACCCCGGCCGCCTCCAGCGTCTGCAGGGCATTGCCGGTCCCGCTGCGCCCGCCACTGTCCATCAGCAGCAGCTGGGACTGCGCACGAAGCGCCTGGTCGGTGACCGTCAGCGCATCACGGACGGAGAGCTTTTCCGCCCCGGCCACAATCAGCGTACTGTTCTCCGGCAACGCAGACTCTGACAGCCCTTTCAGCGTCACCAACTTATCCGCCAGACCTGGCTGTTCAGCCAGCCAGCGTTCACTGCTGCGGTCGGTAGCCAGCACCACCACTTCCCGTCCCTGTGACTGTGCCAGCTGCACCCCGGCCAGCACCGATTCGCGCATACCGCCCGCGCCTCCGGGCTGGCTGACAATCGCCAGTGCCGGGCGGTCGGCCTCAATCTGCTGCATCACCGGCACAGACGAAGAAGACCGGGCCAGGGCACCACCGGATATCACCACGGTGGATTTCATCTCCCCAGCCAGCTGCTGCAGGCTCAGTTCGTCCAGCAGATGAATGGAGGAGGTAAATACGCCTTTCTCCCGATCCAGCGGTATTAGTTGCTGGCTCTCAATCGCCGACTCAATGGCTGAACGCGCCATCACCGCAACCTGCTCCCGCGCATCGAGACTGTTCAGCGTCCGATTCAGCACATCGGAATACGTAAAGCGGGTCCGCTTTTCACTGAGCTGGGAAATCGCCAGGCTTACCGCCTGACGGACATCGTCCGGGGTCGTCTCCGGGCGTACTGCTCTGTCACTGTCCATCGTCTTCAGACGGGTTTCAGCTTCCTGGCGAAACGCGCCGATATCGAATCCTTCCTGCTCCAGACGGTTCATCCAGTCGGTCAGCAGTTCTACCCGGTCGGGATCTTTCTGTTTGGCCTTACGCGTATCCAGCGCCGCCACGTCACGGGATTTCAGGGAAGCGCCATCACCGACGGCCTCCCGTATTTGTTGCGTACGCTGTGAAAATATCTCCACCGGAACACCCTCGATTTCCCACAGATCGTTTTTGCCGGTCACCACGGTCCGGAATCCCATCTCCTCCACGGCCTGACGCAGTTCGTTACGGTAGATTTTGCCCAGCGCAACCTGCAGGGCATAGACGTTCTCGATAAACCCGCTGTTGCCGACCTTATCGCTGGAAAGTGTTTTCCACTCCCCCAGATACTCCGTCAGGTTCATCACTATCAGGTGCGTATGCAGCTGTGGATCAAGTTCACGCGAGGTGTCATGGTGGAAAGCCGCAGCCAGCAACTTACCTGTCATCTCTGTCTGGCTGACCCCATCTACCATGACACGCGTACTGGCCAGTCTTTCAATTTCCCCCATGGCCACACCGACAGCACGCTGATGCGCCTCCAGAATACGGCTGTCGCCCAGTACCACACCCAGTACGGAAATACTTTTGGGCGCCGACAGCGTCAGATCGTAACCCGGCCGGTGAATATTCTGACCGCCCGACATCCGGGAGAGATCGACGCCCTGCGGGAAAAATCCGGCCAGGGCATCATCGAATGTCTTCGCATCCACGGGGCCTTCCAGCCCTAACAGCTCTGCGGCTTTCCCCATCCAGGACGCTTCCATACTGCCGAGAAAGTAATAATTATCTTTCGCCATGTAGTAGCCGGCTCCGCCGCCAGCAGTCGATGATACGGTCAGCATTACCAGCGATCCCCCGGCTCATACTCCCTGTCCGGTTCGTCATGTTCCCGGTGAACGAGGATATTTTTCTCTTCTTCCTTCATCGCCTGCAGGGCCTCCTGCTCGTACGCCGCATAGTCTTCGTAACGATCTGGCTCCGTCAGAATTTCACCGGTCTGCGTATCCACCTGCAGTCCGTCATATTCCTTCACCCGACCACCGTTCTGGACCGGACTGGTCGTTATCTGGCTGCTCCGGGTATCAGGCACGGAGGACGATACAGTGGCCGGTGGCTGAGGGGATGAATTGATAGTTTCTATTGCAGCAGTGACCGAAGATACGGTGGCAACTGGCGCTGTTGTTGCCGGCACAGCAGGCTCGTTGCTCTGTACCGCAAGCAACCTGTCGATGCTGTCTTCATCCAGCTCGCGGCGGGTAATTTCCTCTTCAATCTCCTGATCCAGACTGTCATTCAGCTCCCGTGGCAAAAACTCTGCCGCGATAAAGTCCATTTTTTCGTAAGTCATATTCATACGCACTACCGGGTAATTCCCCGGCAGGGTCACATAACAGGTCAGGTCCGGCAGAGACTGGATATCGGAGTAGTTGACCAGATACTGGTCATCTTCCTGCTTGCTGAACGACACCCCGTCACGTACGGTATCTGCACCATAGCTGTACTGCTCGTTAAACACCTTCGCCCGGCGCTGGCCCAGCTGACGCATCACATAGTTCGCCACCCCTTCATCCGGGGAGCGGAAGAAAAAGCGCGTATTGAGTAAATCCATCATCGCGTCAGCAAATTCACGACCGTAGGTGAAATCCAGCTGCGGTTTGTTCTGAAAACCGAGGACAAAACAGCCACCAAACTTACGGGCCTCCGACAGCACGCCAGGAAGTTCCGGCAGCTTATGCAGGGACGTCAGTTCATCGTAGATAAACCACACCCGGCGGGTCGGGTTCTCTCCCATTTCCAGCAGGCAGTTGGCCGCCTGCGCCAGCCACATGGAAATCAGTGGCTTCTGGGACTCGTGCTCCCGGGCATTGGAGGTGATCCACAGCCAGCCGTTGCGCTGCCCCGGCTCGTTCACCTGCTTCATCCATTCGCGGATGGCAAAGCGAGGTTTGCCGGTACGCTCAATCCCCTGCATGTAGCGCAATGCCTTCACGTAGTTGGTCAGCACACCACGGATAGAAATGGCGGTCTTCTCCACCTTTTCTTCCATCAGATTGGAGGCTTCCGTACCCTGCACGTATTCCCGCAGAGCCTTCAGATTGATGGCCAGCAGGGTACGCAGCAGCGCGTTATAGCTGCGATGCGGGTCATTCTGGAAACGTTTAGATACCGAGGTAAAAATGGTCCGGGCAGACCCCGTCCAGAATGGATCTTCTTTGGTACTCTGGGGGATCAGCGTATTGCCAATGGAATCAAAGTCCGATGTGGTCTGACACTCCAGCCACAAATCCCAGTTTTCGCAGCGCTTATCACGTGGATTCAGCAGCTTATCGATGTTTTCATTAAAGTGGCGCTTAACCAGCGAACAGCCCTTGTCGTAGACAATCACCATGTCCCCGCGTGCGCGCAGCTGCTGCAGCAGTTTGTTGAGGGCATTGGATTTACCGGAGCCGGGCGTACCATGCAGCAACAGGTTTTTAACCTCACTGTCGAGCAGCAGTGGTAACTGGTCAAAATGCAGTGGTGATGCTTCATTATTGCGGTGCAGGGTTCTGGCCACCGCTTTCACATCTTCTGTCAGTGTCCGGCCACCGACCAGATCGTCCTGAGCCTGCTTCTCACCAAGCCGGCGCAGGAGATAATAGACGCCGTACGCCACCGCCAGTACCACACAGCTCGCAAGGAATACCGCAATAAACAGCTCCTGCAGCGTCAGCTGACCGGCATAGGTCATATAGGGGTCTTTCAGAATGGCTGCGGAAGTAAAATGCAGCGTTTGTCCGTCATAGGGCACGTCATATACGGGGGGGACATTGAACAACGCTTTTTCACCGCCGGCGGAGAGGTATAACCACCAGTACAGCCCACCGTTACGCATGTCCTGCCACGGTACCCGCATCCAGAAAAATAACGGTGTCAGTACAAAAAAAAGATTCAATAACCAGAAAGCAATACGGCGGTTGACCTGCATAAACATATTCAGCATATAGCTGAATACCTGCCCGCCCTGAGTAATATGCTTGGTGGAACTCATTTCAGCTCCCCTGCATATTCACATGAAAGCGAGATAATCATCTCCTCAAAAGTTGCATTCCGAAATGCAGCAGCCGGATCATAAATAATAATGAGGTCATCATTATTCCATTTCATTCTGGGCAGAAGCTGGTTTATATGGGCGTATCCCATTCCTGTCTGACGCGAAGACAAAATATTCCCTTCAGGCAGCACGGCATCAGAACTGACATTATCAGAACAATTCATATATAAAACCTTATTTTTCAGACTCGACGACGGGTACTGTCGGTGTACGACAGTACTATACTGAATATAATGAAATTAATAGTTCCACCCTGAATAGGGTGATGACAAAAACCCAGAACAACATTAATCTGGCATATTGAGTCGGAATTTATTTCTGGCTCAATATGCCGGAAAACAAACGAAGTGCGTTAGGATTTAATTTCTGTAATGGTCATTACCGGAAGAGAAGTAGTCATATATATTTTCCGGACGAGAAGACGAACTTGAGTCAGAGTAAATTTTGGGTTCATGCGCTGGGGCACCATAGGGATTTCCTTTGGAGTCTACAGCCCCCATCATAGGTAACCCTGTTGTCGGATTAATCTCGAAAGAATTTATCATTTCATGACCGCGGTTACACGGAACTACAAAATTCTTTTTTTGCTCAGGAAAAAGACAAGATAAGTCTTTTTTTCCGACTATCCAAAACATAAACCATCCTGACCAACTGGCAACAATACTACCACCAAGCAACGCCAGACCACCTCCCCACCATGACCATGCGAGAATAACAACTATAGTAAAAAGCGATACAACCATTTTTTTCATAAATACGTTATCAAGATATACATGATTAGCATCTAGTTTCCTGATTGCAGGCCATGACACTAATGAGAAAAACATTGGCACCATGCTTATTATAAAAGAGATAACACTAGGCATTACATTCAAATAGCTAATCGAAATGAAGGTGATCGAATACAATATTGCATTAAAAAGAATAACAACATAGTTAATCCAGTAAAAAAGCATCCACTTACGAATCATTTATTTTTATCCTCATACTGTTTTTGCATGTCGCTTGCACGCTTCATTAATTCGTCACGCGTATCCCCACCAGGAAGAGCACTCTGTCGTACCTTCTCATTCTTGTTTTCTTCATCAAACCGGCGTCCCTGAACCTGATGGTCTTGCTCCAGTTCAGTATACTGTTTATGTACCTCACCCTGCTGTTTATTGACTTTTTCTTGAGCAGAATCAACGGAACGCTGCACTTCGGCCCGCGACAGTGAAACATCGCCAGCGACGGCCCCCTCGGCTTTCACACCGTGATCGGCAGCAGTCTGTGCCATATGCTGTTGCTGGTCGTCAAAGTCACTGCGGCTGACGCCCTGCTGGCCGCCACCCGGAGCAACACTTCCCATATTGTCACTGGTCTGTGCCCGGTTAGCCGCAAATTCCTGCACCAGCTGCGGCATCAGGCGCTCTTCCACAAAGCGGCCTGCGAGAGCCTCGCGTTTCTCACGCACCGCAGGGTCGCTCACATCGGTCAGTATGCGGGTGGCATCCGGATCGTTCTGCTGCGCATACTCCACAAACTCCTGGGTATAGTTACTGCGCACCGAGTCGCTGTGGTTCTGCACATAACTCGCCATCTGCGCATATTCGTGGCTCCGGGTCTGTGCATCGCTGTACTGGCTGGACTGTGTGCGCATGTCGCTGAAGGTGGCGGCCATCTGGTTAAGCAACGAGCCGGAGGCGTTGTCCGTATGGCTGCTGTTGTCCGTAGTCCGCTGGCTGGCGACCACGTCTACACCGTGACGGATATCCTTCAGGTCTTGGGCGCTGAAGTCCTTCGTATTGCTTGTCCGATTGCTCATGTCAGAACTGGTGCCATGAGATGACCCACTCTGTCCGTTATAATCCAGTCTGGTATGTAAGTCACCTCCCGCACTCCAGCCCGTCCCCAGACTGGCCACTTTCCCAATAATTTGTTTATCAGAATCGACTTTGGCGTATGCTCCAGCACCTGCATTGAATGTCATATTCTGGCTTTTATCCATGGCAGCTCGCAGTGCATCGGCTTGGCTGATGTTGTTATCCCTGGCATATCGGGCCACAGCACTCTGCATCTTACTGATAGCTGCCGCATCGTTCGCGCTGACGCTGCTGTCTGTCCCACGACTGACGGTGTCGCTGTTCCCTCGCTGACTGGCCCACTGTGACAAAAGGGACATCCCGGTACTGGTGCTATGATTAAGCGAATTGTTCAGGCTCTGTTGCTGGCTCATCGCATCACGCTGTAGCTTCTGGATACCAGTCTGGGATATCCGATCGCCCATTACCTCCGTCGCCAGTTTTGACATAGCCTGGCTGGTTTCCAGCACGGTACTTCCGTCCCGTGTCCGGGTCGCCGTAGCACCATTGCCCATCTGGGTCATGGCCATTCCGCTACGGCTGGCGTAGTTGGTGTCCCACTTATTGCCGGCAACGTTGTCGGTCTGCAGATTATTGAAGGCCCAGCTGCCGTCGCCGGCACGGGAGGATTCAGAAGAGGCCGTACTGTTCATTGCCGTACCCAGGTAGTTACCGGCCTGCGACACTGCGCTACCCAGCCCTTTCACGATCCCCCAGGCCAGGAACGGAATGGAGAGGGACAGCCAGCCGGCAATCGAACCAATATCCGCATGGGTCTGCTGGATGACCGACAGGTTCGACAGCGAAAAACTCAGCGTCCCTGTTTTACCCGTGAGATACATACTGACCGCGTAGTTGAGGATAGCGAACATCGGCCCCCAGGCCTGCAGGTATATCAGTGTGAAGATATACCCCTTCAGCACTTCCATAGTCAGGGTATGAATGGAGGCCAGCAAAATAATCACCGGGAACAGACCAATCACCATCGCCAGCAACACCGTATTGAGCAATGGCAGGTAGGTGGTGGCAATGCTGGTTGACGTGGCCTGGCTCAGACGCATCTTGGTATAGGACGACTGCGAGGCCAGGTTGACCAGACCGGCGGCATCGCCGTTCTGCGCACTGGTGGAGGCGATGCCCTGCTTCAGGCCGTTCATCACCACGGTCTGTCGCATAATCTGGCTGGCACCACTCCCACCGCCGTAGTAATAGCTGTAGCTGTCACCCAGCAGGGTACCAAACAGCGCGCTGGCATTGGGTTTTCCGCCGGTAAGGCGGGCAACATAGTAGTCCCAGGTCTTACCGCCATTCTGGGTGTCGGTGGTCAGCTGGGGTTGCAGCACGCCGGTTGCCAGCTCCTGACAGGTCCAGAACCCTTCCCGGTTTGCCATCGTATTACCGTACGGCACCATCACACCGCGCAGTGGGCTGGGCTTGCTGAATATCAGCGAATACGGATCTTCGGTGTTCATCAGCTCCTGGAATGAGTATTTGTGGTTAAGCAACATATCGCCTACCACGCAGTTTCGCACATAAGCGGTAAACAACTCTGCCAGGTCACCATTGCGGAAGGCAAAGTCGGTTGCGGTCCCCACCAGGTTGGCGCCGAACAGCATCCCGGTTTTACTGTAGGTGGCTGAATCCGGGGTATGGAATACGGTCTCAAAGCCTTCCGTCAGGGCGGTACCGATGCCGGTGATAAACTTCGCCGGTGCCGCCAGCCCCAGCGGCACATTAGCGACCGTATGCACACTGGTTGCGTCGCTGCGGTCAATGATTTGCACCGTTCGCTTGGGTATGATGAGCACGCTGGTGAGAAACATAAAGAAAGCAATAAACTTCAGCACCTCCAGCGGGTCATGACCGCGAATGTAGGTGGCAAACAACACCATCACCGACATCAGCGCCGCAATACGAAACATTGAGGCCCATTCTGTGGTCCCCATCAGGACGGCCACGCCGTTAAAGATGGCCGTCAGAAACTCCCCGCCGCTCAGGACATAAACCGCATCCATCACAGGCCCCCTTCGCTGCCGCCGAAGCGGTAGTTCTGCTGATAGCGGTCAAGCAGCTGACTTGAGGTCTGCTGACGCAAATAGCTCATCTGACGATCCATCTCAGCCAGCGCGTCGCTTTTCACCTGCACTTCCTGCTGCAGAGCCTCCACCTGACGGCTGGATTCGCTGATGTTGGCCCTCAGCGGTTTCATCACCTCTTCATCATAATTCCTGCTGGCCAGAGAGAGTTTGGCCTGTTCAATCAGCTCTTTCAGATACTGCAGCATAATGTCGTAGGCGATGTAATCCGACAACGAGGACAACATGTCAACGTTGAGGCTCAGTTGCATCGGGTCCACTAGGTAGCGCAGCACCGGAATGGAGGTACTCTGGATAAACCCTTTTTCCGCCGCTGACAGCGGTTCATCAGTACGTAATTTATCGCGGATACTACCAATCATGTCTCTCACCCGCGATATCAGGGCACGGTTACTGCTGATAGTGACGGACCCGTTTTTCAGCTCCAGGCAGTCGCCGCTCGAGACGCAGCGCTGGATCTCAACATTACCGCCCTTCATCAGGGCTACCAGTAATCCCTGGTGGTTTACCTCCGGTATAAGCGATTTTGCCGCGCCATTGCGGTCAAATATCAGCGTACCGGTCAGGTTCATCACCATTTCTTTCAGTTCAGTGTCCCCGTCAAGCATGGCATTACGCCCCAGCAGTTCCCACATCAGGTTTTTGTTACGCAGCACCCGGTCCTTGTCCTTGTCGCCGGCTTTATCGAGCACGCTGTTCATCTCTCCACCGACCGTGCAGCCCTGGCGGGAAGCAGCCCAGTCGGCAAAGAGGTTGCTTTCCCCCGCAATGTCCTGACAGACCTTCTGCTGGGAGACCTGGGTCTTTGGCCACAGGCCGCCGATGATGCCCTGTGCCGCCTGGCAGCTGGAGATGTTCATGCTGTTCATGTCCGCCGCCAGCTTCTGCAGATAGTCTTTGGCGTCCTTCAGCTCCGGTGCCACGGTTTGTAGCGCCAGGTCAAAGAAATACCCCTGGGCGTTGGCCATCAGGTTTTTGATGAACTGCTGCAGCTGGTCACTGTTAATAAATGAGAACGACCCGAGGTAGGCATCGATGCCGCCACAGCCGGCATTCAGTGACGGCGGGGTAAACGACATCACCTGCATCTGTTTGACCGGGCTCCTGAGAAACAGGTTACCGCCGGTCATATAGCCTGCCGCCTGCCCCTGCCAGGCAGCAGCGCCGGTGGCATTACCTTCAAAACCCAGCTTGTTGAAGTAGTTATTAAGATCGCCATTCACATCTGCATACGCGCACGCACTACAGACCAGCGCCAGTATCCCGGCCAGAAGCGTTTTACGCATGGTTGTCATCCTTACTACGCATGGCTAAATACAAATCAACGAAATGCGTTTTAATATCACCAACAACATCAAGGAGAAAAGACACACCGGATGCGGCAAGAAAGCCGGCTGCTGCACACCAGAAGCCAACCGGCATGGCATACATAGTCAGATTGAGCGGGGTTTTCATTGCCTGATTTTCCGCGTTTAGCGTCATAAAGTCCGCAATGCCATAACCGAGCGCACTGAACATGGCGCTCCAGTATTTCCATGCGCCCCAGCCAGCAAAGCCACAGGCGATAGCCAGCAGAAAAAAGACAACAGCAAGTTTCATCAGAAAAGATGCCTGTTTCATTGAAGTTCTCCGGAAGTTACAGATAAAAGGGGTTATATGAAGCGGTAAGTGGGACGCTACCTCTGATGGAACATCAGAGCCTGATTTATCCTCTGCAGCAGACTGTTCATATCTGTTATCCCCTGCGCCAGTGGCCAGCTCTGCAGGGTATTCACGTTCACCAGCCAGGTCGTGGGCGTCACGCCGTTATTACCGGGGCCAAAGAACTGGTCAAGAACGGCACGCGGGGCCGGGATCGCCTGCGGAAAACTCACATCGCCCTTTCCGTCCAGCGTATAGGGGAACACCTTAAAGCCCGTCTGCGTGGACAACTGGATAAGCTGCGGATCAAACTGCTGACAAAAATGACAGGAAGACTGCATAAACAACACCAGTCGATAATCGGCAGTATTTATCGAACGACCATCCGGAAGACGGTATGCCCGCCCTGCAGGCGTAGTGGAAGTCTCTGGTACTGACCTTAGCTCTGCCCGGGGCTGCAGTTCTGACTTGCCGGCTTCCAGCGCCTTTAGCTCATCCAGCGTCGAGGCGTGCGCCATCAATACAAACCCGCTCAGCATCAGTACCAGCCCCAGCGCCACTTTTGGATATTGGATTTTCATCACAGCCCCCCCGGCTGCCGTACCGCTCGCCAGGCATGCCATGACGCCAGCCCCCAGCCTGCCAGACCCAGGGCGGCACCACAGAGACTGAGCAATAGCGAAACGGCAATACTGACCCACTCAAGAACATCAACCTTGTCCGGCCCCAGACTAATAGCCCGCGCATCCAGCGCCATCCCCGCCAGATACCAGAACACTGGCCCCGCTGCCATAAAGGCCATGCCACAAAACATCAGCAGGTTCTCCTGCCTGATCTGTTGCTCGTGCTTATGATGAGAAATGCCTTCTTTTGTCATATTTTCCCTTACCTTAGTATTGCGCCTTAAAATCAGTCGCCACATCGAGGAAGCGGCGGGCTAAGTCGTCCTGCGTCATGAAGCCCCAGGCCAGCGGCTGATACTGCTCACTGCCCGGTTCAACCAGCATCAGGGCCGGGAACTGGCTGACGCCCATCTTCGCCGCCTGGCCACTGTCCTGCCGGGTCTGTGGCAGGGCTTCGCTGCGCGCGCCGTCCATGCTGACGGGGATCAACGACAGTCCGTACTGTTGTGAGAACTGGTTCACCGTGGCCGCCATCTGCAGATCCTGCGGATTGTTACCCCGGTAGAACATAAACAGGCCATAGCGCTGACCCAGGTTATGAATGGCATCATTCTGCTGCTGACGGGCCGCCGTCTGCTGCAGGGTTGCGGTGCCGTTATAACGACTGTGCTCCAGGTTGTAATCGAGGTCCGGATACAGCAGCAGCGCCTTTTTGGCTGACTGCGTAAACTGCCCGGACAGGTTCATCAGATAGGACTGCATGCGCAGGTAGTCCGCTGCTTTCTCCGGGGAAGGGGACAATATGGCGCTGTTGAGCTTTTCTTTTGTCAGCTTCTGCAGAAGTGACATCTGCAGGTTTGGCGGCAGGACGCTGAGCGGGACAGTGTCATCTTCCGGCTCATCCTCCTCTTCTGGCTGAGGTTCGTTGTACCAGTGCCAGCCCACAATGGGCGCATCCACATAGGTCCCGGTGGATGAGAAGGCAGCCGGAGGAAATGACGGTTCAGTACTGACGGTCGCTGCCTGCGCCCCGGTAACAAGCAACAGAAAAGCTATAGAGAGTGTTCGCTTCACTGGCCTCCTCCCGTCACCTTACCGGCAATTTGCTCTTTGACGCGGTCAAGCAGCTCCTGGTCTGCCGGCAGCGTGGCACCGTTCTCCAGGTCATCATAAAAGTCGGCAAAGTTAATATTATCGAAATTCAGGCGCTGGAGTTCTGGCACCGTCAGTCCGCGGCAGTCCGGCGAACTTCCGCTGCCAAAGCCAATACCCAGCTGGCCGCGACGCCCCTGGTCCTGAACGATTTTCGCGAGCTTACTGTCAAACTGGCAGTAGCCTTCTTTCTTCTCCAGACAGACACCGAGCACCTTATGCGCACAGTACGACCCGACATAAATCGTCAGTTTGCGGTTTTTCGCCTCCCCCAGCGCCTTCTCTTCGGTGTTGCAGCTGGCCAGCCCGACATCATTCCCCCAGCCGCTGTCCTTGCAGCAGTTGCTGAAACCGGCCATTGCTTTACGGCAGCTGTGCCCCTCACCGGTAAAGGCGGAGACGTTGACGCCATTCAGGGCAGCGATATCTTTCCCGGCGGCCGCCAGCGCGGCCAGACCGGATACCGCCGACTGGAAGCTGTTTGACTTGCCATCATCCAGTTGATCGCAGCTGCCATCGGTGCAGACCAGCTCGCCGCCGCACAGTTGCGCGCTGCCGCTGACTTTCTCCTCGCAGGAGAACACGGCCTGTTCACGCAGACATGTGCCGTTCAGGCTGTCGAGACAGGTCGTTGAGGCCACGGTACAGGCCGGGTTCTGCATATAGTCTTTACAGGTGCCGTTATCGGCCGACTGAGAAACATACGTGTCGGTGTACTGCCAGCAGTCGCTGTGCAGAACATAATTCTCACCGTTGACGGCAAAAGTGCGATCGCCACCAGGGTCAGTACAGACGCTATTAATCAGCACCTGGTCTGTTTTGTCGAACGGACAATTTTCTGACCACACCACGTCCGGTACCCATTTTTTTGCGGGTACTCTCATCATCACCGTCAGAGTGAAGCGTGTTTGTCCCTGCTGAAGCTGTCTGAATATGATGTCATCTAATGACCCGGTACATGACCCATTACCCGAACAACTCGTCCCCTGAACCACCTTATCCTTATTTAGCTGCATACCCACCGCATTCAGCGTAAAGTCACCATTCCAGCCAGCATTAAAAGTGGTATTCATAAAACTGACTTTTGAGTTCCACAGGTAGGACTGAGTAGTGATGTTGAGACTGGCAGAGAGGACGACCCCGGTTTCCGGCGGGGAAAACCCAAACACTATCTGTTTTCCACTCCGGGAAAACGTGAAGCGATCGTGACTGATAATGAAACGCTTGTCTTCTGTTGTATCTTCTTCATGACCTCCTCCGGGACCCGCGGTGCGTGTACAGGCCAGTTCAACCGCCGGGGTACGTTCGCAGGTGTAATTGGTGATTTGGGTCTTATCCACGTTCACATCCTTGCACTGCGTATCGGTACCGGACATGATGGTTTCAGCCTTATCCTCAATATCCAGCGAACCGCTGATAAAGGGGGCGTCGGTGGAGATGAGATCCTTCGGGCGATTCTTAATGACCTCCATGATGGTCTTACCGGCTTCTCCGTTATGCATCTCACTGTTGCCGGCGTTTTCCAGGTCGGGATTACTGGTGGCGGTGGTCCCGCCGTAATAACCGGATTCATCCGGTTTCGCGGTGTAACCGGGGATCGTCGCCGCCGGGTCGGTCCCCTTCATCACATTCATCCCCTGATTCTTCACGCTGCCGGCATACTTTGCCGCCTCGTCATACTGCGGGCTGGCCAGTACGGATACCGCCGTTGCCAGCAACAAAATGCCCGGTATCAGCTGTTTTTTCACGATGCACCCTCCTTCAGCAACTTCTTCGCCGTATCGGCACAGTCCCCTTCTGCAGCAATCCGCTCCAGCGCTTCTTTTAACTTCAGGTTGCCAGTGAGGCGGTCATATCCGGCATCACAGGTCACCACCAGGGCCGGAACCGAGGTGATACCGTATTTACTGAACTGACGGGGATCTATCTGCACCCCACCCTGATTGTTCTCCCGCGCCAGACGAAAGACCGATTCCACAGTTTTGCGGAAGTTGTTATCCACGAGACCATTAATCAGCGCCGGAATATGAAAGCGCGTTGCCGCCGGGACCATCTGCTTCAGCCCCTCCTCGGGGATGGAAAATGACAGGAAATACAAAGCGTCCGGACGGGCCTCACTGTCCGGTGCGACGGATGACTGCACCCGGCGCTGCATATCACCTATCCACTGCCGGTCAGCCCCGGAGAGTTTGTCCTGCAAAAGGGCGTTGACGTCCGGCATGGTTGCAGCGTTCTGCGGAAGCTGGCGTATCGCTGCACTCTGCTCCCGCAGGGCACGAAAAAGCTGCTGCTCGTCTGTCAGGCCATCGGCCTGTACGCAGGCAGCCGCCAGCAGCGCCCCGACCAGCATGGTAAAAATTTTAAGGTTCATCAGGTTGTTCCCGGAAAATCAGAGGAAGACGCAGTTACGCTTGCGCCAGATGAGGTAACCAAAGTTCTGTCGGCTCGCCGGCGTGGCATGCCCGGCCTCCCAAGCCATCACGGTACGGCCAAACGGGTGGCAACGTCCCGCATCCGGATACATGTTGACCATCTGATAGCGGTAACGATCTTTCGGCATAATGGGCGACGGATACTCATAGCACACGGCCGTATCGGCGCCGACACTGTTCAGGATCATCCCCTGGCGATGCAGCTTGTAATCCATTCGCTCGGAGAGCAGCACACTGGCGGCCTGCGGGCTGGCCTGATTGGAGACAAACCCCGTAAACGGGTACATACTGCCGTGTGAACCGGCACACCAGAACAGCGGGTTTAAGGGTTTTGAAACGGCGCTGGCCAGCGCATCAGCGGCACAGGCCCCCTGCGCGATGGGATTGGCGAACAGGAATGCTTCAGGTGCCAGCACCGAGGCCAGCGAGCTGTCATCCCAGGTCGGGTCCAGTTCGGACAGATAGCCGATATCCATATCCCCACCCTGCAGGCAGCCGAGGTCGGTAATAATATTGAGCCACCAGGTCAGCGGGTATTTGTACCAGTGGACGTGGTAGAAGGCGCCGGTATTGACCGCCCCCTGGCGTTTCCCGCCACCGCTGCCGAGCTTGCCGGCGCTGATGCTCACACCACCGAGATTGACCATGCAGAATGGCGCACGGGTTACATCGGTCAGGGCAAACGGCTCCCAGAAACCAATCGCCAGTCCGATACGCTGAAAGACAGGCGGCGGAACCGGGCAGAACTGGATGGGGGACGACGGGTTCTCTGTATCCGGCAGCGAACCGGACGACACCGTCGCATTACCGATGGACATCGGGAACATACATTCCCAGCAGATATCGGTGATCGGATTGACAAATCGCCCCTGGCATTCGGGTTCAGAGGCCTGTGTACCGGTACCGATGGTCAGACCGCAGGCCAGTAGAAAAGCAGAAAGTCTGAATGTCATTTGCCGACCTCCGGGTATTCCGGTTCACTCAGCCAGCGCTGCCGATCGGCATCAGACAGGCGATAACGGTCTGACACCTGCTTCAGTAACATGCGCATTCGTTCATTCAGGCGCTCAAGAATACGCTCAGCGGTCTCCCGTATTTCACGGTCGGGCAACGCCTTCATCCGGGCCGCAAGCTGCTCCACCTCCATCAAATCATACAATACACCGCCGTAAGGCTCCGTCAGTTCACGGACCAGAGACTCAAACCGCTCAGCAACCGCCAGATAGCGCATCACGATCCCATCGGCATCCGCCCGCAGGCGACGGTATTCCCGTCGCTGGAATATCACCACCAACAGCAGCGAGCCGACGGTGAAACACAGCAGGGTAATAACAAGCGGGAACAGCATTATCGGGCCTCCTTTATGGGGGCTGAGGTGATCTTCAGGCGCTTACCGTCCTGACTGACCATCGCAGGAATGTAGTGAATACCCAGTTTCTTTGTCAGTACGCCTTGCTGGTCGAAGTAGATACGCTCTGACAGCGCATCTGCTGCCGTTTTGATGTTGCCGTTGACCAGAATGACCTTGTAGGTTGGCGTGGGCGGGGTTTGCGCCTTCATCCAGGCGACCTGACGCGTATCATCACCGTCGATAAAATAGAGGGTGGTATTCAGCGCCAGCGTATCCAGCGGGTTCAGGGTATCGCCCTGACGCGCAAAGACCTGACCCTGCGCATCGGCCAGCGTCTGGCCAACCTCAAAGGTCGGGTCATACCAGGACGTATGTGCCTGCGTGTCTGTAACCAGCCCTTCTACCGGTGTCGGGCGCAGCGTGTGCTCCACCACCCGGTCCTGGAACTGTTGCTGCAGCTCCGCCAGCTGGCCGTTATCCTGCAAACCCTGCAGGCGATCCTGAATCAGCGCCAGAAAGCTCTGCTCCTGCACCGGCCAGACATCTCCCCATGAGCCCAGATCTTTTGCCTGCCCGACCAGTGGACAGACCAGAAGCAACAACGTCAGATATCGTTTATGCATCAGTAGCCCACCTTATTTTGGTGCTCCAGTACGCTCTGGCACGGCGTGCAGGTGTCTGCCCACGGTGCCGCCAGACGCCGGGCTACCGGGATGGCTTCACCACACGACTGGCAGTATTCTCTCCCCGCTGCCTGCAACTGATGGCGGATAGCCAGCACCGCCACGGTATTCGTCAGCTCAACAACGTCCTGGGCCACATCGACTTCGTCACTCATGACTCTCTCCCTCTGCCATCCGGTTCGCCACCTCTGCCTGAACATCTGCAGTGATATCGCGGGTACCACCCACCACCGCCGGTGCCACCAGGATGATGGCGCCGTGATGGCGTTGCCAGTCAGTCAGCGAGGCATTGAGGGCGGTATTAAAACGCGCGGTGGTGGCTTTTACCTCATCATCGCTGAGATGACGCCCGGCCACCTGAGCCATAAAGTTATTCACCGTCCCGGTCATATCGAAGCTCACCGTCTCCGGTCGCTGCCATTGCGCCAGCAACATCGAGATGCCGGCATTCATGACCAGAATAAAAGCGGTGACACAGGCTACCGGTACCAGGCAGCGCCGGCGACGGCGACTAAGACGTTGATGGGATGATGTTGAAGCGACGTTATGACGCGTTCCGTCTGCCGGGGTAACGTCCGCAGAAGGTTGTAATTCAGGGGACTCCGGTTGATTCACGACTGTATCTGCCATTGTTCCAGCACCTCCATTTCCTTAGCGTATTTTTTACGGGCCAGTAACCAGAGCGCTTCATGGACAGTTTTCCCCTCTTTCAGGCACTGTTCACGAAACTCAAAGTCATCGCCGTCGGACGAGAACATCACCCGGCTCAACGGGTCGAGGATCAAGCGGTGATACGAGACCTGTCCGGCCACGCGCAGCATAAAGGCGCTGAAGTGCGCATCTTTGGCCGAAGGGAAACCTTCAATGATGGTCTGCTCCGATGAGCTGAACTGCCCCTCATTCTTCTGGTTGTACTTGCGGAAGGCTTCCCGGTTCTGACGGAGGATGATTTTGAACGACGAGTTGGACCAGGCAGCTTTCGCCGCGATGCTGGCCTTGTCACCGTCAAAGTCCTCAATCCCCTGGGTGATGGTGATATAGGCGCCGCCATACTTACGTGCGGTGCGGTAGCCGTTCTCGATGAAGTCACCAATAAAGCCGTTTTCACTCGCCAGAAGCTTCCAGGCCTCATCGATGATGGCCGCCTTACGCTCACTACGGGGTGACAGGAACATCCGCTGCTCGACATAAATCATCATCGAGAACATGATGGCCGCCAGCAGGTCAGGTTTGTTTTTGAGGCGCCCCATCTCCAGCACGCAGAACCGAACGTTGTCATCGAGCGCTGGTTCCGGACTGTTGAAGTATTCGCCGTAGATACCGCCGGTGGTGTACTTGTGCAGCGACACCACCATCTCCTCCATCAGATTACGTACCGTGGTGGCGTCCCGGTACTTCTCACTTGTGGTCCAGACGTTGAGCAGGTCGGAGACGTCGTCTATCAGTACCGCGTTGCCGCGACGTTTCGACGGTGCCTCCCCTTCCCAGACCGCCTGTACGGCGTTGAGCAGAATAGACTTGGCGGTATCATCGACCTTGCCTGACGGGCTGGAGAGGACCAGCAACAGGTCGCGGATACTCTCTGCCGATTCCACAATATTGACGATACCGGCAAACGGGTTGAACTTGAGGTCGGTGGCATCGACGTAGACCCCGCCAACGTTGGCGCACAGGGCTTTGTACGAATCCCCCATATCGAACACCCAGGCCCGCCCTCCGCTGTCAAGGATGTGCCGGATGATGGTCTGCATCAGGAAGGACTTTCCACCTCCGGAGGTGCCACACACCCCGAGGTTATAGTTGTCATTACCCAGCCCTGACTTGCTGTCGAAAAGGTCCAGATACGAGAGCTGGTTACGGTACGAAGGAATGGGCACGCCTTTCGGGCAGATACGGTTATCCGCCACCACCGGCAACAGATTGGCGACATTAAAGGACTCAGCCCGGAGCGTCGCGCCGCTGCGGCGCATATCACTCCATAACCCTTCCGGCATCATGAACGGAAACAGCGACAGCCAGTTACGCAGCTGCATAAAGGTGGGCGAACACAGCGAAATGCCATTGGCGCGGAAGGTATTCTGCAGCGCCAGTTCGCACATCAGGGCTTTATCATTATCATCCTCGCAGAATAGCGTGACGCCTAAACTGTAGCGCGCCAGCGCCGACTGCCCGGTAGACAGTCGCTCACGCAATCCGTCCCACTCACGGGCGGCCTTTTTAACCCCCGGCACCCACTTACCGAACGGGGAGTTTGCCCGCTTATCGTTGGTGGCAAACTTGCGTACCGCTTCGTTCTGACTCTTCGCCTGAACATCCAGCTCTGTCGTCAGCGTGATAGCAAAGGGGCACGGCACCGTCGACGTCGGGTCCAGCAGATTGCTGAGGTTGTTCCCGCCCTGCCACAGCGCAAACTTCACCGGATTCTTCTCCGGCATGTAACTCATGATGCGGGTTTTCACCCGCCCCCCCTCTGCGGAGGACTGGCTCTGGTGCAGACAATCCGGCGTCACTTTCAGATTGATGGAGCGGGCAACACACTGGGCATTCAGCTCTTCATACGGGTCCACCTCATCAGGCGGTGGCGTGATGCGATCATGGCGGAAGTTCACGATTTCACGGACCAGCCCGACCAGCCCCCGGTCATCCAGCACCTCAGAGTGCAGGTTCGCAGCAAACAGCGACTGCTGCACGATACTTAGCGTCTGGCCCAGAGAGGCAAACAATTCATCAACATCACGACGCAACGGCTCGGCGTAGCTGATAAAGAGGCGATAGTTACGCAGCGACAGCGGGTAGCCTTTGTTGTTGGGCAGTCCGTACAGTGCACCGTGTTCATAGAACGCGCGGGTGATATGGTCAAAGCGCGTTGCCTGCTCCCCCTGCCAGGCCATGTCTGACAGACCGTTATCCAGCAGATGGCTGACGCACTTGCTCCCGAGGAGGAGCACGCTCAGCGGCTGTTCACGGGGAAGTTTGTTACGCAGGAAGTTGTCCAGGGCCTCCACGATACCGTCGTTGGCCCCAATCAGCGGCGTACATTCGAGGATAAAACCCATGGTGTTCTGGTTTACAAACAGGCCGCTGTCTTTATCGTAATGCTGGTAAGGCAGCACGCTGACCAGAGAAGGGTAGTCCATATCATCCAGCGCCTCTCCGGCTTTCGCGGCACCATCCTTCCGCTGCCAGTCGGTCATCAGGCGACGAAACAATTCATCATGCAGGGCCATATTCAGCTCCCGGCCCAGTGGTCAGGCTTCACCACGAAAGACACGACCGACGGTTGATGCATAACATCATCCCGGTCAATCCAGCCCGCAATCCACAGTCGAGCCGTGGTTGGATTGACCCGTACAGGCTGACTAACCCCGGTATCGGCATAGCGCTGGACTTCAGTGACAGGTGATGACGCCGGCAAGGCAGGAGAAACGGCTGGCCGGTGAGAAGGTACTGTCGGGCCTCCCACATCCGGACGAACCGGGCGCGACGCGGGCAGCAGCAGGCTCCCCGTCGTCGTTCTTACTGATCGCGTACCCGCATCACGGGTGGCCGCCTGAATACCGGTCAGCGGTGAGGGTGAGACCGGAACCGGTGCAAGGCGCGGCAGGGCCTCAACAGCCGCGTCCGTCTTTCCCGCATCACCATCAACGCCGGACATCACCGGGGAAGACGGCGAACGCCCTGCCGCCTGCTGATTAGCCTGCTCCATGGTGATGCAGCGGTCATGGGCCACAGTATTACAGTCAAAGTCAGAGTTCATCCCGGCACAGCCGGAGAGCAGGCCAGCGCCTGCCAGTAAAGGCATAATGAATTTATTCATGATTTATCCTGAGAAAAAGAGGTTCAGCGGGTGAAGCTTTTTATGGCCGCCGGTGCGCCGAAGAAGCGACGCATATCACTCATCAGCGCGCCCGTCACCGGAACGGCGAAGCACATCATTCATGACACGGGCACAGAGGTCGGATTTACCGCCACCGGTACGCCCGACAACTATCGTATGGCCACTTTGCGGCTCACCCTGCAGGCAGAATGGGTGAGCGGGCTGGTTCAGCGTGATAAACGTAGTGCAGTTATCCAGAATGTGTTGCGCCAGCTCCGGGGAAGACAACGAAGCCAGAGGATGGCGTTGTGGTTTACGCATACAATCTCCTGAGTGGGGAAGAAAAATTAACGACGCGGGTTGAACGGAATGCGGGTACGGTCAGCGTTAGCGGGACGTACCCAAATAAAATGAACAAGCGTCACCCACAAACAGAACAGCGGCAGGACCGAGCTCAGTACCGTGATGCACTGCCACTGCCAGAGAACCACCACCTCATGAACCACCGTCAGCAGACCCGGGATCGTTGATGCCACCCGTCCCGGCATCTGTTCGAGATAAAACAACAGTAACCCGCCGTAGACCGTAAAAAGGAGAATGCAGCCCATCACCCACCACAGCAGGCAGCGGACAGCCAGCGCTATTAAGTGCAATGCAGCTCCGGGGCCAGTGTAGTGATATTGCATCGCCCGCCATCCCTCTCTGATATCTGTCCATAACGTTTTCATCGCATCGATTCCTGCATTCCTGCCTGTATCTGGTCCTTCATGGCACCCACGGAGTCCCCGAGATTGAGGTTACGCAGCGCTTCTTTGGTGATGGTGATCCCGTTGCCGGTCGCTTTTTCCTGGGAAGATACAGCGGGCTTCTTCTCCTTCTTCACATCGGCATACTGCAACTGGAAACCTTCCTGGAAGACGACCGAAACCTGCACACCGGCACCGACCGGGATAACCGGGTGGTACTGTTCAGCGCGTTTGATGAAGTAATCTGAGAGGGTTTTGCCTGCCTGTGACGTACCACCACCGAACCCGGCGCGAGCAACATCGCCACCGCTGACGGTATTCGCTGCACCAAGGCCAACGCTGGTTGAGCCGACGTTCGATATGGCGCTGCCCATTGCATCGATGGCACCACCGGCAAAGGCATAGCCGACAATTTTGCCGTTGCGGATGACCGGCTCGGCCCGGATGCCATTTTTCCCCATAAAGGAGACGTGTCCTTTGAAGGGCTGGTCGATAACGTGGCCATGAACACGGCAGGACAGACGGTCGGTACGCAGTAGCGCGCGCTCACTGGAGATATCACCGTAAGCGGCTGCGGTTACAAAGCAGCCCCGCAGGTCATACTCCCCGTCGTTCGGTAAAATCACCTTCCCGGTCAAGCGGAACTGCATCGGTGATGAGGCGCTTTCACCCGTCACAGAGGCGTTAGCATCCGCCCCCTCTATCACCGTCGCCCCGACAAAACTCCCCGACGGAATATACGGCAGCGCCGGCGCATCATCCTTTTTTTCGCCGTAATCGATACTCATGGTGGACAGCCCCTGATTCAGCTGTGGAGCGATATTCACCGTCGTCTGATTGCCGGGAACGCCCGGGTAAAAGGCGGTTGGCGGTGGGACCGCGCCTGAACCGCCACCGACAGGCAGGGTGCCGGCTGGCGTGCCCGGACCAGGCGACGCATGACCGCTGCCGCTATCGCCTGCCTGGTTCATGGCATCAATCTGCGTCTGCAGCAGTTTGATATCATCATCCTGTGACTGAATTTTCTCCCGGTAGGCCTTGTTTTCACTGGCGAGTTTATTGAGCTGATTCTCGAAGCTGGCCAGCTTTTTATCGGCTTGATTCGCGGTATGCTGCAGGTCAGCCACCGCCGTATCGCTGACTTTTTTACCGAAGGTACTGGAGGTCACCGCGCCGGTCATATCCGGTACCGGTTTTTTTGCCTGGCTCTTACCGGGGGACACCTTTGATGGTGCACCGATATACCAGGCGACACCGCCGATAGCACTTAATCCCAGCGCCACGGCGATCAGCACCGCCATCTGCTTGCGACGGGTCAGCACGTTAATGTTAGCCATTAGCCTGCCCCTCCCCGTCGTTGCTGACCGTGACCCACACTTGCGTATCGGTACCGGGCATCAGCGTGGTACTGAACGGAAACACCATCACTGCACGTACGCCAGGTGCCTGAAACAGTCGTTCAGGTATAGCCAGCACACTGGCACCACGATTACGCACCGTCAGGCGATAGAGCCGAAGCCCACCACCGCTCCACATTTGTTGAGGCGTCACCGACAACCAGCCCGGCAGGGAAAATGTGGGTACCGCCACGACAGGTGCTTCGGTAAACCCTTTCGGTACGCCGCCGCTCAGTACCGCCTGCTGGACAGAGATAAGGGTGCGCACATACGGCTGAGACTGCTCCCAGCGCCGTGCATCATCATGCTGTACCGGACGGCTGGAGATAAACTGCAGCACCCGGCCATCCCGTTTCTGCGGGACACCGACGACAGACACGGTCAGTCCCCCCTCCGTGCGGACATAGAAGGTGAACGGGGTAGTCTGGGCGGTCATCAGCTGCACGCCGCCGTTGGCCTGCCCCAGCGCCTTGTTGTCATTGAGAAACATCCCCTGCGCACTGTCCACGGCGATAATCATATCGCCGGGCACAACGAGCAGATTCGGATTGGTATTGCTGAGCGCAACCCGGACCTGGCTGTCCGGCGAAACGGGAATTTTTACTGGTAACATCGCCACCGGCTCTGCCAGCACAGTGCCGCTCAGACAGAGCAGACTGACCAGCAATGCCAGACGGTACCTGCCATGCCTGTTATTTTTTCTTTTCATCCACCTGCTCCCTGAAATCCTGAATGGTGGTGATACCCCGGTGATAGCGCAGTGCCATCCGGATAGTTTTGTCTTCCGGCAGCTGCTTACGGTTGCCTATCCACTGCTGTACCGTCCCGTGAATATCCACGATCCCCGAAGCCGGGTAGGTGTCGAAACCGGACAGGTAAAAGGCCGTGGTGACGTTATTGTCGATAACGCGCTGCGCTTCGCTGGCCAAAACTTCCTGCATGGCAGGACGCTCTTCGTTATCAAAGAAGCGCAGCAGCGCTTTGTGATTGGCCTTCACCGATTCCGGCGACACGTTGTAGCGCAGGAAGACCAGTGACTCGGCCGTTTGCTCCAGATAGTTCGCATCCATCCGGTTGCGCGTCAGTGTGAACGGGGTATCAAACCCCATCGGGATATAGGTCTCTTCACGGCTGTTAATCAGCGTATCGAGTCGCAACCAGGCAACCAGGTTGCCGGCAAGACTCAGACCAAAGAACACCAGAAGCAGCAGAAAGATGAGTGATGTGTAGCGGGCCGACAGGCGCTTTGCCTTCAGGTCCATGGGAATACCTCCTGGTCATCAACGCAGCCACAGCCGGAATGACGAATCGGGAATGACTTTGTACATGCCTTTGAAGAGTGAAGACGGGAGGTACCAGTAACAGGCGTTAAGCAGCCAGTCAGTCCCTCTCCCCTTTTTGAAATACTTCAGACAGAACCAGAGCAGAACGGCAATGACCAGACCGGTAACGTACTTACCGGTATAAAAGCCCCATCCCATCGGTGCGAACAGGGCTATTGTCTCATCCATCGGTAGTCCGATGGGCCGTGTCTGCTCTGTCAGTGTCTGAGGAAACATGAAGCGCGAAGCGCGTTCCTCATCCATTGACTAGTCTCCGTGCCGATCAGCCCCCGGAGCGGGCAGAAATGATGGAGAAGATGATTTTGGTAATCACGATAAACACCGGGATAAGCAGGAAGGTCGCCGGGTTATGTGATTTGAGGTACAGCAGGAAGACCAGCACCACTTCCGCGATCATGAAGTAGTACATCATGGTGGAGTCTTCACCAAAGGTATCAGTCGCATCCTGTTTGCCGGCCGCCGTCAGGTCTTCGGCATGTGCCATACCGCGCGCCGCCAGAAATAATGCCAGCGGCATTGCCACATACTTAAACAGCGCCTTCGCGGTACGGTTATTCACCAGCGACGGCGCCGCCTTCACGGCAGATACCATGCGCGACAGCAGTCCCTTTTTATTCCCCTTGCAGACAACGTCCGCCCCCTGATTTATCACTGAAATATCAGCCATATTATTTCCTTTAATTAACGATTAAGTTGTTCGGGCAGATACGCCCCCGCGACGCCCGCAAGGCAGAAGCCGCGGGGGATTATCTGTACAAACGTCTTCAGACACGCTACCGCCCCAGGGAGTCACTCCTGTCGTGGGGGGAAACTCGCCCGACGGATTTTGGGCAAAGGGATGCCCGCCGTTTTATCGGTGAAGAAAAAACGGATAAGACAAAACAAAAAAACTGAAATCAGACCGTTGGCGTCAGTCCGACATAATGACAGGGAATATCGATAATGCAGGTCGGGTGATATTCCCTTTCAGTCCAGAAATATCAGAGCGTGGTGATCTCCCAATAGTCTCCCGTAATTTCAGGTACACGTTTCAGGCTGTCATGAATACGCAACATGGCCTCAAGCTGGCGGGAACGCTTACCTTTTTTTGCCAGTGCAGTAAGTCGCTCACTGGCCTCAGCGGTCAGGATGACTGTAATGGATTTGGGACGCTTTATAGGGACTGTTGTCGTTAGCTTGCTCATCAACAAAATTCTCCGTCATAAACTGAGATAAATTGTTTCATAAGCAAAATTTTTGACTAGCCGGGCAACTGCCCGGTGTTTAAAAATACAGTAGTTTTGATAACCAAATAATAAATAAGGAAAACTAGTTTTTTCTCTCAAAAAAAGGATCGAAAAAGTTAACATTATATTGATCTGAATCAATTTATTGGTGGTAAATAAAATCATTGAAGCTTCACAGCGATATCGAACGTTCTCTGAGCATACATATGTCGAGAGGAATATTTACAGTTTGCATATACGGATAGTGAACATCATCACTGACATTCACTATTACCGGATTTAAATATCACTTAACCTTTAAAATAACAGTGTCTGAGGAAAATTTTTCAGGTACAAATCTAATCCATCCATAAAACCTTGCCACTCGTAATAAACCTCCCTGATCAAAAACCTGTAGTTTCTGATAGATGCTTTTTATTTTTGACTCAACTGTTTTTTTGCTAAGATTAAGATAGTTAATAATCCATCTTGATGAATAACCACAAATAATAAGCCATGCCACCTCCCACTCCTTGCTAGTAACTTTACCCAACGGATTGAAGTCTTTAAAATTATTAAGAGATACATTTGACATGACTACTTGCTCTCCGGTGAAAATTGATGGTATCAATTCATGGATATAGCTATGGCATGTAATGTCTATCACATCAACAAGTACCGAATCTCTTCCTTGATAAGAATAAGGAGCCATTTTTAAAATAAAACAATTAGCACCTTCAATATCGATAAAATAACCACAAGAAAAAATAGTCATATCTTTTTTTGTTTGAATTACTTTATTCTCGAAGGCATACATAATATTAATATCATTGGCTGTAATAGCTGGGATACTTGAATCCTCCAAACCAATCACAGAAACGATTCCAGAAGGAAAAAAACGTGACGCAAATGTTGCACTAGCACCCAGATACTTGTGACTTGCATCTTTTATGTACCAGTCTTCATGACTTTTTTTAAGATAGGGAGAAAAATCGTGATAAAACGCTTGAGATCTGACATTCAGATCCATACGATCGTGCGTAGCCATGACCATACTCCTGAAAGTTGGTTGGTTAATGGTTAGCTCATGCAGGGGGCTCGAACCCCCCTGTGTGAGCGAAGTCTTATTGTCTACAACATAACCTTATGCTGTATTTAAAATATACCACAAAAAGATATACTTACAAAACTAATTCATCATATATATTGCATGGTTTTTCTGAAAATAGAAAAGTAGCAATCATCCCATACCACTATTGTTAGCTGGCTTCCTTAACCAGAAAATACTACTCTCTGTTGAGTACCTTTTTGACCCGTAAATCTGTTTTCTCTTTTAGAGAGTCGACCAATTTATCGTAATTGTTACGACTATCAGATTTTATATCCTGCAAAGAAAACATCAGCGCCAGTATCTCCTGTGATGCCATTCTTGATTTTACAACCTCTTCAAAAAGAGAGCTTTGAAATACATCCTCACCAGCTTCTGCATCTGAGGCCTTCTTATTTTTTGCATTGAGGTACACACGCATTCCCAGTTCCAGCATTTCGGAACAGACACTGGAGATATTGGCATCAGAAGCTGTCGCTCCCTCTTCCCTTCTCATATCGACGATTTGTCGGATACCATCAATTGTTTTTTGCTTCATATAAACATTCTGCCGTGGCATAACTTTATTACCCTCTTGTCCTTACAGCACCATGCCGGCACTGTAAAAAAACTACGCCAATTAAAACACAGCACCACAACAGTGCCAAATAGCAAAAATCAGGCACTAAAATGCCACACATTAAGCGGCACCGCAATGTGTGGCACTCAAAGTAATTGCATGATTATTCTAATTTAGCACTACATTAGCCACAATAAAGCCACAAACAGGCGACATTACGGCACTATAGCAGTGCCCTTCTGTGCGATAAAACATTAACTTGCAGTCATAATCCAAGCGTAAACACATGATTTAAATATATAATCCTGCAAAATGAAATTTTGCGTGGGGTGTGAGACAGAAACTACCGGAGAAGCATATTAGCACAGGCATCCATATAGTAATTCTTGGCCATATTTGGCTTGCCTGAGATCAGGTAATAATGCGATCATCAGGGCATCTAAAACACATCACAGGGAAATAATAGTGAGGAATCTACTTCTGGCAGCATTACTACTGATAGCCGCTCAGAATGCTAATGCAGATTGTTTTGATATGGCGGGCAGAGATTATCATATAGATCCAGATCTACTTCGGGCAATCTCCTGGAATGAATCGAACTTCCGCACAGACGTTAAAGGCTACAATCCTGTGTCGGGCTTTGGCTCCGGACTTATGCAGGTGGACTCCCAGCACTTTAACGAACTGGCTCGTTATGGAATCAAACCGGAGCACCTTATTTCCGATCCGTGTATGAATATCTACACCGGGGCTTACTATCTTGCAATTGCATTCAAAAAGTGGGGAGTCAGCTGGCAGGCCGTGGGCGCTTATAATGCAGGTTTCAGGAAAACAGAAGAACAGGCGCAGAGAAGATATGTCTATGCCAGAAAAATTGAGGCAACATATCGGGCGATAAAGAATAATAAAAATGCAGCGCAGACTTTTGCAAAACAGTAAAAAGACCTCAACAGGAGGTCTTTTTATTCATCCAGTATTTATGTCGTCAATCAATAGCCCGATAAATTAAATCTGCTTCAGGGTGTTTTATGATACTGATGTAGTCTTTCAGTGCATCCTGACGAGCGACGAGGTGTTTACAGACTTTCGAATATTCAGGCCCCATATCTGCAACCTGCCAGGACAACCAGTTCATGATCATCAGGGTCGCAATAATTCCGGCAGCATCGGCACTGACCTCTGCTTCAAAGTAATTACCGGGAATAACCATGTTATAGCGCTGTTCACCTTCCGGTGCGATATATCCTGTTTGCGCGGTTGTGAATCTGACACAGTTCGGAGCCACGTTTCCGCCAGTACCCTGCGGAATAATCCAGTAATTCCAGAAACCGCCATCATAATCTGAATGCTGACGTAACCAGCTGGCAATCATGTTATCAGCAGAAGGCGTAAAAAAGAGCGCAGGAATAAAATCCAGACGCTCATCACCATCTGTAACAGAGTAGCGCTGACGTTCATCGATTTTAAATTGTTCGGCTGATTCACGAGTGGCGGTTTTGACGTTTAATGTGTGCATTCTGGTTTTCTCCTCATTGGGTTATTACATCGTTCGACTTCATCACTGAGCGGCGAAGGGCAATGAGCAGCTGACAGTAAGGAAATAAAGGGGCGCGCAGCGTTTATATACCCCTTTATTTCCTTACTGGCTGATGCTAAAAGCAGCCCTCCGCGAACTGATGAAATCGGGCGATAGTCACACCAGGAGAATGCACACATCCCGTAACGGAAAATCGGCGTAAGACGAATTACCGTTACGGGCTTCAGAGTGGCGGTAATTTATTACCGCCACGGTGAAAGCGGCGCATCCATTCTGGATGCAGCAAGCGTGAATTTTAATTTGCGTCAGGATGGACGCCCGAAGGGCAGAGACAGCTTGCTGGCTCTGTTCACGACAGCCGTGTCCCTTAAGGGACGACGCCCGGAAAAGAAACGATAATATCCATATCAGCGGCAGAATAATAAAAAGCATTGTCAGCAGGAGAACGATGAATATTAAGCCAACAGCAAAACAGCCGTGAAATCAAATAACCACGCGGCGGAATAAAGCAGGCAGCGCGTCAGCGTAGCCTGCTTATTCTGCGCCGCAGGCGCGCGGCCTTAGATACCACAAAAGGCAGGATAATCCCCTGCCCTTCAGGCTGGCTATGCGGCTTTACTCAACCCGCGCAAAAATTCGCGCATGGCACTCACCCGGCGCTGGTCTTCCAGGCGTTTTTCAAAGTTGTTGATATAGTACACGGGCGTATAGCGAACCCTGTTAAGCTGCATTGTGAGCGTATTGCCCGTGACCACCTCCGCAGGAATACCCAGCAGGGAAAGCTGAATAAACGCCATATCGGCCGCAACAGGATCGATATCGATGCAGCTACCGAACATATGCTCAGACGGGTTATATCCCGCCTCCAGCAGATATTCCGCATACGCCACAATCATTCCCGCCGCACCGCTTGCCGGATCGCTGACGGTCACGAATCCCTCACGGCGTATCGTTTCATCGACGTCCGGCATCAGCAGCCTCGCCAGCAGTGACTGGACGTGATACGGCGTGAAATACTGCCCGTTCCGGTCGTCGCCCAGCTCAAGCTCCATAAAGATCGCGCCGAGAAAGTCGTGAAATTTCGCCTCCAGCGCGCAGACCATCAGGCAGAAAAGCGTATGCAGATTGCTGATATCGCTCTCGCCGTACTTCGCGCAGATTTCACGGCTGCGATCGATGTTCTCCGGCGTTCTTATCTGCGCCATATCCAGTTCACTGGCCGCCAGTGTGATAAAGTCGCTGAACACCTCCCAGCGGCGCAGGTTGCGGGCGGTGTCCATGAACACGGTGACAAACTGGCGGCGGGATTCCTCGATGGTCATCATACGGTGCGGTATCGGCTGCGCATTCACGGTGGGCAATACGGGTTTAGCGGGTGTTACTGGTGCGGCCTCTTTCGCCTGGTCAAAAAATCGGGCAAAACTGAGTTGAGACATAGTTCCTCCTTAAATGCCGCCCCGTAAGGAGCGGCTCCTCCGTCAGTTAAATGCCCGCTTCAGTTCGAGCGTGCGTAACACCTGCCCCCACTCACTCCCGCGCATGGCAGGAATACGAACGGCGCGCCCCTTCTTCCGGCAGTGCGCGATATGACGGCCCAGCGCCCGCATTTCGGCGCTGATGTCGTCACGGTCGATATCACTGCGTTTAATACGCACCTGTTTTTTTACGGGTGCGTTTTCCGCCTCAAGCATCTGGACATACAGGGCGGTCGGTGTAACAATCGACGCTCTACTGAAATGATTCATACATGTTTCCTTTTAGTTGAGGCCGGATTCGTAGTTTCGACGCTGAGAATCCGGCGGGATATGGCAGACGAAAGTCTGCCTTTTTCATTTCTGGCGCTGCACTCCCTCCTTAACGCGTGCCAGAATCTCAGCGTGGTCAAGGTTGCTGTAGTCACGCATCCGGTAATAACGGATACCGATCCGCGCGTAGATTTCGGTCACATTGCCGCAGACCATTTCCGCCAGCATGAAGGTTTCACACTCGCCGTTCTCACTGCTGCGCCAGTTCATCGGGTACATCAGCCCCAGCGCATCATGGAAGGCGTGAACGTCGATTTCGACGGGCGCGGTCAGATATGACTTTTCGCGGCTCAGCCAGTACGCGCGTTCGGCCTCACTGGTCGCGTAAATACCTGCTTCGGCACTGGATTCGGTCAGATTTAAGTGCATGGCTTATCTCCTTCTGGTTAATGGCGTTGATATTTCGCCGTGGTGGTTATTCGTCGAACGTGATGCCGGAAAAATGCGCCATCAGATGCAGCATGTCGGCAATGTCATCGACTTTCTGCTGAATGGCTGGCGTGGCTTTCAGGATGCGCGTTACAGCGGTTCTGAGTTCGCCCATATAGCGGTTTGCAGACTCGCCCAGCGCCGTTTTGTCTGTATCGCTCTGGTACTTCATCAGGGCTTTACTGACGTGGTTTTGCAGGGTATCAAGCTCGCTGAGCGCGCTTTTCTCCCATGCGTCGAAGCTGAATGTGCTGTTCATGTTACCGTTGCTGATGCTCATAATATTTCTCCGTTGTTGCTGGCTGCATCCCCTGCCGCCAGCCGATTAAGTAATCAGTAATCCGCCGCCAGCTCGCTCATCAGGTCAGCACATTCACCATCGGCACGTTCTTCTTCCGCAGTCGTCAGCATGTAACCCCGTTTCGCTGCCGCCCCCATAAACGCCGGACGGTCTTTCAGTGGCAGTTCTGCCAGGTAATGCATAGCCATACCCAGCAGACGGGACTCATAAATCTCGTAGTGCAAGCCACACCCCCGGTTAGCCTGTATTTCCATACGGGCCAGCACCACGTCCGCGCGAATAACATCGAACGGGTTACGGGAATGGATATTGCGCACAAAGCCATCAGTACGCAGGGACGAGGTTTTCACCCATCTTTCGGAAGATTCTTTGGTGGCGGTTTTGACGTTGACGTTCTGTGTGTTCATCCTGCTTTTCCTCCTGTCTGGTGGTTTATCCATCTCTCGGTGAGTTCCCTGGCGGCAAAGGGCAAAGGAGCAACGGCGGGGCGGCAGGAGAAGGGCGGAGACAAAAGTTTTTGCGGTCCTTCGCAAAAACTTTTGGCGGAGTTCATTTCACCCTTCGGATGACGACACGACGGTGCTACGACAAGCCCTCCGCCCGGGGACTTAACGGGAGAGGGCTCGCCAGAGATACGGGGAGAGGATGAACACACCCGACACGGCGGAACGACGGGGCGTCAGAGGACTGTCGGCAGTTTTACCGCCGACAGGGTGAAGCGGCGCGTCCGTTTACGGACGCAGCAAGCGCAGGGGTTGACGTTGCGTCAGGATGGACGCCCGCAGGGCAGAGACAGCTTGCTGGCTCTGTTCACGACAGCCGTGTCCCGTCAGGGACGACGCCCGTGTGTTGCCGTTTCGGTGAAAACAGCCAGTTCATTAGCCAGACCCGCCAGCGTATACCGCTTTTTATCCAGTACATTAGCCCGCAGCAGCAGGCTGTTAACCAGAAAAGTGTCCAGCACCGGCATTCTGAGCAGACATTGAATGATGTTATCCGAAAAGCATGTGTGCAAAAAAAATCCCGACAGGCCGTCAGCCATCTTCAGCCTGCCAGCGATACAGACAGCTCAGGGACAGGTTCAGTTCATCGGCAATACTCCGCACCTTTTCCCCCGTTTCGTTGCGGGCCTTCATTCGGCGTACAGCCTCCCGCCGAATCTCTGCGTTGACCCTTTTCACGGCAGGGGAGGTTTCCCATATCCGGTTTAGGGTCGCCGTTCTGGAGGACGACTTTTGCTGTAGTGCTGAAGGTCTGCTTCGGTCTTTTATCCTGGCGTACCCTTCCGCCATCATCCTGACCTGCAGGTCAGGGTCCAGCTCGCCGCTCCGGATACGTCTGATAACGTTGTCCCGGCATCTGGCTGAGTGTTCGGCACTGGCAAGCGGGACATGTTTCGCTATACCCCAGCGCTCGCGATATTCACTTACCGACATCTCATGTGTCATACGCAGATGCGGGGCCAGGAAGGAAAACGCCCTGCCGCACTCCCTGCAGACGATGTTTCCCCGCATATTCCGTTCTGTTGCCATCACCCCACCTCCCTGCCGTCGCCGTATCCCTCAGCCCAGTCGGCAATCTGCGCATCAAGTACGTCCAGCTGCTTCTCCACTTCTTCGGCCAGCATATTGAAGTCGCACTCAAGACCACCACTCAGGCCATCCCACTCAACCGACATATCGGTGAGCTTGTTTATCATCGTCTTCAGGCGTTTACATTGACTGCGGGCAATTTTCAGTTCCTGCCCGTACGGATTTGCTCTCCTGCTCATGTCCTCTCCCGGAACATCAGCTTGTTCGGTACCATCCAGAGCTCCAGCTGTCGTACGGGAACGGAAGCCTCTTCTGTCAGCAATCCGGCCTCGAACACCATGCTCCAGAGCGGTTCGCGGGCAAATTCATCCCGCTCCAGCGCCGACAGGGAAGGAAAGCGCTCGCTCCAGCGCCAGAACATTTCCTCCAGGTCGTACTGGCGCAGTTCAGTCCCCGACCAGCGTGCGCTCCAGCTGCTGACCGTTTCCGGCGTATGGAATGCCAGCTCAATCTCCGCCTGCCCCGCCAGCGCCTGGTACGCCCGCTCACGCTGACACCGTTCCTTGTGGCGCTGGCGGGTGTATTTTTCATCCCGCAGGGCGTCCTGACAGCGAACGCGCTCGGTCTGCTGAAAGGCCACCTCCGGAAAGAGGCGCTGACCCGCACCGACAGGAAGCGGCAGCCAGCAACACGTCCCGCGACTTTCAATCAGGGCATCGATGGCACTGAGCCAGCTGTCCCTGCTGCCCCGCAGCTCCCGCGCCGTCAGCACCGGCGCAAAATGATGGATTTCCCTGATAGTGATGCGCGTGCTGCCCGTGAGCCGCCGGAAAAAGGCGCTGGCATACGGGTACACCGCTGACACCGCGCCGCGCGACCGCCTGCGCTCAACCTCGGCGATGGCTTCCATTGCGGCGCGTCGCTCAGGACTGAAGGGGACCAGAGAGAGATGTGAGGGGATCATGCTGCGCCCTCCGCTGCCAGAATGCTGATGATGCTGGCCTGACTGTATCCGTCTGCATCGAGACGCGCCGTCAGGCTGACGGTGTGGCTGACAAGCTCCGGCTGGTAGCCGTTCAGGGTACGAATGACGGAGAACGGGCGACCGCTGGCGGGAACGAACACCACCATCCACGCCGGACTGATGGAACCCGGACTGCACACGGCAATATGGTAGTTACCGTGCGGGGGCGTAAAGCGCACCTGAACGGGGAAGAACCCGCCGAACTCGCTCCGGTATTCACCGTTCATGTCCCAGTTTTCAGGGCAGGACAGGTCACGCATGACGGCGTGGGTCAGTTCGCGGCGAAAGTCTTCGCCGCTGTCCCGCCAGTCCTCCATCTCGTCAGGGGACATGGTCTTCAGCACATCGGGAGTCAGGACAGTTTGCATAAGTATCTCCTTATCGCCGCCCCGCAGGGCGGCGCTCCGTTATCAGGCGGCGTGTGCCGTGTTGGTGGTGTCGCTGCCAGTGCTGTCGGTATCTGAAACAGCGTCGTCAACATCGGCCTTACCCACTGACTCCGGTCCTTTGAGCCATGCCGGAACCCAGCGGGTGTGCTGCATAAAGTGCTCCGCATGCGCTGCGGCATCGCCCTTCTTCATCTTCTCCGCGTCACCCGCCGCGCCCGTCAGCCCCGCCTCTTTCAGGGAGGCGACAATCTGCGGATGTTTCAGGCCGGAGAAATAGTTGTCCTTCGTCGGCTGCCACCAGTCGCGCAGGTGGAATCCGATTGCCGCCTCGACCGTATCGAGGGTACTGCGCGAGGTATGCCCCATATCGCGGGTCTGTACCCCGTCAACGGAACAGGCCGTGCAGAAGGCCATCAGCGACATCAACACCCCGCCGTCAAGGGCAAAGAAGGTGGTGAAGTCCTTCTCCCACCCTTCCGGCAGCAGGGCTTTCAGCCTTGCCCGTTCGGTCATGAGCATCTCAAACGCTGCGCCATCCTTACCGGACGGGGCGTTCTCCGTCAGGCTGCCGTGGGACACGGTCAGGCTGATACGGAACGGGTGAGTCGTGGTCAGACAGCCTGAAAATACGCAGGTACACATGCGCCAGACCATCAGCGCCACCGCCTTTTCGGGCTGCTGCATCAGCGCCGCCTGGACAGCCAGCGTACGCTCGGAGGTCATTTTCGTGAGCAGCGGAACGCTGATCCCCTCTGCGGCGTCGGGCTGGCGCGAGGTGAACGGCACCGTTACGCTGCTGGTTTCGGTTTCTTCCGGCATATCCGCTTTCAGGCGCACTCCGCGCTGGACGTACACCTGCCCTTCGTACAGGCTGACCATCACCCCCGCACCTGACTTCATGTCGTCAGTCCACGCGCTGACTTCTGCCGCCGTCTGAATGGCGAGGATGTCCGCTTCGATCGCATCCGACTCGTCGCAGACGCTGTCAAAGGTGTCGTACTGCTCCCGCAGCGCATCAAGACGCTGCTGTTGTTCAGGGGTGTATACAGGCTCGGGTTCAACAGGCTGAACGAACTCTTTACCGTCTTCGCCGTGGTACCAGATGCGGGCTGCGCGTCCGCGACTCCATGCCCAGCTCTCACGCTGCTGAATGTCCAGAGCGATACGTTCCAGCTTCTCCTGCACCAGACGCTCAACCAGCACGCTGTCAGCCGTACCGTCGCCCTCGTCCTGGCTGAACAGATCTTCACGGACGTACCCCCCTGCCGCCTCGTACGCTTCGCGCCCGATAAACCGGAATTTGGCGTTGTCGGTGCGCATCTCGGTTTCGGTAATGGCGCGTTTAATCAGGTGTGCGGGCGCGTTCGACCAGCTGGCCTTCACGCTTTCAAATACCTCAACCTGACGGGCAGGATCGTCCTCGAGACAGAGCGCCTGACACTGCTCAACGGTCAGTTCGTCCTGCGCGAGCTTATCCATCAGGGAGGGGGCGAGGTTTGCCAGCTTCAGCATGCGCTGCACGTGGCGGGAGCCGAAGCCGAGGGCGTCGCCAATCTGTGCAGGAGTTTTGCCCTGCCCTGCCAGCGTACGGAAACCTGCGATTTGCTCGGCGGGATGCATGGCGGCGCGCTGCTCGTTCTCAGCAATGGAGGCAAGGGCAGCAATGTCGTCTGAGACGCGTTTCACCATGACGGTATGATCGGCCGCAAGACGGTCTTCCTGCGCCAGCAGATTCAGGGCAGTCAGTCGGCGGCCACCTGCGGCCACGCCGGATTGTCCGTCCGTGAGGGTGTGAACAATCAGGTTCTGCAGCAGTCCGAGCGCCTCGATGGAGTCAGCCAGACCGCGAACGCTGTCCACGGAATACGGTATGGTGCGCACGTTCAGCGGGGATTTAGCGAGACTTGACAGCGGAACATACTCGATGACAGCGGCCTCAAGGGCGGCTTTCAGGGCGTCTTCCTGCGCCTTCGTGATTTTTTTGCTGCTCGCTTTTTTGGGGGCTTTTGCTTTAACATCGGTTACTGACATAGTTGATACCTCACTGATTGATGATTGTCCGGCCCTGCGGAGTTCGCGCTCCGGCAGGGCACCTCTTTCTTACTGCGGCTTGCGGATACCGTAGTCCGCGATATAACGGTTGAGCCAGTACGTGCCGCCCGGCTCAAAGTTCCACGTGCGCCAGACCATTTCACCGTCCTTACGGACAACCAGACGAAAATGCGAACCCTGATCGTCCTCTATCGCCACGTTGGTGTACTGCGCCGCAACGGCCTCAGCCTGTTCACGGGTAAAGGTGTCGTCGGGTAAAACCGCCAGCGCCTCGCTCATGTAGCTCCTCCTTCTGAACCTGTTTTGCTTTTAAAAAACCCTCACCCGTTGAGTTGCCGGGGCCGCGGTTTTGACGTTTTGCGGGGACCTGCTGAACGCCCCCGCTGGTTGTTACCTTCACCCGTTTGAGAGCCGTTCGCCGCAGGGGCGTAAACCAGCGCGGGCGATGGCGGATGTCCGGGGCGCGGTTTACCGCGTGCCATTTACCCTGGACAGCTGACAGCGGCTGTGCTTGTCTCAGCCCCGGCGAAAGGACTCAGAAGGGTGAAAAAACCAGGCAGGGAATGAGCAGGAACCCGCCGCAACGACGGAACGCGCGGGCGCGAAACGGCGTTGCTCCGAAGAGGCCCGGCAGCATTACCGCCGGGCTGGTGAGAGCGGCGCATCCGTAGACGGATGCCGCAAGCGTGATGTTGAGCCTGCGACAGTGCGATGGAAGCCCGACAGGGCGGAGACGGTTTACCGGCTCCGTTTACGACAGCGCCGGTTCCCGTCAGGGAAGTCGCCCGCAGGCAGACACAACAGGAAGAAAAACCGACAGAACAGCGATATCAGCCAGTACGCCATCGGTATGGCCACTATTGGCAACGACAACGACAACGACAACGACAACGACAACGACAACGCAGAGATTATCAACAGAACAGGAATATCGCCGACCGGATACAACACATCGATATTCATACTCTGACACCACCGGGACATCAGGCACTGGCGGAGATACGCGGCGCCGCAGGCGCGGCGTACTTCGCCGGCAGGCAGAGCCTGCCAGGGTTTTTCGCGCGGGCTGACAGGCGGCTAAACCGCCTGCCGGGTAAAATCAGTTACTGAAGACATAGCCGTTATGGAACACATAGCCGCTGCTGAACAAATCCCGGGCATATGCCTCAAAATCGAAGTAGCTGCGAAGCGGCTCCGGCACCTCATTCAGCAGGCCGTTATCGTCAACCATCTCCTGCGCATAGTCTTCCTCACTTTCCGCCTCGCCCCGGTACGCATCATCAAACGCGTCATAGTCACACTCGCCGGTATACTCCGCCCAGGCGATAAAAGCGGTTTCCCTGCCCTCTTCTTCGGCGCGTTTGTAAGCGGCGATAAAATCCCAGTCAATGGAGCTCTCAGAGACGAACTGCGACGGGATACCTTCCTGGTCCTGGAACATAAACTCGGCATCCCATTCATCGGCATGCAGTGCCTGACAGGCCTCGTAAAAATCCTCCCTGCCGTCAAACTCCGTCAGGTCAAACCATTTGCCAAAAATGCTGCCGCAGTTGTATTTGTGATACGTGCCCACATAAACAGCCGGTGTGGTGGTCGTAGTGCGCATAAAAAATCCTCCATAGTCGATGTTGTCTGAGTTCCGGCTAACGCCGTGCCGACACGACAGCCCGACGGGGAGCGAAAAATGCAGGGGCGATGCATGAAGCCGCAGCGCCGGTGAACAGCGGAGAGGGTCTGAACGGTTAGCGAGCGAATATTGAGCGAGATAACGACGGGAAGAACCGCGACAGGCATTTAAACATACGGCGACCGGGTGAAAGCATCGACGTCAGTGAACCCTTGCATTTGCAGCGTTCGGGCTAAAGTAGAGGCACGGCGTAAGCCGCAGGCCGCACGAACGTCACTCACCGCGCGGCCGTAACGCCGTGGAGGTCGCGCCGGAACAGAGGAGCTGGCGACATCCTTTTGCTTTGCTGGACCGGCAGGGCCAGGATTGCTCCCGGCCCCGTGGCTGCATCAGATTCGTTCCATCAGCATTCTGACATCGTGCAGTGCCTGTTTGAGGGATGCAGGCGTGGGTCGGCCCGCCTCCCATGCCCGCCCGACAAGATTTTCCAGGTCGCTTTCCTGTCGCCGCAGTACGCGCATGAGCAGCGCCGCGGGAACGCTTACCTCGCGTGCCACGGCCTCACGGTGTCGTACCAGAAGGTCGCATACGCCTGAATTTGTAACGCCTTCCCTGCGATATACAGCCATATCCGCATTACCGGTTGTTTCCATCAGTCCCTTAATCTCGGCAGGGTCCGGCTTTACATCAAGTTCACCACAGGCGACATAAAAAGCTTCTTCGGTCCAGACCAGCAGTACCAGCGGCTCGTCGGGGGTGAACATGTTTTCGAGCCGGGTGCAGAGTTCTTCGCGTGTTCCGTACATTTTGATTCTCCAGAGTCTTCTTCTGGCGGGCGTTTCTGCCCGCCCGTGTCAGTCTTTAAAGCTGGCGTCCAGCTCCAGCGCCTGCCGGTATGCTTCAAGATAAAGTGCGTTGATGCGGCAAATTGTCTGGCGGGCCAGGCGCTCCGTCAGGTTCTCCGCGTCGTAGCGGTAGCGGGATTCCAGCGCATTGAGCGTGGCGCGCAGATCGCACATGCTGTTTGCCAGGGCGGCAACGTCGGTACGCAGCGCTTCGTTTCCGGCGTAGTTCGTCATGCGGCCTCCGGATACCAGCGGTCGTCATTTGCCGCCGGGGTCTGCATGGCGCGGCGTACCGCATCAAGGCGTTTCTGTCCCGCCTGGTGATACTGCTCCAGCAGTTCGATACCGATGTATCGGCGTCCGGCCTGTAATGCCGCAACGCAGGTCGAGCCGCTTCCGGCAAAGGGGTCGAGAACAATGGCGTTCGGGTGTGTAAAGCTCTCGATCAGCGGTTGCAGGCTGGTTACGGGTTTTTCGGTCGGGTGGTGCCGGTTGCCGCTGTATTTCCAGCCCAGCACATCCGGCAGCGGGTTTTGCGGAAGGGTCGGACGGCCTTTTGCCAGCAGGTAGGCACATTCATGGCGGTAGCCAACATAAGCGGACTTCGATGTGTAGGTTTTGGTAAACACCAGGTGGCCGACAACGCTGAATCCGGCATGTTTCCAGGCGGCCATAAAGCGATCGACGCGGTTCCAGCCGTAGAAGCTCACCATCAGCGCGTCTTTTTTCAGGACGCGGTACATCTCATTACATGCGGGCTGGAGCCATTCATCGGTTTTATCGCCGGCGATGGTACGCCCCTGACGGTCACGAAAACCAACCAGATATGGCGGGTCGGTCAGGATAAAATCGACAGCATTATCCGGAAATCCGGTCATGATATGGACGCAATTACCCTGGATAAATCGGGACATGGTAGTTCTCCTTTCTCAAATGCGGCGCCAGTTACGCCGTGCCGATACGACAGCCGGGCGAAAAGCGGAGCAGACAAGGGCACCACCGCAAGCCGCAGCGCAGATAAAAGCAGATGCTGGCTGGACGGTTTGACGGCGAAAATTGAGCCGGAGAACGACGGGAAGACAGCGGAAAATGCATTTTGAAATCACTGCGACCGGGTGAGGATGGTGGCGAAGCCTCCCTTTTCTGCACAGCGGCCCGGCTACAGTAGCGGCACGGCGCCCACACGATGGCAGGAACCAGAAATACGGCCTATGTTCAGAACTGAGGTGAACCCTGATTAGAGATCCACAGCGGAGAAACACAATGTGTGGTCGGTTTACACAATACAACTCCCGCGAGGAGTACCTGGCCTTTCTCGGAGAAGAGGCTGAACGGGATATTCCGTATGATCCGGAGCCCGTCGGCCGCTACAACGTCGCGCCCGGAACCCGGATATTGCTGCTGAGTGAACGCCACTCGCAGTTGCAGCTTGATCCTGTTCACTGGGGTTATGCCCCGGAGTGGTGGAACAAGCCTGCTCTCATCAACGCCAGAAGTGAAACTGCGGCCGACAGCCGGATGTTCAGGCCACTCTGGGAGCACGGACGGGCCATTGTTTTTGCCGACGGCTGGTTCGAATGGAAACAGCAAAACGGCGTGAAACAGCCGTTTTTCATTTACCGTAAGGACGGAAATCCACTCCTGCTCGCTGCCATCGGGAAACCACCTTTTGAGAACGGCAATGACCAGGAAGGATTCCTGATCGTCACGGCAGCTGCGGATGAGGGACTGCTGGACATTCACGATCGGCGACCGCTCGTGTACTCACCAGCTGCTGCACGTAAATGGCTCAGCGAAAACACAACCGGTAAAGAGGCGGAAGACATTGCCCGTGAGGGCAGTCTTTCCGCCGAAGATTTCACATGGCACCCCGTCAGCCGGGCTGTTGGCAATCCCCGGAACCAGGGCCGGGAACTTATAGAGCCACTGGCTTAGCAGACGATGAGATACCCGGCATCCACTCACAGGGTTATGCACCGTTTCTGTGGATAACCCTGAGCCTGTTTTATCCGCCAGAACAATGACCTGGCAGGAACCGGTAAAATTCTCCTTGCAGGACGGAAAATATCTTAAATAATACTGTATATAAAAACAGGTATTTTAAGAGGTATGCCATGATCCTTTTTGTCTCTCCCGCATCTGAGCCAGCACTGTTCACCGCACCACTTTTCACAGAGCGCTGTCCGGCAGGTTTTCCTTCACCGGCCGCGGACTATACCGAAGACGAACTGGATCTGAACGCCTACTGTATCCGTCGCCCCAGCGCGACCTACTTTGTCCGGGCCATTGGCGATTCGATGAAAGACATGGGCCTGCACTCCGGCGACCTGATGGTTGTCGATAAAGCCGAAAAACCCATGCAGGGAGATATTGTCATCGCAGAAACAGATGGCGAGTTCACCGTTAAACGCCTGCAGCTTAAACCCCGAATCGCCCTGCTGCCGATGAATTCCGCCTACCCCACCCTCTACCCGGAGGAACTACAGATATTCGGCGTGGTGATAGCATTCATACATAAGACGCGGGGTACTAACTAATGTTTGCGCTCGCTGATGTGAATTCGTTCTATGCGAGCTGTGAAAAAGTGTTCCGTCCGGACCTGCGTAACAGGCCCGTTGTGGTGCTCAGCAACAACGATGGCTGCGTTATCGCGCGCAGTGCTGAAGCGAAACGGCTGGGTATTAAAATGGGCGTCCCCTGGTTCCAGCTGAGGACGGCACAATTCCCGGAGCCGGTCATCACGTTCTCGAGCAATTACGAGCTTTATGCATCGCTGTCGAACAGGGTTATGTCTCATCTCGAGGAGCTGGCACCGCGCGTGGAGCAGTACAGCATTGACGAGATGTTTCTGGATATCCGCGGTATAGACAGCTGCATCGATTATGAGGACTTCGGCCGGCAGCTGCGCGAGCACGTGCGCTCCGGTACGGGGCTGACAATCGGCGTCGGGATGGGGGCGACCAAAACGCTGGCTAAAAGCGCACAATGGGCATCTAAGGAATGGCGGCAGTTTGGTGGCGTACTTGCTCTGACTTCAGGCAATCCAAAGCGAACGGAGAAACTGCTCTCACTACAGCCGGTGGAAGAAATCTGGGGAGTAGGTCGCAGTATCTCAAAAAAGCTTAATACGATGGGCATCACTACGGCACTGCAGCTGGCGCGCGCGAACCCTGTATTTATCAGGAAAAATTTCAACGTTGTGCTGGAGAGAACCGTCCGGGAACTCAACGGAGAAAGCTGTATTTCGCTTGAAGAAGCGCCTCTGCCGAAACAGCAGATTGTCTGCAGCCGGTCCTTTGGGGAGCGTGTCACGACGTATGAAGCAATGCGGCAGGCAGTCTGTCAGTACGCCGAGCGTGCAGCTGAGAAGCTGCGCGGCGAGCGTCAGTTCTGCAGGCATATTGCTGTATTTGTGAAAACGTCACCGTTCGCGTTGAACGAACCGTATTACGGGAATGTGGCCAATGAAAAGCTGATGACTCCCACGCAGGATACCAGGGACATTATAGCCGCAGCGGTGAAAGCACTGGATAGGATCTGGGTGAATGGGCATCGATATGCAAAAGCGGGTTGCATGCTCAATGATTTCACTCCTGACGGGGTTTCACAGCTGAACCTCTTCGATGATACTCAGCCCCGGAGCAACAGTAACCAGCTGATGAAAGTCGTGGATGGCATTAACCATTCAGGACTGGGAAAAGTGTGGTTTGCGGGACGAGGCATTGCTCCTGAGTGGCAAATGAAACGAGAAATGCTTTCCCCTGCGTACACAACGCGCTGGAATGATCTCCCGGTGGCAATGATAAGATGATCTGCCACCGAAAGATTTCGCATGCGAAATCTGGGTTATATCTACCCGTCAGAATTCGTCATCCGAATAGCCAGATTTCGCATGCGAAATCACTTCTTTTGTGCGGCCTTCCGTTAAATAGTGCGTGACTGTTGTTTCTGATGTGGAGTAATCAACACCCTCTATTTTATGAACTTCTATGCCATCGAGTTTTAACTCAAGTATATCTTCCCTATTTTTCTTACGTGATAGCACCTTAAATTCACGACGGAAATCATCGGGAGTCGTCCTTATCTCTGGGTCAAAGTATGAAATATCCTCATCGTGCTGATACATATTTACTTCAGCTTCCCGGAACCTTCGGTCTGCATTCAGTACCCCAGACGATTTATGAAACAGGATAATATTCCTGACAGATGGGTCGGTGTTTTCCTTTGGCTTTTGTGCAGAACTGAACAGTATCCCATCGAGATCGTAGCGTTCAGAAGTTGAAAGATAATCTGCGATAGCTTGTGTCAGCAGGTAATTTGCTTCTTCAAGTTCAGGAACAACCGGCATAACAAGCTTTCTGGAGAGATTCTTAATAAAACTACTGCGTTCATATCGAAGAAGATACTCAGGGTCAAAACGGCTAAACCCGTTAACAGCCAGCCCTCTGAGACTGGACAGGTCGAGTAATCGGACTGTCCGCAGCAAAGCGAACTCTGCAACTGCTACATAACTCCCTACAGGTGGACGCACTTCGGATATGGCATTTTTTTTGGACGTGGCGCCATAGAAGACTGAGATACCTCTTGCATTCATTCTACCAGATGGAGTCAGTTCGGGGGGAGGAGGACCAAAACTCGACTCGGGCATTCTTAATGCAGCTTCAAGTGCCTCTTCTGACTGAAAAATTCGGCCACGGAAAATTGATGTATTTGGCTCAAAATCAATAAATGCTGAGGGATGATTTTCATGAAGATAGCCAAAAACCTCTTCAAAAGTTGCCATCGCATCCATATTAAAGAATCGATTACTCTCCCGAAGTTTCCTTTCCATTGAATTCCATTTCCTGGACAGGTTTCCTGAGATGGTTACAGCTTCAACAAAATGCGGCTCATCACCATATGTTCTTTCATGTGAGCTCCAGTCAAACCATAACTCGTCGAGCAGTTCCGATAAGTCATTGATGATATTATCATTAACTGTGACCTCTTGCTCCAGAACAGAGAAGAGAGGTTCACCTTCATACTCTTCCAGATAATGGTTATATTCTCCGCCCCGATAATAATTTTCAATCAACCAGTCGACCTTTTCAGCCAGTGTTTCCATCGACATCGTCATCTCTTCGGAGTCACAATAATCGCATGCTTCTGAGGCATCAGGATCGCTTGCGATGATGTTGTTCAGATAACGGTCATCGTTCAGACACTGCCTGCAAATTCTCTTTGAACCCGGCACTCTGTTTATTCCTTAGGTTAGACAGATTTCGCATGCGAAATCTTTTGATTTAATCACGTCGATGCAGCTGTATAAGAGCCTCAGAAGGACGATAGTGCTGCTTTGCCCACCGCCCGTAATTATTAACGGACTCATACTGACGTTCTGCAGTACCATCACGGTAATACAGTATATGGATAATTCCATGAAGCTGCAGGTAACTGGCTACCGTGGTTACATTATTACGAACGAAGTGCGTGTGGCTCTGGAAGGTATCAAGATCAACTCCATCCTGTCCGTCATCAAGCGCATCAAGAATAAAAGCGATTAATGCAGAAGCAATAGAACGTCTGCCAGAGCCTGCGATACAAGCATCAAGCTCTTGAAAGGTCATGTGGATTTCCTGTTGTAACGGTAGCTGGCATCCTCTTCAATTGCTGCCACGAACCATCCGGTAGCAGTTTGCCTGTCTATGCTATCAGGCAAGGAAGCGACTAACTGCTCAAGTGGAAGTGTACGATTAGCTCTGAATATCAGCGCCGACATACCACACCAGTCCTGGTTACTTTCGGGCTTCCAGCCGATGCTGAGCATCAATGTTAACGCCGTCTGAGCTGCCCACAACGGAGTTTCAGCTGGGTTAGAGGCCCATGAAAGTAACGCCGCGCCGGGTACGGGCCTGCTTCTTGTAACGTATCCCAGATTGATAGCCGCTTCTGTTAATGCAGCAGCTGCTTCGGATTGCGTTCCGGGATAACGAAGCGCCCAGTGGCGGACAATTTGGCCACGGAATGCCGTGGCCATTTCGGTGAACGGGGTTGATTTCATCACTGAGAGCGCATCCCTTTGACGCGTAGTTCAGAAGCCTCAACTGAAATCTCACCAATGTCCATTTTCACCCACACATACCCCGCTTTGTCTGGCGCACGGTCAGTCATTATTACTCCTTGCTGACCGTCTATCTCGACAACGACCTGCCAGGTTTTTACATCTGAATTGCTGTCCAAAGGCTTGGTAGGCTTTTTGTTCCGAGCCTTAGATTTCGCATGCGAAATCTCACCTTTGCTTTTGTTCTTCACTTCATCAAGAACCGCTTTAACCTGCGCGCGTGAAATACCAGACACCCGCGCAGCTGCGACAAGCTTCTCAGCCTCTTCGGGAGACTTTTCATTTACCTGTATCAGTGTGTAGGCCAGATCGACATCGGATGTAACTTTATCCCGGAGAAGGGCGGTAACATTTTCTGGTGCATCAATGAGACGAAGGTGTTTACTGACAAATGAGGTAGGCTTACCCATTGTTTTTGCGATTTGCTCACCCGTCATATTGAACTCATGCTTGAGCTCATAGAACGATTTTGCAGTCGCTAATGGTTTCAAACCAGACTGCTGCAGGTTTTCAATGAGCTGACCGATGATGCGTTCTTTTCTTTCCCGTGGTGGTTTACCAACATAAATATCAATGTGGGTATCACCACGCTTGCGGGCAGTGCGAACACGCGTTTCGCCTAACCATATCTGGTAGCCACGTCTGTCACGAGGATAACAACGAGGCGGGGTAAGCATCCCTATCGTTTCGAAGGTATCAGACATACCATCAATGATATCTTCCTCGAAGTCTTCTTCAGGTCGCACTTGTTCTTCAGCATAAACCAGATTTATATCGACGCGTATTATCTGACCATCAGGTTCGATATCCGGGCGGGCAATATCCGCCATAATCTGGTGCGCAGCTATATCATGGCTCTGCTCATCTGGCTGTTTATTTGCAATGACCTGTTCAATATCAGAAACAACTGCAGCATTTTTTTTCATTTCCTGCTGCGCCTGGAGTCGCTTCATAAAAGGTTTCTTGGCCATTACTTACCTCCTGCGAGCATAATAATTTTCTGGGTAAGTTCTTTATACTGAATTGCAGGAAGACACTTGGGGTCATATTCATCAAAGGAGAGACCTAGTTCGATCGCTTCTTTTGCAGCAGCAGGTACAAATGATATATAGGCGAGAATGTATTCTTCAGAGTAGCCTTTTCCCTGAAGGATCTCGATGAGGAGATTCAGATTCAGTGTATCAATAGGCCCCAGATATCCTTCTTTAAGTGGTTTTTTATAATTTTTCACCTGCGTCTGGGTCACATAAGTCCCCATGAACTGCAGCGAAGGATTGTAGTTCCGCTTAATTTTCTGCATATAAGTAAGCTGTTTACCAACTGCATTACGGGCCTGCTTCTCCAGCAGGGTAGGGATCAGAAGATAATCAGCTGACATATGCGCTGCGATCATAACATTTGAATAAGATGGCGCTGAATCAGCAATAATAAAATCAAACTGTTTCTTCAGTTCTTCAATACGGTCCCTGAAGTCGAACATGCAGTCGCTGTTTCGGTAGTTAATTTCATTAAGTTCACTGGTAGCACCGATAAAAAAGCGCCCGCCAGGAAGCTCAATCGGTCGAATCTCTGTTTCAGAAAAGAAAAGCTGATATGTATTCGCTTCACCGGGTGTAAAACTGTTACTTAAAGGTTCGCGTTCTATCTCATAAGGTAAGCCGTCAGGGAATGCCCTCTCCGTCAGACCAGTTGTCCAGTCCATATCAATTTCAAGCACGCGGAAACCAGCTTTACGAAGATCATGTGCAATTTCACTGGATGACTGCGATTTAACGATTCCGCCCTTCTGACTACATACAACGATCAGTTTTCCGATAGGTCCAATTTTCAGTGTCATGTAACAGTCCTTAAGATTTCGCATGCGAAATGTTTGAGAAGGGGCGGCACGGCTTGAAAGAGTATTTCAATAATGAAATGAATTCATTGCGGGATTTCATACACACTCCTGTGAGTCAGGCGTTTCGCCAGGTGCAGAAGCAGCTATCTGCCACTGCGTTTGTTGTCGAGCTTTCATGACGACATAAACAGTATACAGATAAACATTAGAGTATCAATAATGATACGCAATAGATTTCGCATGCGAAATCACATTTTGATTATTTCTGGTGATCATATTTGATTTTGTTGACGCACAGCGCCTGTTCATAGCTTGCATCTGAGCAGGTGAAGGATTAGACATGCCCGACGGGCACGTCAGCCTAGCACATTGGGGTTTTCAGAAAGGTCATGCCAGTGGTCCTGATTAATAACCTCGAACTGCCACTACAATACCGCAGATGATGCAAAGGACAATTACCCAAAGAATGGCTGGCATTGGATTGCCATTTTTAGCTTCAGATGCCAAATACGCATTAAACTCTTTTTTACTTTGTCTTCGACCATGAGATGTAGAGAAATTGTGCTGCCTTAGCGGAACAGTACCAGACTCAACATATTCCTTAGCTGCCGCTAATGTGGGGACAGGTCCAAAATCATGAGCGCCATTAGCATCGACAATAAGCCACCCAGAGTTATTTTTTATGATGCAACGCCCATCATCTACTGCGTATCTTCCGGCCTGAATTCTGGTTACCTTAGCCAAGGTTTGCTCCGTGTTGTCTTATGCCCAACGGGCTACTTTGTTCATCAGTAAAAGTTTACAGCTTTATCCCTGCGCCGCAATGGGTTGGACACTCAGCTAATTCTGTCCACAATAAAACACAGCTAACAAATTTCTAGCAGGTGAAGCACTTATGGGATAACCTCACAACATACCTCCTTATCGCCCCTAGTCCCTATGCTGGATAGCACTTTTTGTTAAAAAAGAAGAACAATAGTATAGTATTGTTTTCCGTAACAACAGCTTCCTCCAGACTTCAAGTCGTAAGAGTGGAGGCTTTTTTTTTGGCTTTTCGATAGGATTGTTGAATTGTCAGATCTCATTCCATACCAAAAACCTTACCAGTCAAGCTCTGATTTGTGTCAGAAACTGCAACGAGATGGTTTAACTATCGCTGATGTTGACAATGCGCGAAAGGTACTTGAGAGATGTAGTTACTACCGATTTAAAGCCTATCTGATTCCTTTTCGTGACGAGGCTACCCGCAGATATTATCCAGAGGCAACTTTTGATAAAGCGCATGAGCTATATCTGTTTGATCAGGGGTTACGGCTGCTGGTTTTTAAATTGATACAAAAAATTGAAATTGCCGTGCGCAGTTCTTTTGATTACTGGGTTACTGGAAAAAATCAAAATTCGTTTTGGTATCTAGGGAAGGTGCGAATAAGCAGGTCATTTCTTCCCAAGCTGACTCGCTGATTAAAATTTCGCGGATCTGGGCCGATTTTTTTCCCGCAAACACATCGAATCAGCCTATTTAGGCTATTTTTTCCACCAT
>OGXI01000226.1_pt1 | contig 50642 bp, 40 predicted proteins | sample 1576221 | NCBI WGS metagenome assembly OGXI01 (sample SAMEA3541523, study PRJEB24748) | human gut metagenome | biome: human gut; feature: human-associated habitat; material: faeces | place: China | collected 2012
AGGCCTGCGAAAAATATGCCGAGTTCAGCGTTACGGCGCTGAAAACCAAGTACCCCCAGGGCGGTGAAAAGCAGCTCGTATATGCGCTAACGGGCCGTACGGTCAAAATGGGCGGCCTGCCGCTGGATGTCGGCGCTGTGGTGTGCAATGTAGGTACCTGTCACGCGCTGTGCCGCGCCGCTTACGAGGGCCGGCCGATCGTGGACCGGGTGGTTACGGTGGGAGGCTGCGTACAAAATCCCGCCAACTATCTGGTGCGTATCGGCACGCCGGTAAAATGGCTGCTGGATACCTCCAAGGGTCTGCTGCCGGAAACCAAGATGCTGATATACGGCGGCCCCATGATGGGCATGGCCATCAGCCGTGAGGATATCCCTGTTACGAAGGGCTGCAGCGGCATCGTGGCGCTGGACAAGCTGGGTGCGCTGGCTGACGAAAGTCCCTGCATTCGCTGCGCGCGCTGCATGAACGCCTGCCCGATGCATCTGGCTCCGGCGGCTATCGACCGCGCTGTGCGCAAGGACCTGTTTGAAGCCGCAGAAAAACTCAATGCCCTCAACTGCATCGAGTGCGGCGCCTGCACCTTCTCCTGCCCGGCCAAGCGCAACCTGACCCAGAGCTGCCGCGTGGCAAAGCGCGTCATCACACAACGGCGTAAGGAAGCCGCTGCGAAGAAAGGAGCCCATTGATATGCAAACGAAGCTGGTCGTATCTTCATCTCCTTTCCTGCGCGACGCCTCCGTATCCACGCGCAGGCTGATGGGAGATGTTGTGATCGCCCTGATTCCTACCGCGCTGGCGGCCATCTGGTTCTTTGGCGCGCCCGCGCTGGCACTGATGCTTGTATCTGTCGTCTTTGCGGTTCTTTCCGAACTGGTGTATGAAAAAATCACCCACCAGAAAACGACCATCGACGATCTGAGCGCCGTTGTTACGGGCCTCCTGCTGGCCTTCAACCTTCCCGCCAACGCCCCCTGGTGGATGGCGGCCATCGGTTCCGTCATCGCAATCGTACTGGTCAAGCAAATGTTTGGCGGCATCGGGCAGAACTTCATCAACCCGGCTCTGGCTGCCCGTACCATCCTGATGCTGTCCTGGGCCGGCCTGATCGCCGCCACCGCCCTGCCGGCAGGCGGCCAGCTCTTCGGGCTGACCACCGTTCCCGTGGATGCGGTCGCCTCGGCTACGCCGCTGGTTTCCAGCAGCTATTCGCTGTGGCAGCTCTTCATCGGCGATGTGCCCGGCATGCTGGGTGAGACCTGTAAACTGACCCTGATTCTGGGCGGCGTGTACCTGATCGTGCGCAAGGTCATTGACTGGCGCATTCCTGTGTTCTTTATCGGGACTGCTTTCATCCTGTTCTGGATTCAGACCGGTGTGATCTATTCCGTGGAAAGCGGAACGGAAAACGCCCTGTACCAGATTCTCAGCGGCGGCCTGTTGCTGGGCGCTTTCTTCATGGCGACGGACTACGTCACCAGTCCGGTAAGCAAATGGGGCAAGGTCGTGATGGGCGTTGGCTGCGCTGTGATCCTGTTCGTGATCCGCGCGTACAACAATGGCTATCCGGAAGGCTGCTCCTTTGCCATCCTGTTTATGAACGTGCTCACGCCGCTCATCGACAAATGGACCATGCCACGCACCTTTGGCGCGGTGAAGCCCGTGAAAGCGAAGAAGAGCGAGGCCAAACAGGGAGGTGCGAAAGCATGAAAAACAAATCTCTCTTTCATGTGTTTACCAATGGCCTTTTGAATGAGAACCCCACGTTCCGTCTGCTGCTGGGCATGTGTCCGACGCTGGCCATTTCCACGGCCGCATCCTCGGGTGTGGGCATGGGGCTGGCGACCACGTTCGTATTGGTGTTCTCCAACATGGTGATTTCCATGCTGCGTCACATCATCCCCGAACGCGTTCGTATTCCTGGGTTCATCGTTGTCATTGCCACTTTCGTGACGATTATCGACCTGATTATTAAGGCTTTTTTGCCTTCCATGTCCGACACGCTGGGCATTTATATCCCGTTGATCGTGGTCAACTGCATCATCTTTGCCCGCGCGGAATCCTTTGCTTTCAAGAATCCGGTGCTTCCTTCGGCATTTGATGGACTGGGCATGGGCCTGGGCTTTACGTGCTCGCTGACCCTGCTTTCCTCCGTGCGTGAGATCATCGGCAGCGGCAAGTGGTTTGGCATGCAGGTGATGCCCGAGGCCTACAAGCCCATGTCGGTTATCATTACCCCGTCGGGCGGCTTCCTGACGCTGGGCATCCTGCTCCTTATTGTGAATGCCATTGTCAAGTACATCGGCAAGCATAAGCAAATGAAGGCGAGGGGTGAGATCGCATGAACGAGCTGCTTTTGATTGTGATCGGCAGCGTGCTGGTCAACAACTTTGTCATGTCGCAGTTTTTGGGCATCTGTCCGTTCCTGGGCGTGTCCAAAAAAACGGAAACCGCCCTTGGCATGGGTATGGCCGTCACCTTCGTCATGGCGCTGGCCTCTCTGATTACCTACTTCATCCAGGCCTATCTGCTGGTTCCGCTCGATCTGGAATACATGCAGACCATAGCGTTCATCCTGGTCATCGCCGTATTGGTGCAGATCGTGGAAATCGCCCTGAAAAAGATCAGCCTTTCGCTCTATCAGGCGCTGGGCGTATATCTTCCGCTGATCACCACGAACTGTGCTGTGCTGGGCGTGGCCCTGCTTAACACCCGCGAGGGCTACAACCTGATTGAGTCCGTTGTCAACGGCACCAGTGCTGCCATCGGCTTCACTATTGCCATCGTGATGTTTGCAAGCATCCGTGAGCGCCTGGCCACCGGCAACATGCCCAAGTGGATGGACGGGTTCCCCGGTGCGCTGATTACGGCCGGCCTGATGTCCCTTGCATTCCAGGGCTTCTCGGGCCTGATTCAGTAAGAAAGAGAGGGGCTCACGAATGACTGCTGTTTTGATCGGCGTAGGGGTATTGGGCGGCCTTGGACTGGTTCTGGGCCTGCTGCTGACCGTAGCCAACAAGGTGTTTGAAATTCCTTCCGATCCCAAGCGTGATGCGGTGCGCAATGCACTTCCCGGCGCAAACTGCGGCGGATGCGGATTTGCCGGCTGTGATGCGCTGGCGGATGCGATTGCCGCAGGGCAGGCTCCTGTGAACGCCTGCCCGGTGGGAGGTGCCGCGACAGCGGCGGAGATTGCCAAGATCATGGGAGTGGAAGAAGCGCCTCAGCAGGTACGCAATGTGGCGACCGTAGTCTGTCAGGGCACTCTGGACCGTTGCAAAACCAAATTCCAGTATCACGGCATCAAGGACTGTGTAGCGGCGACTTTGGTCAACGACGGAAACCGCGCCTGCCAATATGCATGCCTCGGCCTGGGTACCTGCGTGCGGGCCTGCAAGTTTGATGCCATCCACATTGACGAGAACTCCGGAATCGCCAAGGTGGATCCTGAAAAGTGCCAGAGCTGCGGAGCCTGCGTAAAGGCATGCCCCAAGCACGTGCTGAGCCTTCAGCCCGAAACCCTTCCCGTGCGGCTTTTGTGCCGCGCGGCTGAGGAAGGCAATCTGGTCAGCGACAACTGCAAGATTGGCTGCGTGGGCTGCGAGCTGTGCAAGAACGCCTGTAAATTTGACGCGATCACCATGGTCAACCACCTGCCTGTGATTGACCAGGAGAAGTGCACGGGTTGCATGATGTGCGCGGAAACCTGCCCCAACGGTGCGTTGTGGGGAGATTTTGACAACCGCAAGATCGCCGAGATCGACCGTGACCTGTGTATCGGTTGCACCATCTGCAAGCGGACTTGCCAGTTTGAAGCCATTTCCGGCACGCTTAAGCAGGTGCATAAGGTCAACGAAGCCTGCACCGGCTGCGGCGAATGCGTCAAAAAGTGCCCCAAGAAGGCCATCACGTTGACGGTGCGCAAGCATCCCCGCGATGCAAACGCAAAGGTTGGAACGACTCCCGTAGGGGCGGCTGTTCCGAAGGCGTAAATGTGAGATGCGGCGGACAAAGCGTCCGCCGCTTTTTCGAATAAAGGGAGCGATGCTGCAATGAAGATCGGTTTTATTGGCGCGGGAAACATGGGATGCGCCATCATGCGGGGAGCGTTTCAGGGTGGTTTTCTCAAGCCCTATGAAACCATGGTGTACGATGTCAGCGAGCAGCAGCTTGCGGCTTTAACCGCTGCCTATCCGGTAAATGTGGCCGAAAACAACATCCAGATTGCCAGGGAGTGTGAGTTCATCATCCTGGCAATCAAGCCCATATACATGCGCGGTGTTCTGGAAGAAATCCAAAAATACTGCTACAATAAAAAGATTATCTCCATCGCTGCCGGATGGTCCATGGCCATGCTGACGGAGATTCTCGGACGTGATAACAGCGCTCAGGTGTTGCGCGTCATGCCCAATACGCCCGCGCTGGTTGGCGCCGGCTTTACTGCAATCTGCGAGGAAAACAGCTTCAGCAAGGCGTCGCTGGGTTGGGCAAAGGAGCTTTTCTCTACGTTGGGCGTAGTGCAGGTTTTGCCCGAGCGCCTGTTCGATGCCGTGGTGGCAGTGAGCGGCAGCAGTCCCGCATACGTCTATATGTTCATTGAGGCGTTGGCAGACGGCGCAGTACGCCTGGGCATGCCCAGAAAGATGGCCATACAGGCAGCCGCTCAGGCGGTGTTGGGCTCGGCCAAGATGGTGCTGACGACAGGCGAACATCCTGCCGCGCTCAAGGACAACGTCTGCTCGCCCGGCGGAACAACCATTGAGGCTGTCCAGTCGCTTGAAAAGAACGGCTTCCGCAGCGCTGTCCTGGAGGCAATGGATGCCTGCGCCCGCAAGAACCGCAAAATGTCCGCCCCGGCAGATCGGAGAGGGAAACTATGACCCAGGTCACGCCTAAACGTACCGTACGGCTGTATACGGATGGCGCCTGCTCCGGAAATCCGGGACCTGGGGGATGGGGCTGTGTGCTTTGCTATAAGGACAAGGTCAAGGAACTGTCGGGTCACATGGCCAACACCACCAATAACCGCATGGAAATCTTTGCGGTGATCGCAGGTCTGGGTGCGCTTAAAGAGCCATGCGTGGTGGAGGTCTATTCGGATTCCGCCTATACGGTGAACGCTTTCAACGATCATTGGATTGATAACTGGCAGAAAAACGGCTGGATCAACAGCAAAAAGCAGCCGGTCGAAAACAGTGATTTGTGGAAGCTGCTGCTGCAAGTGATCCGTACTAAGAAGCACGAGATTACGTTTCATAAGGTAAAGGGCCATGCCGACAATCCGTGGAACAATCGCTGCGACGAACTGGCCACCTCGGCCATCCGGGAATACCGCAGGCTAAACGGAGAAAAGACAGAAGAAGAACAGCCCGCCAAAGTGGGGGAGGAGCAAGCGGGGAAACCCTGATTGCTTGATAAGAAAGGCTATTTATATGGCCTTTCTTTTTTTCTGGATCACTTTGGAAGCCAAAAGGAAATTGAGCCTGACAGGAAGAGGAGAGAAGCGTAGGAAAGCTGGAATTGCGTTTAAGACCGGGAGATTGACAGAGTACGAAAGCAGGGGTATACTATCCATGAACATTTCGCTAAAGAATACTTTTACGAATAGTTATGGGCGATTTTCACATGATTGTACCCGGGAGGACTGCCAAATGCCTGAAATTACCTATCAGGAGCGAATGAATGCCGAGCGCACCGAAAAAGTCCGCCGTATGCTGCGGGAACTGCCGCCATCCTGTACGGATTTCATTAACAGCATCACCATGACCACCAGTCCGCTGACGCGTATGGCTTACACGATCGATCTACAGACATTTTGTGATTACGCGGCAAAGGAACTGCCCTATTTTTCGACAAAATCGCCTTCCTCCTGGAATGACGATGACATGTCCCGTTTCACTGCCCGCGACCTGAACGGCTATGCGGACTATCTGACCCTGTATTACAAAGACGCCAGTACCGGCGAAACCGTCGAACAGCAAAAGGTACTCCGAAATCACGAATGCGGCGTCATGCGCAAGTTGTCCTCTTTGCGCTCATATTTTGATTATCTTTTCAAAATGGAGCGCGTTCCCGGAAATGTCGCTGCCCTGGTTTCCCTGCCAAAGCTGCATGAAAAGCCCATTCTTCACCTGATTGGAGCCGAGATCGAACGCCTGCTGTCGGTCGCAGACGATGGCGCGGAACTGACCTCTGGCCAACAGCGTTTTCATGCACACACACGTAAACGAGATTATGCGATTCTCATGCTCTTTCTGGGGACAGGCGTGCGCGTCAGCGAATGCGTGGGCATTGATATCGGTGATTTGGATCTCGCCTCAAATGCGGTTCTGGTCACGCGCAAGGGCGGCAATCAGGTGATTCTGTATTATCCAAATGAAGTAGCCGACGCTCTCAAGATTTATTTGGAGGAACGAAAGCAGATCCAGCCTGCCACCAAAGCGGATGAAAACGCGCTGTTTTTATCTTTGCAGCGCAGGCGCATATCCCAACGTGCTGTCCAGATGATGGTGAAGAAGTATTGCTCCGTGGCTGTACCGCTGAAAAAACGCATGAGTCCCCATAAGCTGCGCAGTACCTATGCCACGCGGCTCTATCATGAAACCGAGGACATTTATCTGGTGGCGGATGCGCTGGGCCACTCGGATGTGAATACCACCCGGAGACATTATGCCGCGATGAGCGATCAACGCCGTCGGGATGCAGCCCGCAACGTACATCTCCCCTCCCTGCCAGAGGATCTTCAGCAATAGAAACATTCGTTCGCAAAACACTTGCCAACGAGCTTTGTTTTATGGTATTCTATAGACGATTGAAACGTAAGGAAGTGAAGCCATGAGCAATCCGCGTGGAGATACCCAGGCAAGGATCCTTGCGTATATTGAGAAAGCGACGCTGCAAAAGGGGTATCCCCCATCGGTGCGTGAAATCTGCGACGCCACCGGCCTCAAAAGCACGTCCACTGTTCATGGCCATTTGATCCGCCTGGAGAAAAAAGGTTTGCTTTACCGCGACTCGATGAAGCCGCGGGCCATTTCTGTACCTGCTGACCATCAGATGTACCGCACGGAGATGGTCAATGTACCCATTCTGGGCCGTGTGACGGCAGGCGTACCCATTCTTGCAACCGAAAACATCGAGGATTATGTATGCCTGCCCCAGACCATGCTGGGGCAGGGTGAGCATTACATCCTGTCCGTTCGGGGTGAAAGCATGATCGGCGCCGGCATTATGGACGGGGACTATGTGGTTGTCCGGCAGCAAAATACTGCTTATAACGGCGATATCGTAATCGCAATGATTGAAGACGAGGCGACCGTCAAACGATTTTATAAGGAGAAAGGCGTTTTCAGACTTCAGCCTGAAAATCCTGCGATGGAACCGATCATTGTGCCTGAGGTTATGATACTTGGCAAGGTGGTTTCTCTTTATCGCATTTTTTAGGCTTTTTCAATCACAAATCATAATTGGGGGTGCTCAGCGTGTCCTGGTGGGAGCAGGGATTACGTTTGCTGTTGGCCGTCTTCATCGGCTGTGTCATTGGTATTGAGCGCGAGCGCAAAAACCGCCCGGCTGGTATGCGCACGCATGTGCTGGTATGCGTGGGCGCTTCAATCATCGCCATTATGGAAAGCCTGATGATCGCGGATACGATCACGCTGAACATGAACAACGCAAGCACCGGTATCGCTATCAGCTATGGACGTATCAGCGCGCAGGTCATCAGCGGCATCGGCTTCCTGGGCGCCGGCACCATTTTTATCAGTCAGAAAAAAATCGCCGGCCTGACCACGGCTGCTTCCCTGTGGAATGTGGCATGTCTTGGCCTGGCCGTTGGCATGGGCTACTACACCATCTCCATCGCTGGCTGCGCCATTGTGATCATCACGCTTTCGCTGTTGCAGCGCCTGGTGCGGGTCAATTCCGTTAAGCATGTGGAGATCAAGTTTATTCACCGTGTGGAAACCATCGCCTTTATCAATGACTATTTTCAGACCATTGGCGTGCGTGTGCTGGATATTGACTTCCACGTGGAAAATAAGGGAAAATACAATTTGTATACCAACATCTACACCCTGGATATGCAGGGAAAAACCACTTACAAGGACATCGTGAACAAGCTGTCCGAATATGCCAACATTCAGGGAATCCGTACGCGGAACACCTGATACCGGCCGCATGGTAACGGCCGCGGAACCTGCTTCCGCGGCCGTTGTGTTGTATTTCGGAGCGTTCCTCCCCCGTTTTCAGCCCTTTGCGGCACCGATGGAAAAGCCGCAGGGTGTGTTGGCCTGCTCGTTAAAAGCGTTTTCTACAATGGCGCGATACAAGCGATAACCGCCGGAGAAGTTATAGCACTCATATCCATGCTGGCTAAGGATACGGCAGGCCAGATAGCTGCGCAGGCCGCTTTGACACATGACATAAACGGGCTGATGTGCATCCAGCTCGGCAAGCCGGTCTCTCAGGTTGTCCAACGGAATATTGATAAAGCCCTCAGCATGCCCCGCGGCATACTCCCCCACGGTTCGCGTATCCAGCAGCGTAACGCCGGGACGGCTGCGCAGATCGGCCAGATCCTCGTAATGGAACTGCTTCACCTTGCCTGTTTCGATGTTTTCTGCAATAAAACCGGCCATGTTTACCGGGTCCTTGGCAGAGGAATAAGGCGGCGCATAGGCCAGATCCAAACACGCCAGCTCGGGGGCTTTCATTCCGGCCTGCATGGCGGTTGCGAGGACGTCGATGCGCTTATCCACGCCATCAAAACCCACAATCTGAGCGCCCAGAATACGCAGCGATTCCTTCTCATAGAGGAGCTTGATGGTCATGGCGCGTCCGCCAGGATAGTAGGAGGCGTGGTTTTCCGGGGAAAGAACAATCTTTTCGTAAGAGAGGCCCGCTTCCTTAGCCGCATGTTCATTGATTCCGGTTGCGGCGGCCGTCATGTCAAACACCTTGATGACAGAGGAAGCATAAGCTCCGTGATACGCGCTATCCAGTCCGCAGAGATGGTCGGCGGCAATACGCCCCTGTTTGTTGGCCGGTCCGGCGAGCGATACCAGTCCCAGAGAACCGGTCACAGCGTTTCGCACCTGCACAGCGTCGCCTACGGCATAGATATCGGGATCAGATGTGCGCATGTGTTCATCCACAGCAATGGCTCCGCGTGCGCTGAGCTCCAGCCCTGCTTCGCGTGCCAGGCTGGAATCTGGCGACACGCCAATGGCCAGAATGGCCATTTCTGAACATAGGGGCTCTCCCCCATCTACATGCGTCAGGATGCATCCTTCGCGTTCTTCAAAGCCGCTTACAGCTGTTTTGAGCATCAGGTGCACCCCCTTTGCACGGAACCGCGCATGCACAAAGGATGCCATATCCTTATCAAGGGGTGTCAGCAGCTGGTCCAGCATCTGAACGATCGTGACCTCAATGCCCATTTCGTATAGATTTTCCGCCAATTCAAGCCCGATGAATCCACCACCCGCCAGCACGGCGCGCCGCGGTTTTTCTTTCTCTACAAAATTGCGGATCTGCAGGGTATCCTCCACTGTGCGAAGCGTAAACAGACGCTTGGACTCCAGCCCGGGCATGGGCGGACGAATAGGCCTTGCCCCCGGGGAAAGTATCAGCTTGTCATAGGTTTCCTCAAATTCCGCGCCCGTCTCCAGGTTTCGTACCGTGACAGCCTTGCGGTCCCGATGAATGGCGACGACCTCGTGATGGACGTGCACATCAATATTAAAACGGCTTTTGAAGCTCTTGGGGGTCTGCAAAGTAAGCAGATCGCGATTTTCGATAACACCGCCGATGTAATAAGGCAGTCCGCAGTTGGCATAAGATACATATCCAGACCGCTCAAATACAATAATCTGAGCGGATTCATCCAACCTCCGGAGACGTGCCGCGGCGCTTGCTCCGCCTGCGACGCCGCCGACAATGACTACTTTCATCTTCCTATCCCTCCCCTAATTTTTCGCGTGCTTGGGTCTGTGTTTTTTATATTCCAGCAGTGTGGTGCGGTTTCCTGCATGAATTGCATGTTTGGACATGCACCATCCTTTCCAGGCTTTCTCCGCGAATGTATGAGATGAAAATTCACCTTTTACCGGCTGTTGCCACAGTAAACTATGCCAAGTGGGGAGGCTGCTCCTTTTCTTTTCTCCGATCAATATGCATAGCAGCGCCAGCGGATCTGGGCAAAAAATTATTTTTAGGTATTGCTTTTTCGTATTCGCTTTGGTATAATACCATACGTTGGCTGAACGGAATAGGTTCAGTTGATAATAAATGGGGCTATAGCACAGTTGGTAGCGCGCTACATTCGCATTGTAGAGGCCAGGGGTTCGAATCCCCTTAGCTCCACCACAATTTGTCTGAAAACTACGGTTTTCAGACTTTTTCTTTTTATTCGGGGCGTCCCAGCTGTGGATTTGCTAAAATCACGGGGCCTTTCATGCCTATGAACTCTCCGGGTTCTATTGGAGCCAACAGCAGTTGCCGCTTCTTCGGTTGGGCTGACTGGTGCGCCCATCTAATCGAAAGAACCTGGGCTTTCTTTATGATACTCCAAATCTCGCCAACGTCGCATCCCGCCACCCGCAAAGTGCTTCGCTCCACTGGGTTTCCGGGCCGTAGTATGCCTCAAAGGTTGCTTGTATGACCTGCGCTACACGCAGCCTGCCGCCGCGTATATCCTCCTTCATCTGGTCCGAGAAGGGAATTTCGCAGTGATAGTCTATGGCATTATGCACAAAGGCGTCCCGATCTTCCGCCTGCCACCGTTTAAACCAACCTTCTTCCTCGACGCGGTACCATAGAAAACGGATGCCTTTCTCCTCAGCGTGTGAGCCCTGTGCCGAAGCAAACGGTGTGCGGGCGCCTTGATAAGGAAGGAGCACATAGTTCCACGCAGGATACGCGGCATCGTGAAAAACCAGAAATACCGTTTCATCCTGCTCCATCAGGGCATAGACAAACCGGTCCGCGTCCGCAAAGGAATACCCAAATGGACCGGTGAGAAACTCGTACGCCTGTTTGGCCTGAACCGCTGTTTCCGAATCCAGCCCGGACAGCGGCAGGAAGGCTGTATCGGCGTTCTGTGCACTTGCCAGCGCACGGTCCAGCAATGTATCCATGTAGGCCTGATGCGCCGCGTTGCTTGCCTGTATACGCGCTATGTTCTCATTGCTGGATTCCCGGCGGGTAAATCGGAACACATACATTTGCGGAAACATCCGAATCGAGAGTCCACCCTCGCATCCGGATGCCGTCATGGAATAGCTTAGCTCTACACAACGTTCGTCGCCAAACCATGCGTCCCGGCCGATGGAAAGCGCATCAAATCCCTCTCCCAGCGCCGCATATGACCAGTCTAGCGCAAAATCAATAATCATGGTTTTGTAGGTATCCCGGGAATTGTAGGTGGGATTCGCAAGTTGCAATTCTCCGGTTTGGTAGATCGCCGCGTAGGAAGAAACGTCCTCGATTTCCCAGATTCGCCCCCAGCGATCGAAGCTGAGCATAAATAACCCGCCCTCTTCTCCCGGAGGTGGCCAGACGTTCACATTCCACATTTCTGATTCCCCGCCGTCTATCACCTGCCATTGCAGATCGTCAAAGCTATCGTAAGGCGTAAGCGAGGGCGCGTTCAACCATGGCGCGGAGGACAGAATCTCCCTCGCATACGCCTCCGCCTCCTGCGAGGTGGTAACGGCGCGCCGCTCCACCGGTGAACCGTTCCACTGTGGCACAACCGGTTCGGAAAGCGAAGGCAGAAACTCCGACGTGGCGAAGGAGAACAGAGTGCCCGCGCAGGCAACACAAAGCGCAGCTGCACACAGCCATCGCAGCGACGTATGTCCATCGATAATGGCCCGCAGGCGGCGCTTGATATGGCGGCCCTTCATGGTCATTCCGGTCGCAAGCACATGCGTTTCCGGGGTACAGTGACGCGCGGCATTCAACGCCAGTGTGCTCGCGTACCGGATGCGTTCCTCATCGGTTAAAGGCCCAATCACATGCTCATCGCAGGCCATCTCCTGATCGTTTCGGGACAGCCGTGCTGCCAGCCATACAAGCGGGTTGAACCAGTGAACCACGCAACAGATGTTGCGTACGAGTCCCCACCAATGATCTCCGGATTTTTTATGGCATAGCTCATGCGTGAGAACCGGGAGAAAATCCGTCTCTTTGAGCATCAGGGGAAGAGCGATATAGGGGCGGAACACCCCGACCAGGCAGGGACCCGGAAGCGGATCTACCCAGTAGACAGGCACGGGCTGAATCCCGCGCTGCTTGCACAGCGCCTGGTAGCTCGCCATCCTTTCTCCGTCAAGCGCCTCAACCCGCCCGCGCTTGAGCACAAGCAAAAAGCGTGCGTTCCGCCACGTCATCCATCCTGTCACCGCAAGGGCTACAGAAACATACGCCACCAGCAGCAGCCTCGCCGCATGTCCGCTGCTGAGATCATAAGTAACATGCCACAGGGTTTCCGAAAGCACATCGGCATGGGTGCCATCATGCTGCGTTGCAGATATGGCAAGCTTCCTTACCGCATCGGCAGCGCGTACGCGCACCTGGTCAGCGATAGGCCGTACCCCCATGTTGCTTGACAGCGCAGGACGCAGTTCATTCATGATGGGATTTGGCAGCGAAAGGGGCAGAAGCAGGCGCAGCGCTATCAGCAGCCAAGCAAAACAGATCAGACGGCTGCTGAGTTTGGAACGCAGGTAACGCCGTACTGGCAACATCAGCAAAATCATAATGCTGCCGGTCAATGTGGCTTCAATGAGAAAGTTGAACACAGTTGCCGCTCTCATGGATTCACCTCGTTTGTAAGGAAATGCATCGGATGCGCCGTGGGAACCGACAGAGCAGATCTTTGGACAGCCGAAAGCATCACGCGTTTTACTTATGTCTACCTTCATTTTATACGATGGGTTTACATTTGTCAACCTTTTCCGTGTAAAAATCGCGTGCGATAAAGCTCGCACGCGAAACAGGCTGTATTTATGCTTTTTCGGAAGGAGCACACGCTTCTCCCCCACCTGCGCGGAGATCATCGGCCGTTAGCAGCATGAGGGTCTCGCGGGTTACCTGCGGCTCATGGGCCAGACGGTTGGCCTGTGCGCTCACCGCTCGTTCAAACAAATTTCGTACGCCGCGCGCATTGCCAAAGCCTTTGGGATCGCGGCATCCTTGTTCCAGAAGGCGCAGAAGAAAGGGCCTTGCGTCGTTTGCCAGTATGTACCCGCTGCCTTTGCAGCGCAATTCAAAGATCTCTGCCAGCTCTTGTGCTGTATAATCCGGGAAATGCAAAAAACGGTTAAAACGGCTTTCCAGACCGGGGTTGGAATGGATGAACCGCTCCATGAGCTCAGTGTAGCCGGCCACGATCACCACCAGGTCCTCCCGATGATCCTCCATGGCCTTGAGCAAGGTATCGACGGCTTCCTGCCCGTAATCGCTGCCTCCCCGGTCGGTGAGCGTATAGGCCTCGTCGATAAAGAGCACACCTCCCATTGCCTTTTGAAGAACCTCACCGGTCTTAATGGCCGTTTGCCCTACATAACCGGCCACCAGCCCGCCGCGGTCTACTTCTACCAGTTGGCCTTTGGACAAGATCCCCAGGCAGCGGTACACGCGCGCCATTAGACGGGCGATCATCGTTTTGCCGGTGCCCGGGTTGCCCGAAAACACCATATGCAACGACAGCTCGCTCACGGGAAGGCCGTTTTCCTTGCGCAGTTTCTGCACGGATACCAGATTGATCAGGCTTTCCACCTCGCGCTTGACGGCTGCAAGGCCGATGTACCCTTTCAGTTCCCGGCGCAGGTCATCCAGCGTTTCAGCGGGAGGCGGCTGTTCCTCCTCACGTTTGGAAGCGGCTGTTTCCGGCTGTGGAATGGCGGAAGCAGGGTTGGCCGTTCCGCCACTCCACAGATCATCGGCAATGCGGCGCAGGTTGCTCTGCGTCATCTGGCTGATCACGTCCATCTGCAGCTGAATGATCTCATCCTTGCGGTCCACGTGCGTCATTCCTCTCTGGCAAATGGCAGTCAGTTTTGCGACAGCGCAGAACGTGGGATGAACAGGCGGCATACGCGCCCCTCCAGGCCAATCTGCACATAGGCCCATTCATCGCCCATGAAAGCCAGCAGCGTCACCTTGTCGCCTGCCTGAAGCGAGGTCAGCGGCTCCTTGCCGTAGAGCGGATCGTCCGTGCCCTCGCAGTCGCTGGCCAAGGTAAGCGGCACCGAACAAAAGCCCAGCTTCGCCACGTTTTCCGCATCAGCCAGCGTGGTATTCTTGATATAGCCGATCCGCCCGCGCGAACCGTTGCCAATGGTGTAGCTGACCAGCACCCATCCGTTTTCCACGCCGTAGATAAGCACGGTTTCGTCCGTGTCTACCTGCGCGCCATCCACGCGATAGGTTTCTTCGCCCGGAGCGCAATACACCGGGAGCGTCTGCGCCTTTTCAAATGCGGCGTCACTCAGATTCGCCAGGTTGGGCGCCTGCTGAACCGCCTGCTGATAGGGCGACAGGGTGGGCGTGGGGCTGGGCGTCGGCGTCGGCGTTGGCGTGGGTGTGGGTGTGGGGGTCGGACTCGGCGTGGGCGTAGGTATGGGCGTGGGCGTAGGCGTCACAAATTCTTCCGGGGCCACACTTTCGCCCTGACGGTTGAGCACATAGCCGCTCAGCTCGCCGTTTTCGCCGTGCAGAGTAAAGGCGCTGTCGCTGCCGATATCAAGCGTGCCGTTGAGCACGCCGCTGGCAAGTACACCGTCGGTCACGGTGTAGTCAGTCACAGTGACGGTAAGCAGCTTGCCGTCCGCGGTAAACTGATAGTAAACCTCTCCATCGGTCCCCAAAGGCTTCCACAGGCCGTGGGTGAGCACGTCTACGGTAATGGCATCATTACCTGACAGCGGCATGGGCGTGGGCGTAACCACCGGCGCCAGGGAGAAGTTGGGGTCCAGCGTAGCCGGAGGCGCCGGCGTAACGGTGGCCAGCGGCGTGGCCGTCTGCTGCACTTGCGGCGTAGCGGCTGCAGCAGGCTGGGGCTCCTCTCCCGTCATAAGCGAGGAGGGCGTAAGCGCCAGCTCCGACCAGGGAATGTCCACCACGACGGCCTCATCCGCAAGCTGACCGGGGGCATAGAGCAGGCGAAACGCGGCAGACGCCACAAAATAGGATTTGGGCATCGGCACATCCGCCTCTGATGCGATTGGCGCAAGCCCTTCCTGTGTGCTTACACGGGCGTATACGGCGCTTTGAAGGGCTGCGTTCACCGTGCCGGCGTCTTCTTCAAACAGATCGTTCACCGTCACGCTTTGCTGCTTGTCCAGGTCTACCAGCAGATAGAAAAACTCCGTCGTAGCTTCCTGCGCATCGACGGGACGATTGCGCACCGTGGCTTCCACGGACAGAAGGCCCGGAAAATCCAGTGACACATTATAGCCGCCGCGGATTTCATCCAGCCCGCCATCGGCATAGGCGTCATCCTGCGCCATCTGCCCCCTGCGCTGCAGGGCCTGAATCGGTGCTGTGATCCGGTCCGTCAGGTATAGTTCCAGCCGGGGATCTTCGCAGCTGAACGTGGGATAATCCACCACAATCTGCTGGTGGCCCACCGTTTCCTCCACATGATTGCGCACGACCGTTACGCCCTGCGCGGTCATTTCGGCTTCCTGTGCCGATGCCGTGCCCAGCGCCATCACAAGCGCCAGCAGCAGCGCCGCAAACCGTTTCATCGACGGATACCTCCCTTTCAAAACTCGCCTTCCAACCGGATGGGATAGCACGACTGGGTGGAAAGCGCCACGTATTCGGACTGGCCGTCTCTTTCCAGCACAAACGAATGCGAAAGCGGCTGAGGATAGGTTGCTCCCGTCACCGCATGAACGGTGAACGTACCGCCTGGGCCGCTGATGACTTTTTCGGCCCATTCAATATCGCATTCGACCGGGCGTATGCTATCGTAAATGAAATCGTAATGCTGTTCCCCCGCTACAAACAGGCCATACTTGCCGGTTTGTGCGTCCTTGACCACCAGCGCGTCGCAATCCAGATAAGCGTCCACCTGCGGCGAGGTGGCCATCGGCGCGGACGTGTCCGGCAAAAGGTATATTTCGCCGGAAGCCATATAGGCTACCCCGCATGCCGAGGCTACCAGCTCGTCCATGCCGGGGGTTGCCAACCAGCGGCTCATAGTGCCATCCTGACCCAGCACATACAACAGATACCGCTGATCACTGTCGGCCGTGCTTCCGGTATCCACGTAGGCCGCGGTATACGGTCCTGTGAAGGGATATGAACGTGCAAACCACAGGGTGCTGAGCATCTGACCGGCGGCGCTGATGTAATTGGTGCTGCCGTCCTCGACCCCTTCAATGATGGACCAACCGTTATACATGGGATGCAGACGCAGCTCCCGTCCGTAGGTAGCCTCAAGATCATCCAGCCGAATCAGAGCAGACCCGTTGGCCGCTACCAGATAGGGCTCCTGATCCACATAAAAGCCACCGAATGCCTGAGGAAACATTCCGTCCTTCGACAGGCCATCAAAATAGCATAACAACCGCCCTTCGGAAGCGGTAAAAAGATAAAAATCATAGGTGCCATCCGGCCGCAGATTGCTGGTAAGCACATGGGTATCCGTAACGGCGCATATGTCCATCCGCACCGTTCCGCTTAACTTGCTGATGGCTGTGCGCGTGCTGTCCGCAATCTCCACGGCAGGCGCCGCGTCATATCCTTCCACGGGCTGGGGAGTGACCACCGCGGTAAACGGCTCTTCACTGGCAGAGGATACGATGCCGCTTTGACCCAGCCATTCCGTTAGGGGCTCGCGGAACACCCAGACGCCACCGGCCAGCACCACAAGCGCAACCAGAGCAATCAACGTGTTTCGCAGCATGTTCCGGCGATGTCTGCGTCTGCCCGGCGCGTCGCTTTCCTGCACCTGATAGCCCACGCCGTCCGCCGCAAGAACATCGCGCCGGGCGGTATCGGCCCAGGTGGCCTCGCGAGGACGGTAGACGTTGCTTTGCGGCTCCTGTTGCGGCCCTTCATTCCAGGGATGATCGTCATAACCGGAAAAATCCAGCTTGATGGGCGGCGCAAAGGCAGGCTCCGACCCGTCGCCCTCCGGCGCCGAGCCGTCCCTGCGATAGTAGGCAGAGAAATCAATCTGGGGCTCATTTCCTTCTGCGGCCGGCTCGTCAGCCGGTGCAGAAATGTCATTGGGCGTATAGCGTTCCTGCGCTTCTTTCGGGGATGCAAGCGGCTCGTTGGGCAAATAGGCTTCGCCCGCCGGCGCGGTTACAGAAGACTCGGAGGCGCTTTTCTTATCCAAGGCCTGTGCATTGGAAGGTTGCTCCTCGTTTTTGATTTCTTCATCCGAAAACGTCCGCGCCGCATAGAAATGCTGCGCCCGTTCGCTGCGCCGGACGCGGCTCCTTGTGCCGGAATGGTTGTCCGTCATTCTTACACCTCGTTACCTTCGGGATAAAAAGTTGTACCCAGCTTCATACAATAGCATTTTCTCCGCATTGCGTCAAGAATACACCCACATTGGGAATGTAAAAATGAACGCCCCGCCAAAACAGCCTGGCGGGGCCACGGAAAAACCGATCGTGTTCAGCGCTTGAGATAGCCGCTTTTTTCCCACAGAGCAATCCAATCCTGCAGACGATTGAGCAGATCTGCGTTGCAGTGGGTTTTCTGCATCATATCAATCAACTGTACCACGGCTTCCCCATTGGTGGTGGAGGCCAGCACCTTACGAATCGCGCGCAGGCCTTCCTTCTGCTCGTCGCTCAGCAGCATATCATCCTTTTTGGTGCCGCTGAGCTGCAAGTCAATCATGGGATAGACCGGATCGCTCGCCTGATGACGGCACAGGAACAGCTCCATATTCGCCGTTCCCTTGAATTCCTCAAAGATGATATCATCCACGCGCGAGCCGGTTTCCACCGCGATGGTAGCGATTACGGTCAGGCTTCCGGCGTCGCGGGTATTGCGTGCCGCGCCGAAAAAGCGCTTTGGGCGAACCAGTGCCGCAGGGGTGACAGTGTTGGTCATTGGACGCCCTCCCTGCACCAACGCCGCCTGATAGGCACGCGTCAGTTTGGTAAGGCTGTCCAGCAGAATCACCACATTCCGTCCATCCTCCACCAGCCGCTCGGCGCGTTCCAGCATCGTTTCGCTCACGCGGGTCTGCGTATCGGGCGCATCGGCGAAGGTGGAGGCGAATACTTCCGCATCCACCGATTCGCGGATTTCCGTCACTTCTTCCGGAGCAATGTCAATCAGCAGCATCAGCACTTCCGCGTCAGCATCATTGCGCTTGATGGCACGAGAGATGTCCCGAAGCATCAGCAGCCGCCCACTGTCCGGCGGCGCGACGATCATCGCGCGCTGTCCAAATCCGATGGGAGCAATCAGGTCCACGAGCCGAATGGCCATATCCTCGTGATCCTGCTCGTTTTCCAGCACAATGCGCCGGTTGGGATAGACCGGCACCAGCTGGTCAAAGGATAAACGGTCCGGGTTTTCTTCGGGCTCATGGCCGTTGAGGCGGTCCACGGTGAGCAAGGCGGCAAATTTATCGCTGTCACGCTGAGAGCGCGCCGTGCCCTCGACCAGATCACCCGTGCGCAGCCCGAAGCGGCGAATCTGCGCCATGGAAACGTAGATATCCTTTTTGCCCGGCAATAGCGTATGCCCACGCAAAAAGCCATATCCATCTGGCAGAATCTCCAGAATGCCGCTGGCCGGTTCGCTTTCCTGCACTTTCAACAGATCGGGAATCTGGCCTTCCTCAGCTTGGGCTGCAAATTGCGGGTCGCGCGCCATGCGGTACAGTGCGTCGTTATAGTGAACCTCCGAGGAAGGAGGCTGATAGCCGCGCTGCTGCTGATATCCATAGCTGCTGCCAGAGGACCGGTAGCCGCTTTGCTGATACCCACCACGCTGCTGATAGCCATTGTATCCCTGATCGCGCGCAGCATATTCTCCGCGGTTCTGATAGGATGTACGCTGCGGAGCCGCACGATATCCCAGGCGGTATCCATCCAGCTTGGGCACGTTTTCCTGGGGAGCCGGACGTGCAGTATACTCCCCTGTCTGCCGGTGCGGCTCCTGGGGTTCTGCCTGCCTCACGGGGGATGTGCGGGCGGGAGGGCCAAAGCGGTTGACCGTACCCGCAGCACGCTGCTGCCAAGCTGGCGTCTGCGCGGCATCGCGCGACGTGCTGCGCGCTTGCCATGCCTGCCGGTAGACCGGACGGAAGCCGCCCTGCTCCTGCGGGTTGTTCCAGGGACGAAAGCCCGAACTTCCGGGGGACACCGCGGTTACATCCGCCGAAAGAGGTGCTTCTTGCAGCTTCTCCTGCGTCTGGGCAGGGCTTGCGTCTTCTTTCGGCGCTTCCGGGGCAGGTTCGGGCTCCGGAGCCGGCTCATGCAGCGCTTGGGCCTGTTCCGGCGGAGACTGCTGAACAGCCGGCTCGTCGGGTAGCGCCTCCGACAGGCGCGCAACGATTCCGGATTTATCAATTCCAGCGCTCAATTTCACGCCATTTTCCTTCGCAAGCTTTCGCAGCTGAACAACCGTCATCGCTTGCAGCTGTGCGTTCTGCAATGTGAACCCTCCTTAAACTGTTAACGGAAACCTGGTCTACTCCGGCAGGCTGCCGGGGTCACGCTTTGCGCGCAATAACCACATCACGTTCCACCGCCTGTTCCACCCAGTGGGAAAAATCATCATACGGCGGCTCGCTCATGACCTCCAGCCCTGCCCTCTCCATATGCGTGGCAACCTCCGCACGGCGCAGTGTGTTGAGATTAAAGGCAAACGCCACCGCGCCTCCGGGCTTGAGCGCTCGGACGCACCCCGGCAAGACGCGCTCAACAAGCCGCGCCAGGGAGGACATCGCGCCGTTCTCCCGGGGTGCGTGCTGTACGCCATAGGGCAGGTCGCACACCGCCAAATGGCAGCTTTGTGGGCGAATCAACGCATCCAGTCCGCCCGCATCCCCATGGATCATCCGAACGGAAAGCGGGCTTGTGCGCATGATTTGCGCGTCCGGCGCAAGGGCGTATTCACTCCATCTGGCACTTTTGCCATCCGGCAGCGTCAGCGCACCCGACGCACGCCGATGCTTGATCCGATGCAGCTTCAGCGACCGCTCCAGATAGCTTTCCGCCTCCCGGATAGCCTTTGCATCGGTATCGACGCCGACCGCATCACAGTTCTCACACAGAGCGCACATCAGCGTCGTGCCCTTTCCACACATGGGGTCCAGTATGCGCAAAGGTCCCGGCTCATGTGCAAAAGCAGACGCAGCCCTGGCGCAGTGCAGCATCAGGTAGGTGAAGTCCGCATTGGTTTTGCCTTTGTATTTGAGCACATGGGGCAGATCCTCCGGCAGCCAGCCGGAGCACGCGCGTAAAACGGGTTGTAAAGCGCCGTCGTCCCGTAGCTGGGCAGCCAAACAGATGGCCGAATGTCTTGAAATCGCCGCCCATGCCGCCTCGTTCAGCTCCTGCGCTTCAAACACTAAAAAAGGCTCGTTCGCCAGATACGCCATCCTTGGCCGGTCACAGGTTACATGCCAAGCATCAAGGATGCATTCCAGTTCGATCAATGCCAGCTTTTGCAGGGATTGGCGATAACGAACATTAGGATGCGGCTTCAAAAGCATCGCGTAGCGCACAAGAACCTCTTTTCACTCAGGCGGATTTGGACAGCTTAGATAGACCTGATTGACCATCAGTTTATCGTATTATATCACAGGCCGCAACGATTTGCAATCTTTTTCCTAAAAAGGCCGACTACTTTGCGCATTGAAAATCCCCGCATGCCGTAACATGCGGGGAAACGTGTCCGGTTATTACTCGTTGGTTTCGTTCTGAGCGGCCTCGGCTTCCAGCGCCTTGCCCACAGCCTCGATGTCCACGGGCACAGCCTCTGCGCCGTCATCCTCGTAAGCGGGCTGGGGCGCTTCCTCCACGGGGGCGGGTTCGGGCTCCATCAGCGCACGGATGCTCAGGCTGATGCGCTTGGCTTCGGGATCGATGCTCAGCACCTTCACATTGACCACATCGCCCACGTTGACCGCATCCTCCACCTTGTTGATGCGGGTGGGAGCGCACTGGCTGATGTGCACCAGGCCGTCAATGCCCGGCTCAAGCTCCACGAAAGCACCGAACGTGGTGATGCGGACCACCTTGCCCGTGACCACAGCGCCGGCCGGATACTTTTCAGGAGCCATATCCCAAGGCTTGGGCTGAAGCTGCTTCAGGCCAAGCTGGATCCGCTCGCGCTCCGGGTCCAGGCTGAGAATCTTGACATCCACTTCCTGATCGGGAGAAACAATCTCGGAAGGATGCCTGACGTGAGCCCAACTCAGGTCGGTTACATGGATCAGGCCATCCACGCCGCCCAGATCCACAAACGCCCCGAAGTCGGTCAGGCGGCGCACGATGCCGTGCACGACCTCGCCCTCCTTCAGGCGGGCCCAGGCTTCGGCCTTCTTCGCGGCCGCTTCCTCGCGCACCACGGCGCGGCGGCTGGCCACAATACGGCGCTTCTGCTCGTCCATCTCAATGATTTTGAGCTTGAGGGTTTGGCCCACGAAGTCGCCGATCTTCTCAACGTAGCGGTTGGAGAGCTGCGACGCAGGCACGAACGCGCGAATGCCGTTGACCGTGCAGATCAGGCCGCCCTTGACGACCTCCTTGCCCACACCCTCGACATACTCGTTGTTTTCGTGCTTTTGGACAAGCTCCGCGAAGGCCTTGCGGTTCAAGATGTTGCGCTGCGACAGCAAAACGTTGCCTTCGCCGTCGTTTACCTTGACGACCTCCACTTCGATTTCGTCGCCCAGTTTGACATCCTCCGTCACCAGGTCTTCGCGCTTGATCAGCCCGTCGCTCTTGAAACCAATGTTGACACAGACTTCGTCGTCGGTGAGCTGCACCACGGTGCCCTTCACGGTTTGCCCGGGCCTGATCTTGACCAGAGTCGCTTCCACATCAGCCATAAAGCTGTCCTTTTCCGCCTCCTCGGTGGAAACCTGCCGGTCCAATTGTTCCTTGTCAGTCATGCGTGTGACAACCTCCTTAAGTGACCAATCCGGCGTGCTCGCGCCGGCGGTAATTCCAATGGATTCCAAATGGATATTCGCAAAGCCCGGCGGTATATCCGCCGCACGCTCTACCAAAAGGGTACGCCCGCAAATGCGCTTGCATGTTTCATACAGCTTGCGGGTATTGGCGCTGCCCAGGCCGCCCACCACAAGCATGGCGTCCACCTTCGCAGCCAGCTCGCGCGCTTCATTCTGCCGAAGGGCCGTGGCGGTGCAGATGGTGTCCTGCACGGTGAGATTTGTTACCCGGCTGTGAAGGACAGGCAGGATTTCCTCCCACCGCTCGTGGGGAAACGTGGTCTGTGAAACGGCCAGCGCGCGATCCATTTGCGGCAGCGCGGCCGCCTCTTCGGGGTCGTGAACGGTGTAGACCGTTCCGCGCCCATATCCGATGGTGCCGATCACTTCGGGATGATCTCTCTGTCCCACCAGGATCACCGGCAGACCGCCGGAACTGTAGCGCGCCACCACATCATGCAGGCGGGCGACAAACGGACAAGTGAGATCAATCACCTCGTCCGCCATACAACGAAGGGCTTCGGTGATTCCCGGAGCCACGCCATGGCTACGGATGAGCACCACTTTGCCGCGCGCCTGTTCCACTTTGTGGATGACCGATATGCCCATGGCGTTCAGACGCCGGATGACCTCCGGGTTGTGGGCCAGCTCACCGAAGGAAACGATGGGCTTTCCTTCCTGCGCAGCCTTGACCGCCCCATCCACCGCACGTTTGACTCCCATGCAGAAGCCCGCGTGGCGCGCCACCGAAACCGGCATAAAACCGTCCTCCTAAGCATATCATGATGGCTATTCGCCGTCCGGCGTGAATTATCCTTCTTTTTATAAAGAATTAATAATTGACAATTCTTTCGTACCGGCGGCTTGAGAAGGAAACCGCTCGCAGTGCGAAAAGCCTTGCATCCACTGGCTTTCAGCCATCATTTTCCTTTTGGCGGCACATAAGAAAAACTGGTATGCTGTCTGCCGCTGGGCAATATCCATAAAAAATTTCAACTTATTTACATCTTCACGGCCGCATCTTCCTGTTCGAGTGCCAGATAAACTTCCTGAATGCGCTCCAGAACCTCCTGGCACGCCTCCCGGTTGATACCGCGCGCGGCAATATCCTTGACGCTAAACGGCTCCCCATAATAGACATGCGTGCGCCTGAACAGCCCCGGCCTGCCTGCGATGTACGCGGGGAGAAGCCTTGCGCCGCTGCGCAGGGCAATCATGGCAATTCCGCTTTCCATGTGTTCCATCACGCCTTCCTTGTGACGGGTGCCCTCCGGAAATACGCCCAGCGGATGACCTTCGCGCAGCGTTTTCAGGCAGGCGCGCAACGCCGCCATATCCATATTGTGACGGTCCACATCGATCATCAGCAGCTTTTGGAACAACCAGCGTAAAAGAGGGTTTTTCACCAGCTCCTTTTTCCCTAAAAAGCGGATCTGGTACCGATAGCACTTCCAGGCCACAAGCAGAGGGTCCATCAGCGAGTTATGGTTGGAAATGAGAATATAGGGAGCATCCAGCTGGGCACGTTCCAAATGGTGATAGGTTACAGGCGACAGACAGGTTAGCAGAAAAGCGGCTACCCCCCGCGCCGCCCTGTACATGGGCGTGAGGTGCTCTTCGGCGTGCAGGGTACTCCCCTGCCGGATCGCCACGCGCCGCAGCACGTCTTCCACCACCTGCTCGCGCGTCATGTCCGAGCTGTCGATCACCTGCGCATCCTCCGCGGGCCGGAGGGGATCGGTTTCACGCGTGGTGTCACGCTCATCGCGGCTTCGCACGTCCGCGAGCACCTGCTCGTAGGTGGAGGGGTCTCCCTTGGCCTTCAGTTCCTCAAACCTACGGCGCGCCCGCACCTCGGCCGAGGCAGTCAGATAAATTTTCAGGGTGGCATTGGGAAGTACGCGGGTTCCGATGTCGCGGCCATCAAGCAGCATGCTTTGACGCTGCGCCAGCTCCTGCTGGCGGGCGACCATGGCCCGGCGCACCTGCGGCACGGTGGAAACCACGCTTGCGGCCATGCTGATTTCCGGCGTGCGGATGCAGTCCGTCACATCCGTCCCGCCAATGAGCGTGCGTTGCGTGCCATTTTCGAAACGGACCTCCGGCATCGTACGCTCGGCAAGCGCTGCCAGCGCCTGGGCGTTGTTCGTATCGATGCCTTCCTTCAATGCCTGCCACGCGAAAGCACGATACATCGCTCCCGTATCCAGATGCGCAATGCCCAACCGTCTGGCAACCTCGTCGGCCACGCTGCTTTTGCCCGCACCCACAGGGCCGTCCATCGCAATGGTCAGAACCATGTTTCCATCCCCTTTTTTGCTCATCGGTCAAATGGCCCGATGCCCCAGACCGATACATACCTCATCCAGATGTCCCAGGCCGATATTAAAAAACACGGCCACCGCCACATGCTCTCCGGAGCGGGCAATGCCGATTTTTCCGCCCACACTCATACCCAGTGCTTTGGGGGTGACCTGATTGAGCGCCTCGCGCGCAGCGCCGGCCACGCCGCCCTCTTCCAGGTGGGAATCGCCAATCACCTGCTCGCGCTTGGCGGCAACCACCGCGCGTTCCACAATCCGCACAATCCCCGTCAGAAAATCGCCGCCAAAATCCGCAGCGGCGCCGATAACCCCCTGCTGGCGCAGGGTCTGCCGCCAGCGCTGTTCCTCATCACGGCTTTGCGTCATGCTCAGCTCAATCGCAGCCCTGGCCACGTCGCGGCTTCCCGCAGTGGTTTGATAATCCATAGCGGCTGTGCCCTCCTTCGCCCTGTCATATGGAACATTATAGCATGCACGGCGCTTCTTGCATAGGGCCATGCGCGCCTTTGAGGCGGCGGCATGAAAAAGAGCCTTCTCCATAAGGCAGAAAGCTCACTTGAGAACCCAAAGTGCCGCTGTACCCGTTTTTTCACCCGCTATGTTAAGCAGGCCGGTGCCCTGTCGACGACTTCTGCCGTCCCCTGGCGTTCACAAGAACGGGGGCATGACATCCGACGCCAAACCCGGGCTCCGTTTTATGAAATGTGGGTAAAAACAGGGCCCTGGCGCACACTTCAGGAAGCTCTGGAATCATTATAGTGAGAGCCCGGTGCAATGTCAAGAGCGTGCGGCAGGGAATTTGTCCAGAATCTCCTTGCCCTATGGCTGCGAACCGCCCAGAAGCTTGTCCACCAGCCGGATAGCGTGCGCCAGTCGCTGTGAATAGTCCCCGCTGACCACCACCATCTTGTCTTTAAAACCATGCGCCACGTACATGTCCCACAGGCGGTCGTTGAGCATCCTGCGCCGGTCCTCGTCGCCATTGAGACGCTGGCCGTCGGGCACCCAGCGCACATCCGGCGTCAGATAGATCAGCAGGTCGTAGCGGTCCGGGTCGATGTACTTTTCCACAAGCTCGTTGGAATGCCCCATGTAAAGCTCGCTGAAATAGTCTGTATAGGTGGCGTCGGTGTCAAAGAAGCAAACCTTGTTGGCCGTGCGGAGCGCCTGATAGTCCTGCTCGTACTGGATATGCGCGATGCGGCTGAAATCCATGTCGGTATAGATGGTTTCATCGTTGCCCAAAAAGTCGCGCGCATAGTAGCGCCCTACTTCCTCTGACCAGGAAGTATTGTACAGCTTGGCCAGGCACTTGGTCAGCGTGGTCTTTCCGCAGCTTTCCGTGCCGGCGATGAGCACCTTTTTGGCAAAGAAGGGACGCGCAGCGCCCAGAATATAATCCCAGTTGCCCAGGATATCGCTGCGGATATCCGTTGCGGAGATGGGATAGCGCGTGCGGGCAGGGTCAAACAGCACGACCTTTGATTCGGGGAAATACCTGGCCAGCGTTTCGCCGTATTCCATATCGCCTACGAAAAAAGCGTCGATGGTCTCCCCCACCACCTCGCGCATGCGCCGGCTCCACAGTTCCCATCCCTGTGGATAGACAGGAATATCCGTCTCGTCCAATACCCGTACACCAATATGGGTAATGTCCTGAATCTGCTGGGAAATCCACTGCTTGCGCAGGCGGTAGGAGATTTCGGGAATGCCGTCCCGGCGGCAGATCTCGCGGGTCTGGTCGGCGTTGTCGGAGATGACCACCAGCAGCTTTTCGCAGCGGGTGGATGCCTCGATCATCTGGTACAGATGGCCGCGGTGCGGCGGAAGAAATCGACCGAAGTAAACGCCCGTCCGGTACATGGGTCTTCCTCCCTTGGCGGTTTGTGATAGTACATTCTACGCCTTCTGGCTTTTTCCTGCCTGTCCAGAGCAGACGGAATATGGTATAAAAAAGTGTGCTTATTCCACCTGTGGCGAGAAAAAGGACAGGATGCGCGTATGGCGAGACTGAGTGTACTGATTCTTGCGGCCATTGTGGCCACACTGCTGCTGGCCGCAGATTTTCACGACCTTTTCGCGTTGCCATCACTCCGCCAGTTATGGCCGTGCCTGGGGGACGTGTGCGGATGGCTGACGAAGCCGATCCCGATGGCGCTGGTTAGGCTGGGCGCCTCGCTGGCGCTTCCAAGGGACGGCGCACGGCTGCCGGTGGTGGTCAATCTGGCGGCGGCAGCGGCGGCCTACCTGTGGCTTTTGACGGGCCTTGCACGACGCCATGCTGCGAAAGCCGAAGCCTGAACCCGCACAAAAAAAGCGCCTTCCGAGCGGTCTTTGCCGTTCGAAAGGCGCTTCCCTTAGGCATGTTTTGCCTTTTTTCCCCTGCCCAGATAGGCTTCCTGGATGCTCTTGCTGCTCAGCAGCTCCTCGCCCGTACCGGAGAGCGTCATCATGCCGGTTTCCAGCACGTAGCCGTAGTGCGCCGCGTGCAGCGCCGCGTTGGCGTTCTGCTCGATCAGCAAAATGGTGATGCCATCCGCACTCAGGCGGCTGATGATTCCAAAGATATCCTTGACCACCAGCGGCGCCAGGCCCAGCGAAGGCTCATCCATCATAATCAGCCGGGGACGGGTCATCATGGCACGCCCCACGGCCAGCATCTGCTGCTCGCCGCCGGAAAGCGTGCCCGCCAGCTGCCAGCTGCGCTCCTCAAGGCGCGGAAAGAGCTTGTAGATGTACTCGATGTCCTTTTGAATCTGCGCGGTGTCCTTGCGCAGATACGCGCCGATCTTGAGGTTTTCAAGCACCGTGAGGTTGGCGAACACACGGCGTCCCTCCGGCACCAGCGCGATGCCGCGCTCCACCACCTTTTGCGTGTCCATGCCGGTGATGTTCTCGCCGTTGTAGGTGATGGTACCGCTCTTGACCGGCACGATGCCGGTGATAGCGCGGAGCGTGGTGGATTTGCCGGCGCCGTTCGCGCCGATCAAAGTGACGATCTGGCCCTCGTCTACGCTGAAGGAAATGCCCTTGAGCGCCTCGATACCGCCGTAGCTGACCACCAGGTCCTTCACTTCCAGCAGACTCATTCCTCATCCACCCCCAAATAGGCCGCAATCACGGCGGGATCGTCCTGCACCTGCTGCGGCGTGCCCTCGGAAATCAGCTTGCCGAAATCCAGTACATAGATGCGGTCGGAAATGTCCATCACAAGGTTCATGTGATGCTCGATCAGGAACACGGTGAGCTTGAAGTCCTCTTTGATCTTGCGGATGAAGTCGCTCAGTTCGTCGGTTTCCTGCGGGTTCATGCCGGCGGCGGGTTCATCCAGCAAAAGCAGCCGCGGCTCGGTTGCCAGCGCTCGCGCAATTTCCAGGTAGCGCTGCTTGCCGTAGGGCAAGGAGGACGCCTTCTCCTGCGCCACGTCGCCCAATCCCAGCATATCCAGCAGATCCAGCGATTCCTGGCGGATACGCCGCTCCTCCTGCTGGTTCACATGCAGCATGGAGGCAAACAGCCCCGCCTTCAGCCGCATATGCCGCGCCACCAGCACGTTTTCCAGCACGGACATGTTCTTGAACAGACGGATGTTCTGGAAGGTGCGTGCCACGCCCATCTCGGTGATTTTATCAGGCGTGTTGGAGACGAGGCGGTTGTACTCGCCGATGTGCGTGCCGGCGTAGAGCTTGCGCATTTTGCCGGTGGGATGACCCTGCGCAATGATCTTGCCGCGCAGCTTGACGCAGCCGTTGGTGGGCGCGTACACGCCGGTGATGACATTGAACGCGGTGGTCTTGCCCGCGCCGTTGGGACCGATCAGCGCGACGGTCTCGCCCTGATCCACGTGCATGGAAAAACTGTCCACGGCCACCACGCCGCCGAACTGCATGGTCACATTTTCGAGTTCAAGGACGGTTTCGACGATGTTCATTTCCCCGCCCCCTTTCCGGCGGCTTTTGCCGCAGTTTTTTTACGGAAAAGATCCGGCAGCTCCCGAGAGCCCATGATGCCCTGGCGGAAGAAGAGAACCACCACCATGATAATCAGCGAAAATACCACCAGACGGAAGCCGTTGCGCAGCAGCGGCACCTCCCACTCGCCGATCATCTGCTTCTGGTCCAGGAAACGCAGCCACCATTCCGAGCAGGCCACAAACAGGAACGAGCCAATGCAGCTGCCTGTGACCGAACCGATGCCGCCGATAACCACAATGAGCAAAATCTCATACGTCATGGCCGAGGTAAAGCTCTTGGCCTGCACGCTGTTCTGGTACATCGCCAGCATCGCGCCGCCCACGCCCGCGAAAAAGCTGCTCAGACAGAAGGCGAACTGCTTGTGCCGCGCCAGGTTGATGCCCATGGCCTCGGCGGCCACCTCGTCGTCGCGAATGGCCATGAAGGCCCGGCCGTAACTGGAGTGAATCAGCGCCACAATCAGGGCAATGCACACGCCCGCGATCAGGAACGGCACCAGGGTGGACAGGTACAGCGTCACCTCTCCCTCCGCGTTTTTGATGTTGAAATCATTGAACGTGGGAAACAGGCGCAGCATGTTGGAGCCGTTGGTGATCGCGCCCAGTTTATCCCACTGGAAGATGGAGCGAATGATCTCCGCAAAGCCCAGCGTGGCGATCGCCAGATAGTCGCTCTTGAGCCGAAGCACCGGCAGGCCGATCAAAAAGGCGAAAATCGCCGCCACGATGCCCGCCAGAATGAGCGCCGGAATCACCGGCATGGCAAACTGAATCAGGCCGCCGTCATAGTACTGATACACGGCCGCGCGCTGCGCCACAGGAATGGTCAGAATGCCATAGGTGTAGGCCCCGATGAGCATGAAGCCCGCCTGGCCCAGCGAAAACAGACCGGTAAAGCCGTTGAGCAGGTTCATCGACACCGCGACCAGCGCGTAGGTCGCGCCTTTCTTCAGCACCGTAAAGAGCATGGAGGTAGGAGGCAGAATCTGCTCCAGTACAAACACCAGCGCATAGATCAGAACCAGGATCACGGCGGTCAGAATCACGCCGCTGTCCGGCCTTTTGATACGGGAAACGCTCTGTACATTGGTCATGATGCTCACCTCACACCTTGTCGGTCGTCTTTTCGCCAAACAAACCTGTCGGCTTGACGATCAGAATCACGATGAGCAGCGCGAAGGTAAACGCGTCGGAGAAGGTGGTCAGCCCCAGCATCTGCTTGCTCAGGCCGGCCTTGATGAGAATGACGTCCAGGCCTTTGATGATGTTTTCGCAGATACCGATGATGAACGCGCCCACCACGGCCCCCGGCACGCTGCCGATGCCGCCGAATACCGCAGCCACAAAGGCCTTCAGGCCCGGCATGGCGCCGGAGGTCTGAATCACGGTGGTATAGTTGGTAAAGTAGAGCAGCGACCCCACGCCCGCCAGGAACGATCCGATTACAAAAGTGACGGAAATCACGCGGTTGATCTTGATACCCATGAGCTGGCTGGTTTCAAAATCCTTCGACACGGCGCGCATGGCCATGCCGATCTTGGTGTGGTTAATGAGCATGACCAGCGCGATAACCAGCACCAGCGTGAGCACCGGGGTGATGATGGTGACCATCTTGGTGGTCGCCGTGCCGATGGTCACGGATTCGGAGATGAAGGGGATGCTGGGATAGTATTGATTGAGGCCGCCGGTGATGTAGAGAACCAGGTTCTGCAGCGTATAGCTGACGCCGATGGCAGAAATCATGATGCTCATGCGCGGAGCGGAGCGCAGGGGCTTGTAGGCGACGCGCTCGATCAGGAAGCCGATAAATGCGGTAAGGACCAGCACAAGCGGAATCGACACATACAGCGGGAGCCCGCTGGCAGAGATATAGACCATCAGAATGCCCGCTACCATGAATACGTCGCCATGAGCGAAGTTGATCAGGCGCAGGATGCCGTACACCATCGTGTAGCCGATAGCGATCAGGGCGTACTGCCCGCCGACGCTCACGCCGGAGAGCAGATAGGGCAAAACCGTGCTCATCATGGAAAACGAGCCCCCTTCTGGCAGTTTACGAAATTCGCGGCGGGGGGCATCGGGCCCCCGCCGCGAAAACGGACTTTCTTGGTCGGGCTGGGAACGGGAAGGATTATTCCACCGTCTGCACCGTCACGAAATCCCAGGCGCCGGTTTCGGTGTTGGCGGTCTTGATGTAGGCGGAGTCACGGGCCGCGTCGCCGATCTCGTCGAAGGCGATATGGCCGGACACGCCGTCATACGTCACATCCCACAGCGCCTCGTTAACGGCCTTGCTGTCGGTGCTGCCGGCAGCCTTGAGGGCCTCCAGAGCTACGAAGTAGGCGTCATAGCCCATGACGGACACAGCTGCGATCATGTCGTTGCCGCCGTTGTTGGTCAGGGCTTCGCTGTTGGAATTGAGCCAGGCCTTGAAGCCCTCGTCAAACTCGGGAGAGCCGCCCTCCTGATAGAAGGTGCTGATGTAGAGCTTGACATTGGTACCCTTGGCCGCCTCGACCACCACGTTGGAGTCCAGTGTGTCGCCGCCCATGATGGGATAGGTCACGTTCTGGCCCGCAGCCTGGTTGATGATCTGGGTGGAGTAGGCGATGGACACCGGGCAGAAGAACACTTCCGCGCCGATGGCGGTCGCGTTGGAAAGGTAAGAGGTAAAGTCGCTGTTGCCGGTGGGGAAGGTATCGGAGATCACCGTGCCGCCCAGCGCCTCAAACGCCTGCTGGAAGTAATGGCACAGGCCCACGTCGTAGTCGTTGCCCAGTTCGGCCAGGCAGTAGGCGGTCTTGGCGCCCAGCTCGCTGTAAGCGTAGTTGGCCAGCACCGTGCCCTGGAAGGGGTCCAGGAAGCAGATGCGGAAGTAGTGGGTGTTGCCGGCCGTCACCTGCGGGTTGGTGCAGGTCACGCCGATGGCGGGGATGCCCGCATCCGCGAAGTACTGCGAGCCCGCGATGGACACGCCGGAGCCATAGGAACCCAGCACCACGCTCACGCCCTCGCTGACCAGCTGCTGCGCAGCGGAAGGCGCCTTGTCGGCGGAAGAGCCGTTATCGGCATAGACGAGCTCGACGGTGTAGGTCTCTCCCCCGATCTCAACGGTGGGCTGCACGCTGTTGGCGTACTGCATGCCCAGCATTTCCTGCTTGCCGCCCGCGCCGCTGTCGCCGGAGGCGGGCTCAAACACGCCGATCTTGACGACGTTTTCGCCCAGAGCGAACGCCGGAATCATCATCAGAACCGCCAGTAGGATGGCTACGATCTTTTTCATACGTTGATCCCTCCTGATATCAGTGATTGGGGTTGCAAGCATTATATAACTTTACCGCAACAAAGTGCAACCCTAACGCATGAGAAGTGCACAAGAAAAACATGACACCCTTGTTATCTATTTTTTGTAACAATCGGGAAACACGGAAAATACAGTGCCCGAAATCCTGAAAAAACAACGTCTCTGTTGCTATTTGGCTTTTTTTGAAATTGCGCCGCACATTTTGGCACTTGACTTGCCGGCCGTTTGAGGTATACAATGCATCCCATACAAGGCGTCGATGGAGTGACGTGGCCGCGTATGCTCCGCTTAAGAGAGCCTCCGGGTGGTGCGAGGGGGTGCGGAAAGGCGGTGGATTCCGCTCCGGAGCCGTCCGGCTGAACCATGCAAGTAGGCCGGGCCGGGTCAGATCCGTTACCATTCTGTGAGCAATGCTGGTTGCTCATGAGGCCGGAAGCTGCTTTCGGCGAAGCAGAGGTGGTACCGCGCGACGACGCGCCCTTTGTTTTCCTCCATCGGGGCGGAAATGAGGGGCGTTTTCTGCTTTTCTTAACGCTTCAACCGGGCCAAGCCCGTTTGAAAATCATTGGAAACCATTGTAGGGAGGTAGTTTTTATGAAGAAACTCGTTTCCATTCTGATGGCGGCAGTGCTGCTGCTCTGCGCCGTGCCGGTCCTGGCCGAGGGACAGACTTATACCGTGGGCGTGTGCCAGCTGGTCACCCACGACGCGCTGGACGCCGCCACCCAGGGCTTTATCGACGCGCTGACCGAGGAGCTGGGCGACGCGGTCACCTTTGATGTGCAGAACGCCGCAGGTGATTCCAACACCTGCTCCACTATCGTCAATTCCTTTGTGGCCGCTGATGTGGACCTGATTCTGGCCAACGCCACCGCTGCGCTGCAGGCGGCCGTGGCCGCGACGGCGGACATTCCCATCCTGGGGACCTCCGTCACCGAATATGGCGTAGCGCTGGACATTGACGACTTTACCGGCACCGTGGGAGGCAATGTCTCCGGCACCTCCGACCTGGCCCCACTGGACCAGCAGGCCGCCATGGTGCAAACCCTGTTCCCCGACGCCAAGAACGTGGGCCTGCTCTACTGTTCGGCCGAAGCCAACAGCCAGTACCAGGTGGATACCGTAAAGGGATACCTGGAGGAAATGGGCTATACCTGCACCCTCTACCCCTTTGCCGACAGCAATGATGCCGCTGCGGTGACGCAGACCGCCGCCGATGCCAGCGATGTGATCTACGTGCCCACCGACAACACCGTGGCCGCCAACACCGGCATTGTGGATAATATCTGCCAGCCCGCCGGCGTACCTGTGATCGCCGGCGAGGAAGGCATCTGCAAGGGTTGCGGCGTGGCCACCCTGTCCATCAGTTACTATGATCTGGGCGTGACCACCGGCAAGATGGCTGCTCAGATTCTCACGGGTGAAGCGGACATCTCCACCATGCCCATCGCCTATGCCGAAAACTTTACCCCCAAGTTCAACACCGTCATTGGCGAGGCGCTGGGGATCGCCATGCCGGAGGGATATACGCCTGTTGAGTAAGCGCCGCAGCGCTTGAAAAAAACGGCGGGAAAAGGCAAGCCTTTTCCCCCGTTTTTGCGGTTTTTTTGAAAACACCGGCGGCGGGGCGTCCCGCTGCGGAATTGGGGGAAAATACATTGTCGAGTTTTCTCAACGCGCTGCCCGGCGCCATCTCCCAGGGGCTGGTCTGGGGCATTATGGCCATTGGGCTCTATATTACCTATAAGCTGCTGGACATTGCCGACCTGACGGTGGACGGTTCCTTCTGCACGGGGGGCGCCGTGGGCGTAGTGCTGATTACAAGCGGCTGCAACGTGTGGGTATCGCTGCTGGCCGCCATCCTGGCCGGCATGCTCGCCGGACTGGTCACGGGGCTTTTGCACACGGCGTGCGGCATCCCGGCCATCCTCTCGGGCATTCTGACGCAGCTGGGTCTGTGGTCGGTCAACCTGGCCATCATGGGCATGAAGGCCAATCAGTCGCTGAACGTCAACAAATATGATCTGCTGGTGTCGCTTCGCTATCTGCAGGATGTGACCAAGGGGACGCGCGGCTTTTGGCAGCACCCCATCTTTGTGGCAGGGCTGTTCACGTTGGTGATCATCGCCGTGCTGTACTGGTTTTTTGGGACGGAGCTGGGCTGCTCGCTGCGCGCGACGGGTGCGAATGCCAACATGGCCCGCGCCCAGGGCATCAACACGAACTTGAATAAGGTGCTGGGGCTGATGATCTCCAACGGGCTGGTGGCGCTGTCCGGCGCGCTGCTTTCGCAGTACCAGAGCTTTGCGGACATCAATATGGGACGCGGCGCCATCGTCATTGGCCTGGCCGCCGTGATTATCGGAGAGGTCATCTTTGGAAAGATCTTTCGCAACTTTGCCCTGAAGCTCCTGGCCGTGGCCATCGGCTCGATCATCTACTATGTGGTCATTCAGGCAGTGGTCAGCCTCAGCGGCATCAATTCCAACTATCTGAAGCTGCTTTCCGCCATGATCGTGGCGCTGTTCCTGGCCGTGCCCTATTGGAAGGCACGCTATCTGGACCGGCCCGTCAGCAAGGGAGGCGCGAACCATGCTTGAAATCATCAACCTGCGCAAGACCTTCAATCCCGGTACCGTCAACGAGAAAACCGCGCTGGACGGCGTTTCCCTCACTCTGAAAGACGGGGACTTCGTCAGCGTGATCGGCGGAAACGGCGCGGGCAAATCCACGCTGCTCAACGCCGTCGCGGGTACCTGGCTGGTGGATTCGGGCACCATTTCCATCGACGGGGTGAACGTCACCCGTCTGCCGGAGCATAAGCGTGCCCAGTTCATTGGACGCGTGTTTCAAGACCCCATGATGGGCACCGCCGCCACCATGCAGATCGAGGAAAATCTGGCCCTGGCTCTGCGGCGCGGCAAGCGCCGCACGCTGCGTGCCGGAATCACAGCCGCCGAGCGCGATCAGTACCGTGAACTGCTGAAGATCCTAGGCCTGGGACTTGAGGACCGGCTGACCACCAAGGTGGGCCTGCTTTCCGGCGGCCAGCGACAGGCGTTGACGCTGCTCATGGCCACGCTGCAAAAGCCAAAGCTTCTGCTTCTGGACGAGCATACCGCGGCCCTGGACCCCAAGACCGCTGCCAAGGTGCTGGAAACCACGGAGCGTATCATCCAACGCGACCACCTGACCACGCTGATGATCACCCATAACATGCGCGACGCCATCGCCCACGGAAATCGGCTCATCATGATGTACGACGGACGCATTGTGGTGGACGTAAGCGGAGAGGAAAAACAGCGCCTGACGGTGGAGGACCTGCTGGCCCTGTTTGAGAAAGCCAGCGGACAGGCACTTGCCAGTGACCGGATGCTGCTGGGCTGACAAGATGCATAATGAAACGGCCGCCCTTCCTGGAAAATGGAAGGGGGCCGTTTTTCTATGAGGATTCATTTTTTCCGCGAGGGTACCCTTGAGAGCAGCAGCATGCCGCACAGCATTGCTGCGGGAAAGACCATCCCCACAGCCAGTCCGGCAGTAAGCCTGCCGCCCGCCGCCCCCCGCAACAAATCCGATCACGGTCGGTCCGCCCGCGCACCCAAGGTCACCCACCAGCGCCATCAGTGCGAACATCGCCGTCCCGCCTCCCGGAATCGCAGGCACCGCCGTACTGAATGTGCCGGGCCAGAAGATGCCTACCGAAAACCCGCAAAGTGCACAGCCCACCAGCGCGAGCACGGGAGAGCCGCTCCATGACGCTATGGCGTAACAGACGATGCACATTACGGCGCTGGCCGTCATTGCTGCGCGCAACGGCAAGCGTTCGCTGAATTTTCCGTAAAGCGCGCGCGAGGTGCCCATCAAAAGCGCAAAGCCGCAGGGGCCGGCCAAATCGCCGATCGTTTTGCTCACCCCGAGAGCGGATTCCGCAAAGACGGACGCCCACTGGCTCATGCCCTGCTCCGCCGCTCCGGCGCAGACCATCATCAGCAGAAGCAGCCAGAACAGCTTTTGCCCAAACAGACTGCGGACGGAGAGCTGACGCTGGGGGTCCACCACGCGGCGGATGGGGACCCGGGAAAAATAGAGCGCATTGACCAGCGGCAAAGCCGCTCACAGGCAGGCCAGGGTCCGCCAGCGTTCGATGCCGGCCAACTGAAAAAACACGGTGGACAACAGGTGGAGCAGGCTCATGGCCGCTTCTTTTTTCTCCGTTGGGCAAGCCTCGACAATGGGGCTGACCAGCACCTCGATGAGCCCGCCGCCCATGGCATAGAGCGTCACCGTCAGCATAAGCCCTGCATAGGCGTTGCCAAGCAGCTGCGGGAGCACGGCAAGGGATGCCAGCCCCGCCGCCGAAAACAGGTGCGCCGCCACCACACATGGACGGTAGCCGATCCTATCCACCACCTTGACCGACAGAAAGTCCACCAGCAGCTGGATAGAAAAGTTCAGCGTGGTCAGCAGCGTGATCTGCTCCAGGGTCAGCCCCATCTGAGAACGGAACGTAAGGAACAAAAGCGGTGCGAAGTTGTTGACCACGGCCTGGGTTATATAGCCCAGATAACTCGCCAGAATGGTATGGGTATAGCTTGTCCGAATGGAACGCCGCATGAGCCGCTCTCCCCCACAGCCGCCTTACTCTGTGCGTCCGTCGCGATGCTGCAGGACTGCCCCTACAAATTCCCGGAACAGCGGATGAGGACGGTTGGGACGGCTCTTGAGCTCCGGATGGAACTGAACCGCCACAAAGAAGGGGTGCGTGGGAATCTCGACAATCTCCACCAGATTGCGGTCGGGGTTGCGGCCCGCGACGATCATCCCGCCCGCCGTAAAGCGGTCCAGATAGGCGTTGTTGAACTCATAACGGTGGCGGTGCCGCTCCCAGATCTCACTGGTTCCATAGGCCCTCTCGCTGATCGTACCGGGGGTAAGCAGGCAGCGGTATTTGCCCAGGCGCATGGTGCCGCCCAGGTTGCCCAGATCCTGATCCTCCATCAGGTCGATCACGGGATAGGTGGTGTGCGGGTCCACCTCGCTGGTGTGCGCGTCACGCAAATCCAGCACGTGGCGGGCAAACTCCACCACCGCCATCTGCATCCCAAGGCAAAGCCCCAAAAACGGCAGGCCGTTTTCCCGCGCGTACTGAATGGCGGCAATTTTGCCTTCCAGTCCGCGAGCGCCAAAGCCGCCCGGTACGAGCACGCCGTCCGCGCCCGCAAGCATATCCCCCACGTTCTCGGGCGTGACGTCCTGGGCAGGGACCCACTTGATTTTCACCTTAACGCCATGGTAGATACCGCCGTGCGTAAGGGCCTCTACCACGCTCAGATAGGCGTCGGGCAATTCCACATACTTGCCCACCAGGGCCACGCATACGCTGTCGGTGCTGGCAAGCTGACGCTCCACCATGTCGCTCCACTCGCTCAGATCGCAGCGCCCCTGCGGCAAGCCGAGCATCTTGATCACCTGCTCGTCCAGGCCCTCGCGGTTCAGCATGAGCGGGACTTCATAGAGGCTGCGGGCGTTGAGGTTTTGGAATACGCAGTTTACCGGCAGGTTGCAGAACATGGCGATCTTGGCGCGCACATCGTAGGGCAGCTCATGGTCGGCGCGGCACACCAGAATATCCGGCGAAATGCCGATGGAGCTGAGCTCGCGCACGCTGTGCTGAGACGGCTTGGTTTTCAGCTCGCCTGCCGCGTTGAGGTACGGCACCAGCGTCACATGAAGATAGAGGCAGTTTTCTTTGCCTGCCTCGGCGCGCATCTGGCGCACGGCTTCCAGAAAAGGCAGACTTTCGATATCGCCCACGGTTCCCCCGATTTCGGTGATGATCACATCCGGGGGATTCTCGGTACGCGCCACGGCAAGGATATTTCGCTTGATTTCATTGGTGATATGCGGAATCACCTGAATGGTGGCGCCCAGGTATTCGCCCCGGCGCTCCCGGTCGATCACGGTTTTGTATACGCGTCCGCTGGTCACGTTGCTGGCCTGGGTGAGGTTTTCATCGATAAAGCGTTCATAATGTCCCAGGTCCAGATCGGTTTCCGCGCCGTCGTCGGTCACAAACACCTCGCCGTGCTGGTAGGGGTTCATGGTGCCGGGATCGACATTGATATACGGATCAAACTTCTGAATGCACACGCGCAGTCCCCGGCACTTCAGCAGCCGCCCCAGGGACGCCGCCGTGATGCCCTTGCCCAACGAGGAGACAACGCCGCCGGTTACAAAGATAAACTTGGGATCCATGGTACCCCGCCTTTCCACATATCCGTTCGGTTTCGATTACTTGTGGTAGAGATTATGGCTTTGATACTTGGGATCGCAGGTAAGGTTGACCTTCAGCCTTCGGAAGATGCCTTCGTCCACCTGCGGCAAAATGACCGTGGAATGCGCCTCCAGTCCCTCCAGCAACGGAAGCTGGCGCATGGCCAGCGCTGCCTTTGGGTCGGTGGCAGCGCAGATGGACAGCGCCACGAGCACCTCATCGCTGTGCAGGCGTGGATTCCGATTGCCCAGATAGTCGCACTTGAGCGTCTGAATGGGCTCGATCACGGTGGGCGAAATCAGCTGATCTTTTTTCTCGATCCCGCCCAGCACCTTGAGCGCGTTGAGAATCAGCGCCGCAGAGGGCCCAAGCAGGTTGGTGGTTTTTCCGGTGACGATGCGCCCGTCCGCCAGCTCAATGGCCAGGGCGGGAGCCGCCGTTTCCTCCTCGCGCTTACGGGCTGCGGCGATTACGGGACGATCCTCCGGTCCCAGGCCCGCTTTTTGCACGATCATCTTCAGCCGGTCCACCTCCGCCTGCTCGGTGCGCCCCTGGACCTGCCCGCAACGCGCGGCGTAATACCGGCGAATGATCTCCTGACGGGCGGCCTCCCGGCAGGCTTCGTCGTCGGTGATGCAGTTTTTTATCATGTTCACGCCCATATCCGTGGGCGATTTGTAGGGCGATTGCCCATAGATGCGTTCAAATACAGCCCGAAGCACCGGGAAAATCTCAATGTCGCGGTTGTAGTTCACCGTGGTTTCCCCGTAGGCTTCCAGGTGGAAGGGATCAATCATGTTCACATCGTCCAGGTCGGCAGTTGCGGCCTCATAGGCGATGTTGACCGGGTGATTGAGCGGCAGGTTCCAGATGGGAAAGGTTTCAAACTTGGCGTAGCCCGCCTTCACGCCGCGCTGATGTTCCTGATACAGCTGGCTCAGACATACGGCCATCTTGCCGCTGCCCGGCCCCGGTGCGGTGACCAGCACCAGCGGGCGGGTGGTTTCGACATATTCGTTGCGCCCGAAGCCGTGATCGCTGACGATCTGCTCCACGTCGTAGGGGTATCCCTCGATGGGAAAATGACGGAACACACGCACGCCCAGGCTTTCCAGACGGTTTTTGAACATGACGGCTGAATGCTGGTCGCGCCAGCGGGTCAGCACCACGCTGCCCACATACATCCCGATGCCGCGGAATGCATCGATCAGACGCAGTACATCGGCGTCGTAGGAGATGCCCAGGTCGCCGCGAACCTTGCTTTTTTCAATGTCATCGGCATTGATGGCCACCACCAGCTCCGCCTGATCCTTCAGGTTGAGCAACATGGATACCTTGCTGTCCGGCTTGAAACCCGGCAACACACGCGATGCATGGAAATCATCAAACAGCTTTCCGCCCAGTTCCAGATAGAGCTTTCCGCCGAATACGGCGATGCGGCTGCGGATGTGCTCCGATTGCATCCGCGTATAAAGGTCATGATCGAACCCCGTACGCATGACGGCCCCCCTCTACTGATCATCAACCGGATTATCATACCATTTCCCCTTTGGCGAAACAAGGGCAAAAACAAAAGAAATGCTTCTTTTTTGCGGCATCGTGCCCGTTGCCCGCCAACAGTTTCTCATGGGCAAACATGGGTTTCTTCCGGCGCATTCAGACCAGCGTTACGGGGCCATATCGGTGATGGATCGACAAACCGGATTTCAAACAGGAAAGTGGGTGGGCAGGCTTCCTTCAAATGGAGACACCCGGACGCAGTGTGCCGTATGTTGCCTGTTTTCTGCGCGCCTGTGCCCGGGAGAAAGGGCGTTAGCCGGTCGGGCAGCACAAATCAGGCGCTTGCGGACAGCGCCCGGGTTCTCTGCGGCACCATAAACGCGCGCCGGCAGGCACCCGGCGCGCGAATCCTTTTGTTTTCGCAAGGAGGAAAATCAGGGGAGCTTGGGTTCAATCGGACGGTGCGTGAGCTTGATTTCCCCGCTATCCAGCTGCGACAGGGTCTGTCCGCTTCCGTACAGGCGATATTTGTAGGTGCACAGGCCCTCCATCCCCATGGGGCCGCGCGCGTGCAGCTTGCCCGTAGCAATGCCCACTTCCGCGCCCAGACCATAACGGAAACCATCCGCAAAGCGCGTGGAGCAGTTAAGAAACACGTCCGCACTATCCACGCGGTTCATGAAAAATTCGGCGTGCGCGCGGTCTGTGGTGATGATGCAGTCTGTATGGTGGGAGCCGTAGCGGTTGATGTGCGCAACCGCCTCCTCGAGGCTGTCCACCACACGGATGGAGAGGATTGCATCCAGATACTCCGCGGCCCAGTCCTCTTCCGTGGCCGGGTTACAGCCGATCAGCGCACGCGTGCGCTCGTCGCCACGCAGGACAATGCCCTTTTCACGCAGCGCGCGCGCCACTTCAGGCAAAAAGGCGGATGCCACTCCGGCATTCACCAGCAGGGTTTCCGCCGCGTTGCATACGGACAGGTTCTGGGCCTTGCTGTCCACCGTCACACGCAGCGCCAGGTTGAGGTCGCAGGGGTCGTCCACATAAACGTGGCACAGCCCCTCGGCATGTCCCAGCACAGGAATTTCGCTGTTTTGCATGATGTAGCGCACAAAGGCGTTGCTGCCGCGCGGGATGATCAGATCTATCCATTCATGCTGGCGCAGCATTTCCTGCACATCCTCGCGGGAATGCAAGAGGGCGCACCAGCCATCCGGCAGGCCATACTGCCGGGCTGCCCTGATAATCAGATCAGCCAGCGCCTCATTGGTCCGTGCGGCCTCGCGTCCGCCCTTGAGGAGTACGGCGTTGCCGCTTTTAAGGCACAGCGAGGCAATCTGCACCAGCGCGTCCGGCCGGCTTTCAAAAATGACGCCCACCACTCCGATGGGACAGCTCACGCGATACAGGTTCAAGTCTGGCGACAGCTCGCGGGCATACTGCACCTTCCCCAGCGGGTCCGGCAGCAGGGCCAGGGACCGCAGCCCCTCCGCCATGCCGGCGCATTTGGCGCGGGTCAGTTTGAGGCGGCTCAACAGCGGCGCGCTCAGCCCTTCCGCCGTTGCGGCTTCCACATCGGCCGCATTGACGGCCAGCAGGTTGTCCATATGGGTTTCAATTTCCCGCGCAATCGCCTCCAGCGTCTGGTTGCGCGCTTCCAGGCTGGCTCCCGCCAGCGAAAAAGACGCTTCACGCGCGCGCCGCGCCATGCTTTGAATCGTGTCCGGCACGGAATCCTCCCCTTCCAATCGGAATAGGAACATTATATGCCACCGCTTTGCCATTGGCAAGTGCTTGCACTTTGATGCGCGGCCGTGTTATAATAGCATGCTGTGGGAAGGACCGGGAAAGGAGGTTTCCGCCATGCCGCACCAGCGGGGGATCAAGCCTGTAGCGCAGAACAAAAAGGCGTATCACGATTACTTCGTGGAGGAAACCTACGAATGCGGCCTTTGCCTCAAGGGCACCGAGGTCAAGAGCATGCGTCAGGGCCGGGTGAATCTCAAGGAGAGCTTTGCCATGGTGCGTGGGACGGAAGTGTTTGCCGAAGGCATGCACATCAGCCCCTATGAGCAGGGCAGCTTCTCCAACAGCGACCCGCTTCGCCCCAAAAAGCTGCTCCTGCATAAAAGCGAGATCCGCAAGCTCAGCGGCCTGGTGAGCCGCCAGGGCTACACGCTGATTCCCCTGAAGGTTTACCTCAAGGATGGGCGGATGAAGCTGGAGCTGGGCCTGTGCCGGGGCAAGCACCTGCACGACAAGCGCGACGCCGCCGCCGCGCGCGATGCGAAGCGGGAGATGGAACGTGCTCTTCGCCAGCATGAATAGGCGGCCACATGGGGGTGTTCTGGTTTCGACGGGAGTGAATGAATGCACGGTAAGCGAGCCGCGGACCCTGTACCGCGCAACAACGGGGAAAAACAATAACTGACAATAGCGAATACGCTTTCGCGGCGTAATGCCGCGCGCCGTCCCTGACCGCCCGCTGGTCAGGCAAACGGTGTCATTGAAGCGGGGAACGAGCACGCCAAAGCTTTGAGGCGCTGCCCGTAAAAATGAAGCTACCGTAGCCGCAAGCCCGCCATGGGGCGTGCGGCAAGGGGAATCCCAAAACCATGGATGCGCTCGGAGAAAACTGTGTGGGCATGCTTTCGGACGGGGGTTCGATTCCCCTCACCTCCACCAAATAAGAACCGCAATTTTGATACAATGCGTATCAAGGTTGCGGTTCTTTCTTGTGCCACAAAAGCTCTGATTCCAAGGGGTTTCTGGCTTTTATCGGCCCCAGCCGTCGCCAGACAAAGCGAAAGCCTGTCGCCAGCCCAGTACGCAAAGGCGCTGGGTAGCAGCAGGCTATCGTTTGGTTTATGGGTATCGTTTAATTTGTGGGCTATCGTTTGGAGACTGCTAAGTCAATCGAGAAAGCACCATTGCAGTTGTGATCTCTGATTTTTTAATTTTTATGGTCGAAGCAATTCGTTCCGAATATTCAAGGGCACAATCCAAAAGAAATCCTTGCGCTGAAACAAATACCGCTCCACTTTGTTCAGCAAGCGGGAAAATTAGCTGCATCTGCTTATTGGAAAAAATATCAACCGGTAAAGAAATATGCCTGATTTGGCGGCGCGTCTCTTCCAAATGCCGCATGGCATCTGAATATTTACTATTACCACAATCCTCCTCTTGTTGGAGAATTTGTTTTGCCACTTCTTGAACTAAAGCTTCTTGCAAACCCGCATATTTCTGGTTCTCCTGTTCGGATTTCTTTGCAAGCAACACCTGATCTTGCTCAGAATCGAGAAATTCTGCGAGTGCTTGTTTTGCTGCAGCTATATCCGGTGCTGAGAGAAATCCATTTGGTGTAATCTGCAGCCCATCCAAATCGCTAACTGATTTGATAAGCATCGGTCCACCGACTGAGGCCACGAGATATGAAATCCGCTCGACACCGTTGTGCTGTACAGATATCCTCTGAATAGGGCCATCTTTAGGTATTTTACAACTGATAGCGTTCAAAATCGCATCGACACTTTCGTTGCCCCACGTAAGAAATGGGAAGTTTTCAGATGCATCGTTACGACTGACTGTTGTATATGTCTCGCAGAAATCCTCACTCCCTGGCAAATGCCATATATGATTTGCGGATGTTGTGGCACCTTTGCTGGCAAGATAAGAAGAACTTACAAATGCATCCCATAAATCATAGATCGTAGCAGGAGAAGATAGTGATTTTGCATTTGCACTCAATCGTTTATACATCTCGTATTGATCATCTGCACTGATTTCCATAGCAGCAGTTGCTGCTCGTTGTTTCCTTAACCTCTGCTTAGATCGCTGTTCCAATTCATCTTCGGATAGTGTCCCATTTTGCAAATCACGAAACTCTTCTGGTTCCACCGGGAGCATAGAAATCTGCTGCGTACCTACAACCAAATTGGCAGCTTTCAACCGTTCTAATAGGCGACCATAAACAATTTCTTCTGTACTTCCTAAGTAACACATATTCAGCACTTCGATGTCTGAATACTTCTGGCCTATACGATCAATACGGCCAATACGCTGCTCTACCTTCATGGGGTTCCAACCAAGGTCAAAGTTGATGAGTAGATCTGCAGTCTGAAGGTTCAATCCTTCTGCGGCAGCATCTGTACAGAGAAGGAGATCAATTTCCCCAATCAAAAACAAGCGCTTGATTTCTTCATGGGTAACATTTTCATCTTTTCCCGAAGCCGGATTATAATAAATGGCTCGTCCACCCGCATAAATACCGACACGCATCCCAGCATCTCTCACCCTTAGATAATTGCGGATGCTTTGCAATGTATCATAAAATCTTGTGAACAGCACTGTCTGGCGTATCCGGTCATTTGGTGCGCGGCGGTGATCCAACTCCATAAGCAATGCCTGGATTTTAGAGGGGGTTTCGCTGATTCCATGCAGTTGTCTCAACATAATGGTAAGGCGTTCTTTTTCCCATTCCAGATCATCTTGGCTACGATCTTTGAGCAATGCATCCAGCGTGATGTCATCCAGGTCGCCTTCAGAATAATCGTCATCTGTAGAGTCACGCAAATCATCCAGTGCTGCGTCCAATTCCTCTTGCGTCTCGAACTGAGCGGCACCAACCAGTAATGTTTGCTCTACCCGACGGAGTCGACGCTCCAATGTCATCTGGATCGCATACAGGCTGGATGCAAAGCGCAGCTGCAAAAAATTCAGGAGGAAAAACATCATCTGACGTGACTGCTGATTGTGCTGGCGGATTTGGCGCGTTAACTCTGTGCAGTAATCCTCCAGCATCCCATAAAACTTAGCCTCCGCTTCAGTGAAACGTACTACGCATATCGGACGAACATGTCGTCTGGCCAAATTGCTCTTAAGTTTTCCATTTTCACGATATTTTTCTAGAAGCTGCCTGGTATGGCGCATCATAACGCGAGAAAGAGGAGACGCAGCAAACATGGGCTGAAGAAGGTAGCGTATGTCAGCCTTTTTAGGTTCCTTCCAAGGCAGATTTTCCAGCACTTTTCGGTTTTTACCTGTAACAACGGTAGCATTGAGGCGATTCCACAAAAAAGGATCCAATGCTTCAATCTGATGATAGCTTTGCCCCAACATTGCCCACTCCAAGCGAGTCAGCGACTCATTCTTCACAAGTTTGGACATCAATTCAAAGTAGTGCATACTTAATGTTGGGTCATGCTGATACGGCCCCACTCGGTTTGTCAGGCGAAACAGATCGTACACTTCAATGGGATCAATCTGCATAGGCGTTGCCGTTGCCATCCATAGACTTTTCGCCTTGGGGCGCAATCCGTTTTGCAAAGCTCGGTATAATTGGCCATATTTAGGTGCTGTATTGGAACCATCCCGAGGATTTTGTCGACGTGCGTAGTGTGCCTCATCCACAAGAATGATGTCATATTGTTGAGCAGAACGCAGCATCGCAAAACGCTCTTTGCGACTAACCAGTCCTGATGAAACGATGTTCAGGTCTGGACTATACAAGTCGTTATCCAGTAGCTCGCATTCTTCGGGGTAAATACGAGTATGTTGGATCTTCCCGCTTCCGCCAGGCTTAGGCTTGCTTTTATAAAATGGAAGCAAGGCCTTTTGTGCCAACTCACGTTGCCACTGGTCGGTCAGGCTAGCAGGCGCAACGATTAACACACGCTTTGCCCACCCAGACAGTACTAGGCTACGGATTGCCAATGCAGCTTCAATGGTTTTACCTAGACCTACTTCATCACACATCATGTAGGAGTAGGGCCAGCTCTCCACCAAGCGACGACTGACAATCTCCTGGTGCGGCCATGGTTCCACAGGTGCTGAGTACATTCCGATGTATTTTCCACCCGGCATTTTGGGGGCATCACGTAGAACCGCAAAACGAAGCATTTCCTCCAAAGTTGGCTCTACCTCAACGCGAAGCACAGTTCCATCAATTTCTGTGGGGTGGTTTCGCAAATCCTTTAAATGGACAAGCCGCCCTCGCACTGCCTCCGGTAGTGGAAGTACCAACATATGAGGATTTCGATTCGCCCAAAGAGTGTCAAACCGAACATCCGCTTCATCTACACGCTGTTTCTCTCGCTTGCCTTCCCAAGCACAGTGAATATCCAAATTTTCTGCGTTTTTGGTCAGGGCAGTTCGTGACTCATTCAAAGAACCGCTACCCATAAGTCGGTCACCCTGAGAATCCTCCATAACAAACCACTTCTCATGAACATAGCCATCCTCTGTGGAATCGACAGACAGCGCCTGTCCAGTGACAGAGTTTTTACGAAATGCAACCCTCATTTCCAGTTGCCCACTGGCCACCATCTGTGCCAGCAGGGCAACGCCGCTCTGTACCTCATCGGGCCAACTTTCAGGGTTGCGCAGTTCTTCCATTAGGGTGTCCGCAAGGCGCTGCTGGTTACCGGCCAATACAGCAGCCACATCCTGTACCTGTAGATCTGCTCCGACGATCAGTCGCATCTTTCCGCCGTGACGTAAAAACGCTGTATAACCTTGGGATGCAGCAGCCAAGGAAGACGAACGGAAATACCCCGCCACACGGTCATAACGAGTGGCAAGATTCAGTGCCGGCAGATAAAAATCGTGCAGAATATCAACGGGCTTCCCTTTTTCTGTCACATCCGAAGTATAGTAAGTCAATCTCCATTCAATTTCTTTCAGGCCGTGCTCCATCTTTTATCACTTCCGATCCCTCAGGCCGAACAGAATGCGCTGGGCTTCCTTACTCAAGGGCTCACTGCCACAGCCATCTGCCCAAACTTTCAAAATATCGATGATCTTGTCCTCGTGTCCTTCCGCCTGCCGCTGAAGATAGGCACGGGCCACGGGCATATCTCCCTCGCGGAAAGACATGATTAATCCCTGGAGAATATCCCACTCATTCTCCGGGTTTTGCAGGCGACGGGGATTACGCTCCTCCGGCAGGACCAGGCGCAGCTTGCTGCCGCGCTTGACTAACGGCGCGTAGTAGCCTTCCACCTCGTCGTCTCGATTGCGGCGACCGGTACGTTCATCGTTAATGCCGATCATTCGGCCTTCATCGCGGTATCCGGCGGCCTTGTTTTCCAGACGGATATTCAAGGATTTGGACAGGCTGAGTGCATCATCAAAGGGGAAGCTTCCCATCCCATAGATGCCAAACAATGTCAGGGCGATGCCGGCCTCCGGTTCCAAATCTTCCACACTCAGACGCCCTTTGGTCAGGCGGGTCATCTGGTACTGTGCCACCACGGTGCTTGCCTCTCGCATGGCCTGAGTAGGCGTTACCAGTTCGTTGCCATCCATAACGGGCCAATTTTCCGACAAAACCTTTAGAGCGCAGCCGTAGCTGGCCACCATCTCATCCACGGCGTTCAGATGCAGGGCATCATAATCGACCAGGCTCTGGCGGACCGCTTCCCGCAGCTGCTGCAACACACCTGTTCCGCCAAATCCGCGCCACACCGCAGGTGCCCGGTCTTCCATATCCCGTTTGCGACAGGCTAAGAAAATAGAGCTGGCGGCAGCAGCTTTATCTTTCTGATGCATAGAGGTTGACGCTTCAGAGTCAACAGGGAAGGAGGAAGAAATAATCCAACCATTCTGAATTAATGCTTTTGTCAGCGTTTCCCATGCCTCCGTGGTCTTGTGAGTGAACATCATGGTCATAATGCCCTCGTCTTTCATGACCCGACGGCACTCGGCGAAGATCTCGCTCATCCGCTGTTCATAGACACGGTCAGCCTCTTTGGCATTTCCGTCTCTCACTGGGTTGGCCACCGCCTCGTCGGTCTTATTAGTCAAGCGCCGGCCAAACACATCGGGATATATATCGCGGAAGATGCGTTTTTGCCATACATAGAAATAATCTGACAATTCTGCATACTGTACATTATTGTAGTAGGGGGGATCTACACAGATAACATCAACACTGTCAGATGGAATGTCCATATTTGCTGCGGATCCATTTAAAATATGAATGTTTGATTTAGTGGCCTTTGGCAGCAATTCACATAATTCTTTATACGACTTCCCGACATTTTGAATGCCCCATCGTATTCCGGAGTTGACACCAGACATAACTAATTCCCCAAATGTCCATTTGAATGAAAAATCATGCTTTGAGAATGTATGTGCGATAACCCCACGTCCAGAATGCCAGCAAGTTTGTTTACTGCTATAATCTAAACATTTGTCAATTGAAAACTGTAGATAGGTGATAATGGCAGCGCCTTTCTCCTGACCATGCTTCTCCAGAATTTCCGGCATCATATTGTGTAGGGTTTCCATGGCAGTCAGATGCCCCAGCAGCTGGCGAGGTGTAAACATATCACACCAACGCTTCATGCCATACATCGGAGGGCGCATATCATTACCCTGCGGGAAATTTTCCGTTGGAATCAAGTCCATTGCTCCCCAGCGGTCCCAGTTCTCCTCCAGGGCTTGCTTGGCCCGATCCAGGGCGGCATAGTCTTCCGCGGTAGGTTCCCGGAAGAAGGTGACTTTCTCAGTGCGAACCTGTCCCTTGTTAGGACCGGAGGTATAACGCATGACATTACCATCCTTGTCCAGCTTGGGCTGCTGGCGGACTGCCACCACGCAATACAGATCGTCACTCCAATTGCCATATTCAGATTCCCCGCAGGCCTGACGCTTGATTTCTTCACTGGCAATCGCTTGTCCGCAATGGATGCACGTACCCACGCCGCCCTTGATGGTGCCCCGCTCCGGGTCCTCGCCATGGGGACCTTTGCCATTTTTCAGGCGCACAGGGACAAAACGCACCTTCTTATGGCCGGGGAAGCCCTCAATCTCTGGCAGCACCATCCAGCCATCGCTCTTCTTTTGCAGGGCGAAGGCATTCAGCAACGGGGCGCGCTCCCCGCAACTGGGGCAGGTAACGGAGCGGCAATAAAGAAGTCCTTGTTGGTCGTACTCGGGGACATCAAACTGCCGAAACAGTTCTTGGGAGCCACCACACTGCTTTAGCAGATTTTTTCGTTCTTCTCCCCGAGGAGGTGCAAAGTAGTAATATGGGGCAGTCTTCTCCGCAACAGTATCTACCAACCGTTCTCCATATCGTTCTAATTCAGCAAGCAAATCCATGCCAAATTGTGCCGGATATTGAATGGTGGCTTTTTCAATTGCAGTGGCAACCGGATTCAAATCGTTGGCGATCACATTGCAGCCAAGGCGGGCAGCTTCAAAAGGTATGGAACCACCGCCTGCTGTTGGATCAAGTACCGTAATATTGTGAAAATCTGCCTGAATCGGCGTTTCATATGCGCGCCCATATCCATACAAATCTTCGGGATCGATTTTGATTTCCTTACCAAGAATGTCCTTTACCTTATCACTAGAGGCAAAAGCAATTCTCTCATTGGTATGAGCTGGATCAGCTGCTACTGTAACAACGGGAATCTGCTGTAGCCCACTCAATGCCATAATAGAAATCGGTGCGTTTTCGCGGCACCACCTCTCTAGTAACAGATCTTCGCCCAAAACGGCATCCTGCTCTTTCAGCGTATTTAATAAAGCTGTAATTGACGAACGCCGCTCATTTTCCTTATCCAAGGCCTTCTGGAATTTGGCAGAAAAATGAATGTACTCCTGCTGGCCATCACTTTCAATCAATTCAAGGTTTTTGCCCACCAATGTCCAGCGGGCATTACCAATCACAGCCTGCTTTTTCACAATGCCCAATTCTCTCAGAAACAGTTCCGGCTCTGTATCGGCAGGCAAAATACTGCCCAACACAGCTGCGCGGCTGGGCGTCAGTGGACGCCGAGCCCACCAGACGTGTAAATAGTATATTGGCGGAAGCATACTCATCGCACCGCGTTCACGCTTAGTTTCAGCGCCGACCTGTTGGCAAGGGAAATTGCCTTCAATCAATTTTTTCTCGTATGCCATTTACTTATCCTCCTTACGCAAGGCTTCCAGCATACGAGTCACTTCTGCCCCGTCTTTCTGCTGGCCAGCTAGCCGTGTGTATAGGGGTCAAATGCGATAGCGTTCACCAGTGAAATATCCAGCTTACCATCCCGAAGGACGCTTTCATCGGCTGTGACTTTTACTACCTTGCCAATCACGCCGCATCCATACTCGTTGCTCTGATACTCGATGAATTTGCATTCCAGACAAAGAGGGAACTCATTGATTACAGGGGCATCTACCGTCTCCGCTTTTGTTGCGGTGAGACCCGCCTGACCCAATTTATCCGAAACACGGTTACCGGAAACAACGCCAAAGTAGTCAGCCTCCACAACGTGGGCGGCATCGGCAATGCTGACGGTAAATCCGCCATGCGTTTTGATATTCTTTACGGTTTTGTGACTCTCAGTCAGGTTTAGCGCGACAGTATCGCGCTCCTGCATTGTTCCCCAGGCGGCATTCATCACATTTACAGTTCCATCCTCGTTATAGGTGGCTACCATCAGAACAGGCATGGGGAAAATGCCTTCAGTAATTTTCAATTCTTTTCTCATGCTGCTTGCCTCGCTTTTTTAAAGATTGACACCTACGGTGCTTTCCCTTATAATTATAGCCAGTAGTAAACAAAATTCAAGTACTGGCATTTGAGAAAGGTACTATCCTAAAAGGAAGTGTGACAATGATTCGTAACTACATCGAGAATGCGAATTTTGAGGATACTGGCTTCAGCTACACCATGTCGCTGATTTCCGGCAAGCACAAAATGGTGATTCTCTATTGTTTGATGGAGTTTGAAATCGTGCGGTTCAATGAACTGAAACGCTATCTGGGAAATGTATCCGATAAGACTTTAAGCACAAACCTGAAAGAGTTAGAATCAGCTCATCTCGTAGAGCGAAAAGAATATCCGCAAATTCCGCCAAAAGTAGAGTACTCTCTCAGTGAGCGGGGCAAGTCACTTATGAAAATTTTAGACCAGCTCTGCACATGGGGAGAGGAAAACAGGGTGTAATCTTTTCTCAATTTAAAAGTATTCTAAGCATCTATCGAAAGGTAGGTGCTTTTCTTATGCCCATTTTTAAGGATGGTGATGTGTATGGGCATCTTTTCCGGCTTGTTCAAATCCCGCGACAAGCCCCAGAACCGGACATCCG
>OGXI01000265.1_pt1 | contig 47237 bp, 46 predicted proteins | sample 1576221 | NCBI WGS metagenome assembly OGXI01 (sample SAMEA3541523, study PRJEB24748) | human gut metagenome | biome: human gut; feature: human-associated habitat; material: faeces | place: China | collected 2012
GCCATTGGAGGTGGAATTTTAGGCATCAGTACTGGTACTCGTCATAAGGATCGGGCACGTATCGGTGGACGAATTCGTCAGATACGTGAAGACAGAGGCATGGAAGCCCGTGATTTGGCGAGACTTGCAGGTATAGATGCAGCTAATCTTAGCCGTATAGAGAAAGGAAAGTATTCTGTAGGGCTTGATATTCTATCCAAGATTGCTGCTGCTTTAGGAAAGAAAATAGATTTTGTTGACCTTAAATAAGCACTGTTATGATTGACATAAATAATTTCAAGGTTGAGGTTTCTTGTGAATATAAGGGAGAAATATACTCAGTACGAGATAATGGTGCCATCATGAGGCATCCTAAAAAAGGTTGTCGAATAAGACCTTTGGATAACAAATGGACATTTGGCACAAAGAACGAGAACAATGGATATATGTTTTTCGCCTCAAATATTCGTGTCCATCAAGTTGTAGCGTCCGCATTTTGGGGTCATAAAAAATCAGAGGGAATGGTTGTTGACCATAAAGATACCAACAGATGTAATAATAGAGCAGAAAATCTTCATTGGGTAACAAAACTTGAAAATGTCTTGAACAACCCAATTACTCGTAGAAGAATAATCAATATATGTGGAAGCATAGCTGCATTTCTTGATAATCCAGCCCTGCTACGAGAAAGTACAGCAGACCACAATTTCACATGGATGCGCACAGTCTCTGAGGAGGAGGCTGCGAAATGCAAGTCGAATTTGGAAAGATGGAGTAACGAAGATGCAGATTTCGTTAGCACTTCGCAAGGTAAAGGCATAGGTGAATGGATATACAAAGATTTTCCGTCTGTAAATATTCGTCACGACTGGTCACATTTATCTACACAAATGCCAAGTGCATATGAAGAAGAGGAAGAAAGAGCTTTCGTTCCCTGGATTTCCTAACAAACATTTGAATATTACATCATTTGTTGGTAGGTATTTTGGATTTTGAGTATTTGTTAAATTTTCTGTCATAGAGTTTTTCCTTTCTTCTATTTTAACATATTAGTTAAATTCAGTACAATAGTTTAAGCAAATTTTTTCTTACAATATTGTTATAAAACTTCTACTCACAGCTATTTTAGAGTAATGTAGAAGGTTTACATTATAAAAATGAGAATATAAATATAAATATAACTATAAGTATAAATTATAACCCATAATCTATAACTTCAGAAGTTAAACCTAATTATAATATTGGAGATGATTTAGAATTAAAATAATGAAACTATAGCGTTGTATGTGTTCGTTTTTTGAGTTTTTCTTGAGAAAATATAAATTTTGAGTTTTTTATTAATTTTATTTTGACTTTTACAAAATATCATATGAAAAAAATCTTATGAAAACAATAAATTTGTAGTGAGAATGCAATTTATGATACACTATTTATTATGTCAGTAGAAACAGTTTTGATTAACAGCCTTGTGTCAATGTGTCAATCAGAACCGTCCCCACTGACACATAATTCATTTTTAATTAAACTATTGCTGTGCTTATGCTTTTTTTGAAATTTTTAAGAATTTAAATTCATGAATAAAATTTGTGAGCTTTAAATTGGCTCTGAATTAAATTTTCGAAAGTCTTTCGCATTAAGCTTTAACTTGATTGTATTTTATAATGAATTAGTCTATTTTGCAAGGAAAATCGTGAGACAAATTTCGAGCTTTTTCGTAATTAATTTTTGCTTTGTAATATCTATCGTTTTATGATAATAAGCCAGATAAGTAAATATATATCGCTTATCTGGCCGAAAATAAATAGATTATACATGTTAGATATCCCTCACTCAATGTGTCCCCTTTTCCCATTTTACTACTTTACATTGTAAGTTCCATCTGTAGCTTTTTCTAGGAGTTGTGAGTTTAGAGAAACTACTGGGAAAACCGCACGACGATCGCCGCTCACTCCTGTATCAGAGTAGAACAAACCAACTGCGCTGAAATATCCCGAATACACACTGTGCATGTTAAAGTCACAAGTGCTTGAGCGCAGACCGACGCAGCGCGAAGCCACCCAGTAAGTTGTAGAACTTCCTTTTGGTAATAGTATATTTGAGTATCCTTCAAGTAAGCTTGCTGTTGTTGCGTAATCTACTGTTGTATTATAATATGTTTGATATGGCTGTATACTTGTTGAAGCTTTTAAATATCCATTTGTTGAACTTTCATCTGTTTTTGCTATTAGGCTTGTTTGCTCACTTTGTTTTAATCCACTTTCATTTTTTGTTCCATCTATTACATGATTTGCTTCATTTTTATATATTGTTGGATAATAATTATATGTTATATATGGTGTTCCATATTGATTTCCATATTTTGCATTATTTACATATGATGCCCTATTATTTGTCCATTTTGTTCCTCCAACTTTTACAAAGTCTTCTTCTGTTATACTTCTTGCTGTTATTCCTTTGCTAGAATTTCCATATAAACTGCTACACGCATCATTTAATAATTTTACTGCATTGTTATATCCTTGTGCTCCTTGTAATGTTACTGTTCCACTTGGTGTTGTTGCTGGTACCATTTCTATTTTGCCTGTTGATTTATCTATGCTTAGTACCTTCCATTTACTTATATTAAAACTTTGCCCTGCGCTACTACTTAATGTATCTGTTGCTGTTGAATTTGATGTTGCATAGTTTCTATCCCAGCTGTATGTTCCGCTTGGACTATAATTTATTACATCTCCTACTTGTAACTCATCTATTGCTGTTACTTCCCCTTGGCTTGGATTTCTTTGTGTTCCTGTTACTGTTATTGTCATTGTTACGCTTTTTTTACTATCTGCTGTATCTATTTTATCATTTGCTACTATGTCGTTTGTTGCTGTTCCTGTTTGATATGCCCATTTCCAGTAAATTGTTTTGGTTTGAATTGTTTTTATTTCTTCTAATGACATTACTCCTGACACATTCATTACTCCGTCTGTTGAAGCTATTTCTTTTGTATAGCTACTGTCTGTGTAAAATCTTAGGTTTGATGGCTTTTCTGTTACTGCTAATTTTATATTGTAGTCTATTGCTACTTCACTTCCTGTTGCATCTAAGTTTAAGTCAAATGAACCTTCTGTTCCTGGTGCTAGCTTACCTTCGACAACATTGTTATTTTCTTTCATTGTTGTTGCTAAATCTATGTCTGGTATTGTTTGTGTTTGTCCATTTACTTTAAAACTCCATTTTGCTACTGTTGCTGTTCCATTTCCTGTTAGTGTTGTTTTGTATTTTGCGTATGCGTACATTGAAAATACTATTGCTGTTATTAGTAATAATGCTAGTAATATTATTACTGGTTTGTTTCTTGTTTTTGTTGCTGTTTGCTTTGTTGTACTTTTTTGTTTTTCTTTCTTGTCCATTGTTTTCCTCCTTCTTTTTTTATAATCATTTGTGATTATTTTTTGTTTTGTATTATAATTTTTATAATTATTTTGAGGGTTTTGTTTTTTAGCACGAAAAATAGAGCAGATTAAAATGCACCATTAGGTACATTTTTCTGCTCTATTTGTTTATTCATTATGTTATTATATATAAAATCGTGGCAGTTAAATACTACTCTCTCTCTCTCTCTCTCTCTCTCTACAGCCATAAGGGTTACGGCATCTGCTGTTTTTGTTTGTGCATTTTTTCTTTTCATTTGTATTTCTCCCCTCTTTTTAATAATTGCAAATTATAATTTATATACTCTTATTATAATAATTCTATTATTCATAGTCAACAGATTTTTCGACATTTTTACAGCTTGCTAAAGTAATTTTTTCCACTAATTTTTTATAATACTAATTAACTAAAAATTAATCATATAGATAATATCATTAAATAGAATAATATTATTTTTTATTGCAATACTAAACTCGAAAGGAGTTTATGATTTTTATCATAAAAGTAAGATTATGTTAATTTTAAAAATAATAGCTTTATCTACTGGCTCTATTGTAGTTTTATTTATTTTAACTAAAATAATGGGACAAAGAGAAATGTCTCAACTTAGTATTTTTGACTATATTATTAGTATAACTATTGGTTCTATTGCTGCCGAAATGGCAACTTCCTTGGAGGATAATTTTGTAGAGCCTTTGGTCGCTATGATTGTTTATGCTGTTGTTACATTAATTATTGGAGTTCTTAACACTAGATTTGTTAAACTACGTCCTATATTTTCTGGAAGAACTCTTATTTTATATGATAATGGAACTTTATTTAAAGAAAATTTTAAAAAGTCTAAAATTGATTTAAATGAATTTTTAGTTCAATGCAGAACAAGTGGATATTTTAATTTAAGTGATATAAAAACAGCATTGCTTGAAGAAAATGGGAAAATAAGTTTTCTTCCAATGTCCGAAAAAAGGCCAGCTAATCCTAGTGATTTTAATATTCATCCAGCTGATGAAAATATTATTACTAATATTATTTTAGATGGCAAAATAATGGAAAAAAATTTATCTGAACTTGGGCGTGATAAATTGTGGCTTATGGAAGCTTTACAAAAACAGGGAATTACTAAGATTGACAATATCTTCCTAGCAACATTTAACAGTAGTGACCAATCTTTATCTGCATATTTAACAAATAAAAATATTTAACTAGAATTTTAAATAGATTTAAACTGTAATAGCTGGAGTACACAAAAATACGGTTTACTCAAGAAAAAGTGCACTTTTTATAATATCCTTGCAATGGCTCCAAAAAAGCAATTAACTGCATCAAACACGTCTTTTTATTTTATGTTAACTATTGACTTTGCTTCCATATTGTGGTAGAATAAATATTGTGATTACACATGAAGGAGGAATTAAAATGGAATTAAATCAAACACTTATTTTTGGACACAAAAATCCAGATACAGACTCAATAATGTCATCTATGGTTATGGCAAATTTAGAAAATCAATTAGGAAACACTTCTAAGGCCGTTCGTCTTGGAAATATAAATAAAGAAACAGAATATGCAATTAATTATTTAGGTATTGAAGCACCTGAATTAATTTCAGATGTAACTGACGGTCAAAATGTTATATTAGTAGACCATAATGAATCAACACAAAGTGCTGGTAACATTTCTAATGCTATTATAAAAAAAGTTGTTGACCATCATACAATGAACTTTGTTGCTCCATACCAATTATATTATAGAACAGAGCCAGTTGGATGTACTTCTACTGTTTTATATAAAATGTATAAAGAATATGATGTTCCTATTACAAAAACAATCGCTACAATGATGCTTAGCGCTATAATTTCAGATACTTTATTATTCAAATCACCAACATGTACAGCTGAAGATAAAGCAATTGCTGAAAAATTAGGAAAAATAGCTGAAGTTGATGTTAATGTTTATGGAACAAATTTATTAAAAGCTGGTACTGATTTAAGTGATTATACACCAGAGCAAGTAATTAATATTGATAGTAAATTATTTGAAAAAGGTGGAAAGAAATTCAAAATTGCTCAAATAAACACAGCCGATATAGATAGCGTTTTCAAAAATAAAGTATATTTCGAAGCAGCTATAAATAACGAAATAAAAAAAGATAACTTAGACTTGTATGTTTTTGCTGCTACTGATATATTAAATTCAAATTCAAAAATTATTTCATTAGGAAATGATTCTGGAATAGTTGAAAAAGCTTATGGTGTAACATTAGACGACCATACAGCAATGCTTGAAAATGTTGTTTCAAGAAAAAAACAAATGTTACCAAGAATATTAGAAAATTTAGATTAAAATATTTAATCCCACGACAAACTCAATTGTCGTGGGATATATTTATTATAATTATCTTTCAATTTGATCTTCATTATTTTTATTTTCAATATCATAAAGTTTCTTTAAATAAGCTATTCTTTCTTGATGTATTCGTTCTTTTAATCTTTCATTTGATGGTATATTATATTTTTTCATTACAGTTTCGCCATTGACTTTTGTTAATACTTGTTTACCTAAATTAGCAAATCGTACTTTGTCTATTCTTGTTCCTCTGCAATTTCGGTCTGACTCTACTATAATTTCTAAACCTTTTAGTCCTAGTTGTGTTTTATCTATACGTTCAAAAAATTCTACTTGTTTGTTTGGTGTCATTTGATTAAAAATTCCTGCTTTCATATGCTCTTTTGCAGATACCATTCCGCATTTTATCCATGATGTTGGCATTTTTAATCTTTTACATAATTTTTTAATCTCTGCTACACCATTTTTATCATGATTTATATGATGTGGATATTCACTTTTTGGTGTTACCCCCTTTCCTAAATCATGAACTAATGCTGAAAACCTTATTTTTTCATCTTTTGTTAGCTCTGTTGCTTTTTTTAATGCTAACATTGAATGATTATATGCATCGCCTTCTGGATGATATTTTTCTGGTTGAAGTGCGTCTATTAATTTATATATTTCAATAAAATGTACATCTAATACATCTGCCCTTCTTAAATTATTAAAAAAGTTCTCTGGATAATCTGTATTAAGAGCTTTTCTTAGCTCTTCAAATACTCTTTCAGCAGATAATAAATTTAGCTCTGGTTTTAATTCATTCATTAATTTTAATGTTTCTGGCTCTATTTCAAAATTGAATTTACTTGAAAATCTTGCTGCCCTGTACACTCGTAATGGGTCTTCTTTAAAACTGCTTGTTGTTGCTTTTATAATATGATTTTGCAAATCTTTTCTTCCACCATATGGGTCAATTATTTCTCCAGTTATTACATCTTGAGCCATTGAGTTTATCGTAATATCTCTTCTACTTAAGTCTTCTTCTATTGTTATATTTGAATTACAGGTTACTTCAAAATTTTTATGACCTGTTCCTGTTTTCTTTTCCGTTCTTGCTAATGCAAACTCTTTTCCATCTAAGTCAAATACTTCAAATACTTTTCCTCTTTTAAAAGACTCTGGAAATAATTTTTCGAATTTCTCTGATGATATACCTGTTACACAATAATCTTCATCATGAGGAGGTTTGTTCATTAATTTATCTCTTACTGCACCTCCTACTAAATATAATCTGCCACCATTTTTTTCAATTATATTTGCTATATCTATTATATTTCTCATATTTATAAAACCTTTCTAAATTATAATAATACCTACAATTTCTATTTAATTTTATATTTCTTTTATTAATTTCTAATTAATTTCTTCAGAGTCTAATATTATTGTTACTGGACCATCATTTAATAGCTCTACCTTCATGTCTGCGCCAAATACTCCAGATTGTATATTTCTTTCTAGCTCTTTGCTACACATCTTTTTAAAATATTCATATAATTCATTTGCTTTTTGAGGTTCACATGCCTCTGTAAAGCTTGGTCTATTACCACTTTTGCAATTTGCATATAAAGTAAATTGAGATATTATTAATATATCACCGTTTATGTCTTTTACTGATTTGTTCATTTTTTTATTTTCATCTTCGAATATTCGTAAATTACATATTTTTTTTACAAATTTATCTGTAATTTTTTCGTCATCATTTTTTCCTATTCCTAAAAATATTAATAAACCTTTTTCTATCTTTCCCACAGATTTTTCATCTACTTTTACTTGTGCATTTTTTACTCTTTGTAAAACAATTTTCATTTGTTACCTCCTTTTATTTTATATTACATACATAATACATTTTATAAAAAATGAGAAATCAAAAATCATTGAATTTACTAATGTATTTTCAATGATTTTTACCATGCAATATTATTCAAAATAATATTAATTTTGTAACCTTTTTTATTAATTCATCACCTATATATTAATTGTTTGGTGGACTTTGTGAAGTGATTTTGTCATCTTTTATTTTAAAAATTGAATATGTAGTATCTTTTTCTGGAGTAATTCCATAATATGAATTTACAATATTTTTTGTAATAATTGCTGTTGAAGCTATTATTAATATTGCCACTCCTATAAATCCTATAACACTTGCAACTGATAAAAAACAAAATCTTGTGAATTTTGCTAATGTAAGTACAACTGTTTTTGCAAATTTTAATAATGCTGTTGCTGTTTTATGCTCTTTTAATTTTTGATATTCTTGTTTTATTTCAATTAGTGCTAATTCCTTTTTTTCTATAATAACAGGTAATAATAAATTTTTATCATGTCTAATTACTGGTAATAAATTTTCTTTTTTATTTTCAATAATATTTTTGTTAGGTAATATTTCTAAACAATTTTTTTGTGTAATATTACTTTCCATATTGGCAAACTCACCCCCGTTACTATTTTTTTCTTCTTTATAAATATTATCTTTAGTTTCTTTTCGGTTATCCTCCTCTTTATCTTTTGTGTACATTTTATTATTTGTTGAATCACTATTTTCTATATATTCATAATTTATTTTTTTGCCACAATTACCGCAAAAATTACTTTTATATGATATTTTATTTCCACAATTACTGCAAAAATGCTTTTCTCGTACTAATTTACTACCACATTTTTTACAAAATTTGGCATTTAGATTTAATGATTCGTAGTTGCATTTTGTACACTTCATATGTTCTCCTTAATCTAAATACTTATAAAATTATTATAACTCATTTTTTGTCAAAAATAAATAGGTTTACGTGTATTTTTTATGTTTTCTAAATTTTAGTCAATATATCACAAAAAGATGACAATTTGTTGTCATCTTCTGTGATACGTTTATGATTATTAGTTTTGTATTTTTTGTCTTACCATCTCTGTATTTGGAGTTATCACTTCAAATTTATAGCCATTTGCTAATCCATAGTCTATTATTTCTGGTAATGCTTCTAATGTTTTGTTATTTCCACTGAAATCGTGCATTAATACAATATTGTCTCTTCCTGGTTTTAGACCTTTTGTTACATTAGCATATACTGCTTCTTTTGTTTTTACATCTCCTGAGTCACCAGACATTACGTTCCAATCATAATATTTAAAACCTTCACTCAATACTTTTTCTGTGATTTTTGTCATGATTCCTGGGCAATATTTTCTGCTTACTGTATTCGAACTTCCTCCTGGGAATCTTAAAATCATTGTTTTTATTCCTGTTGTTTTATATATTTTTTCTTGTAATGTTTTTATATTATTATAGCAAACATCTACTGATGCATATATTTTTGAGTAATCATGTGAATATCCGTGAATTCCTATTGCATGACCTTCTTCTGCTTCTCTTTTTACTAAATGTTCTGTTGCTTCGTTATAGTTTATTACAAAAAATGTTGCATGAACACCTTTTTCTTTTAAAACATCTAATATTTTGGGAGTTATTGTTGTGCTTGGTCCATCATCAAATGTTAAATATATTATTCCTGTTGTTGCTTTTTCGCTTACAATTACTTTTCTTTCTTCTGTTGCCGTATTTCCATTTGAATCTGTTACTGTATATTTTACAATATATGTTCCATCTTTTGATGTGTCAACATCTCCAGAAATTTTAATGTCTTTTGATACATCTCCGTCTTTATTATCTGTTGCTGTTGCTCCTTGCTCTGTATATTTATTTCCAGTTATTATACTAACAACTGATGTCCCTTTTAATTTAATTACTGGAGCTGTTGTATCTATAATTTTAACGTATCTAACCTTTTCTGCTTTATTTCCTGATGAATCTGTAACTGTGTAGTGCTCTTCAAAATTATTACTGTCTTTTTCTACTTTGTTTACAGTTACTTTTTCAGTAACATCTCCATCTTTATTATCAATTGCCGTAAATCCTGGCTCTTCAAATTTTTTTCCATATTGTAAATTATATTCTGTGTCACCTTTTAATTGAATTTTTGGTGCTTTTGTATCTATAACTTTTACAGTTCTTGTATAGTTTTTATATTTATTAAAATAAGGAACTTTATATGTTATTGTATAATCACCAATTTGTGTTAAATTTACATTGTTTTCAACTATTACTTTATCACTTATGTTTTTAAATTGTGTATATACTTTAATTCCTTTATCTTCATATGTTTCACCATATTCTACAGTTTCAACTTTTTCACCTTGATATTTTATAATAGGAAACTTCCCAAAATATAATACAATAATTGCTATTACTATAATTGTTAATAATACCATTAAGAAAATATGACCTTTATTTAATTTTTTGTCATTAGCATGCTTAATCAGTCTATTTTCTCTATTATACATCTCTTGATTATCATTTGATTCGTACATTTTTCCCCTCCTAAACACAGACTATTTTACAACTTTTTCTTACAATATACAACATTTTTTTATCTTTTTGTGATATATTTTTTATAAATTTTAATTATTAAATTGAATTTACTTTTTAGTTAATAACATATTTTCTATTTGTTATCATAATCAGTAGTAAAATATGGTAATTTTAAATAGAAAAAATCATTGAAAATACATTCATAAATTCAATGATTTTTATTGTTCTTTTTGTAAAAATATTATTCTTCAAAGAAAGCTTCAAACTCTTCTGCTGAAATTATTTCTTGTCTCATTAAAGCTTCAGCAACTTGCTCTAGTTTGTCCATGTGCTCTGATAATATTTTTTGTGCTTGGTAGTATGCATTGTCTATTAGTTGTTTTATTTCGGCTCCTATTGAATCTTCGAATCTGTCTCCTAGTAATTCCATTTGATATGGATCTTTTTCTGTGTTTATTGATATTGGACCTACTATGTCGCTCATTCCGTATATTGTTACCATGTCTGTTGCTATTTTTGTTGCTACTTCTATATCATTACTTGCTCCTGTTGATATGTCGTCTAGTGCTAATTTTTCTGCTGCTCTTCCTCCTAGTAATGATATTAGTTTTTCTTGCATTTCCTGTTTTGATACATAGAATTTATCTTCATTTGTTTTATACATTGTGTATCCACCTGCAACGCCTCTTGGTATTATTGACACTTCTTTTATTTCTTTTTGTGTTTCTAAATATCTACTAACTATTGCATGTCCTGCTTCATGGAATGCTGTTAATTTTTTATCTTTTTCTGATATCACTCTGCTGTGTTTTTCAAGTCCTACAGTAACCTTTTTTACTGCATCTTCAATATCTTTGTTTGTTATTGCTTTATGTCTTTTTATAGTTGCTATTATTGCTGCTTCATTTAATATGTTTGCTAGCTCTGCTCCTGTAAATCCTGCTGTGTCTTCTGCAATACTTCTTAAATTTACTGATTCGTCTATTTTTTTGTCTTTAGCATGTATATTTAAAATTGCTTCACGTCCATTTAAGTCTGGTAATCCAATTGTTATTTGTCTATCAAATCTTCCTGGTCTTAATAATGCTTTATCTAACATTTCTGGTCTGTTTGTCGCTGCTAATACTATTATTGCTTCTTCCGTGTCAAATCCATCCATTTCAACCAATAATTGGTTTAATGTTTGGTTATTTTCACTTTCAGACCCACTTGATGTTGTTCTTCTTGAACCTATCGCATCTATTTCATCTATGAATACTATGCAAGGAGCTATTTTTCTTGCTTTTTCGAATAATTTTCTTACTCTTGATGCTCCAAGTCCTGCGAACATTTCTATAAATTCTGATCCACTCATTGAAATAAATGGTACATCTGCTTCTCCAGCTATTGCTTTTGCTATTAATGTTTTACCTGTACCTGGATTTCCACATAATAGAACACCTCTTGGTATTTTTGCTCCCATTTCTTGGAATTTTTTTGGTTTTTTTAAGAAGTCAACAATTTCAATCATTTCTTGTTTTTCTTCATCTAGTCCTGCAATATCTTTGAATGTTGTTTTTGTTTTTTGAGTTGTAGCATCATATACTTTTCCTTTATCTCCTAAACCTTGCATTTGCATTATCATTACTAATAAAACTATAAGCATTATTGTTGGAAGAAATGATAGTAATTTTTCTCCTACTACTGCTAATAAATTTTCTTCTTTTTGATTTAAATTTATTGTTTTACCTTCTTTTACTTGATCTTGAACAAATTCTATAAAAGCTTCACTTTCTGGAACTTTTACTTCTTTTTCTTCATCTTGATCTTTTAGTTTTACTTTTACTGTAGTACTTTTTTCTTTCATTTCAATTTTTTCTACAGAATCTTCTTTTATTTTAGTAATTAAATCTGTATATGCTAATGTTTTTTCTTCTTTTTCTTTACTGTAGTTCATATATTGAAATATTCCAAAAACTATTCCAGCTATAGCTAAAATAACTATAATTGCAGTAAATAGATATTTCTTTTTATTGCTTTTTTTATTTTCCTTTGGATCCATTATTAAACTCCCTTCGTATATTTGTTAATCATCTTGTATATTATTATTTTCATTATTATCACTTGTTATTAGTAGAATTGACGTCATTATATATATTATTGCGATTGACGTATACATTATTGAAAAATACTTCATATAAAATCCAGTAAGTGAATTTATTATATAATATATACCTCCTAAAAGAACTGAAAGTGTTATTGCATGAATTGCAATATTAAATATATTTGTGAATGTAAATTGTTTATTTATAATTTTTGATATTATATATCCCATAGTTGCAATTACTAGTACATCTGTAATTGTTGATATCGTCATTAAAATAAATATCCAAATTAATACTATTACTGACATAATTATATAAAACTTTATACTTAAATTAGATAAAATATTTATTATATCTTCTTTATTAATATCTGCATAAAAATAATCATTATACTTAATTTTTAAAATATTATTATCTAATTTTACTGTACAATATTCTTTTCCAATAACAATTTGTGCTTTATTTTCAAGCTCTTCAAGATTTTCTTTGCTTGTATCTATTATTACATATTTATTAAATAAAGTTTTGTTTTCATCGTTGTTTATACTTAAAATTCCACTTGAATAATTTAAACTTGTAATTTCTTCATTAATTAAGTTTTTAAGTTCTTTTATTCCATTATTAATGTTAATTATTGTACAAACTGTAAGTATTATTGAATAAAAAGCTACTAATTTGAAAAAATACTTTATATTTTCAGACATTTTTTTATTTGCAATTTGTTTATAATAATCAAATTTATTTATACTTTTTATAAAATCTACAATAAAAATTTGTTTTTTGTTCTTTCCCACTGGCTCTCCCTCTAAATTTCATTGTAATAGGCTATTTTTATATTAAATAGCCTATTACAAAATTTTATTAATGTTCATCTACTTCATTTGTAGGATCATGTGTTACAGTATTGTCTGGTTTAGTTGTATTTTCATTATTAGTTGTATTATTATCATTTGTTTTGTCATTATTTTTCTTTTCTATTTTATTTACAGTTATTGTTATTTTAGTATCTTTTGCAACAACTTCTCCTGCAGATAAGCTTTGACTTAAAACTGCACCATCTGCTTTAGTTGAATCTGATTTATATTTTACAGTTACTTTTAATGACTTAAGCTCTCCCCTGGCTTCTGTTTCCGTTTTTCCAATAACATTTGGTACTACAATATCTGTTGAAACATGAATATCTACTCCATCTACTGGTGTAGTTGTATTTCCTCCTGAAGTTGGACCTGTATGTATTGTACATGTTTCTGATGGAACTGATGATGAATATCCTGTTGTTTTCCAAGATGGATTTCTTTCTTTTTCTGGAACATATCCAACATATTGAGTACTTGGACAATATTCTGTTGCTAATTTTCCTGATTCTGTACAAACTTTTAATGAATGACCTTCACAATCCTTTGGAACTGCACTTTCTGCAAATACTTCTGAATATGTATCTGAGCAAGATTCTGTAGCTTTACATCCTGATTTTCTACATATTGTTACATGTACTATTCCACTTGGCTCTGTAAATGTTGCACTTGCTTTACCTTCGTGAACTTTTTTCATTACAGCATTCCATACTTTTGCAGCATAGTTTCCACTACCGTTTACTACAGCATTATCATCATATCCATACCATGTTGCAGCTGTATAATATGGAGTCATACCACAAAGCCATCTATCTTTATTATCGTTTGTTGTACCTGTTTTTGCTCCTACATCTATTCCAGATATTTTACAACTTGTTGCTGTACCATGCTCTCCTTCAACTGGTTGTTTTAATAAACTTTTCATTACATATGCATTTTGCTCTGACATTACTCTTTCTGTTGTTTGTTTAGATTCTACTACTAATTCTCCTGATGAATCTTCTACTTTTGTGTAGAATACTGGCGAATTATATACACCATTGTTTGCTATCATTGAATATGCTGCAGCCATTTGTAGTGTTGTAACACCATGTGTTAAACCTCCAAGTGCTAATGATAAACTTGAATCATTTTTTTGTTTATTTTCACTTGATTTTACTAATGATGTAATTCCAACTTTTCTTGCAAAATCAATTGCATTATCAGGTCCAATTTCAGACATAATTTTACATGATACGACATTTGAAGAAACTTCTATTGCATTTCTTACAGTACATGGTCCTGCATATGTACTTGTTGATTTTGGCTCATAGTTCTTTCCAAATGTTGTTGCTGAGTTATAATAAACTGTTCCAGCATTTATAACACCTTTTTCAACACCACATCCATATGATATTATAGGTTTAAATGATGAACCTGGTTGTCTTGTACTGCTTGTTGCTCTATTTATACCTGTTGCATCAACATCAGTACCTAAACCTCCCATACAAGCAACAACTTGACCTGTTGTATGGTCCATTATTACCATTGCTGATTGTGAATGATTTTTTGCACTTGATGAATTTAACACAAATTCGTCACTTTTATAAACTGATTCTATTTTATCTTGAACGTCTTTTGATTGTGTTGTATAAATTTTATATCCTCCACCATATACACGGTTTTTTGCATATTCTACTGAATAATTTTTTTCATTTACTAAATCATTTACAACTTCATCTATTGCAGCTTGTATAAAGTATGATTTTACACTGCTTCCTGGTAAAGTACCTTTTGAAAATTGTAATCCTTTTTCTACATTATCATATGCTGTTTTATATTGTTCATCTGTTATATATCCAAGGTCTTTCATTTTCGTAAGAACTGTTTTCGTTCTATCTTTTATTTTTTTATTAACTTGTTCTTGTTTTGTTGCATCGCTCTCATTTTTAAATGGGTTGTATGTATTTGGTGCATTATTTATTCCTGCTAAAAAAGCACATTCTTCAACTGATAATTCACTTGCAGATTTATTAAAATAATATGTTGATGCCATTTCTACACCACAAATATCTCCACCATCTGCACCTAATGGAATTATGTTTAAATAAAGCTCTAAAATTTGGTCTTTTGAAATCATTTTTTCTACTTGATATGCTCTAGACATTTCTTTTATTTTTCTTTCGACACCAGCTTTACCTGAATTTTCTCTTTCATCAGTAATATTTTTTATTAACTGCTGTGTTATTGTACTTCCACCAAATGATGAATCTCCTTTTAAAACATATGTTGTTGTTGCAGCCAAAGTTCTTTTTAAATCTACACCATTATGGCTATAAAATCTTTCGTCTTCAATTGCAACAAATGCTTTTGGCAAATATTGACACATATCTCCAATGCTAATAATTTTCCTGTTTTCATTTCCAGATAGCTCTGCTATTACAGTGCCATCTTTGTCATAAATAACAGTATTTGCATTTGATAGTAATAAATCATCTTTTGATAAAGCAAATTTATCACTAAAGAATATTCCACAGAATATTCCTACCGCAACCAATACTAATAAAACAATTAATAGTGCAAATATTATAATAACTTTTTTTAGTCTTGGATGTTTCTTTTTTCCTTTTGCGTTCTTGTTAGTAGTGCTTTTTCTTGTAACATTACTTCCAGTACGTTTAACGGAATTATTGTTTGATTTTTTTTCCATATTTATTATACTCCTTTTCTGGCTTTTATTTTTTAGCCAAACTTTAACTTATATAATTGTCAAAAATACCTAGTTATTAATGATTAGTTATTTTTTAATCACATTAAAATTATATTATAAAATAAGAAAAAATGAAAGAGTTTTTCGATATATTTTACTACTTTGACAATAATAATAGTGCTTTTTTTATTAAAATTTCTAAATTATCATCTTTATTGTCTAATTTTGGTATTATTTTTTCTACTTCTTTTTTAGTATAGCCTAAAACTTGTAGTGCCGAAATTAGCTCTTCTAAGTTGTTATTTTGACTAATTACAGATTTTAACTCATCACTTGAAGTATCTTCAACATCAATTGTTTTCAGTTTATCTTTAAGCTCTAAAATAATTCTCTGTGCGCTTTTTGATCCTATTCCTGGCAATTTTTTTAATGTTCCAACATTATCCGAAATTACTGCAGCAGCAAATGCTGATGGCTCTATATTTGATAAAATTACAATAGCCGATTTTGCTCCTATTCCACTTACAGAAACAAGCAATTCAAACATTCTGAGCTCTTCATTAGATGCAAAGCCATATATACTTATGTCATCTTCTCGTACTTTTACATAAGTATATACCTTAATTATACTTCCAAGTTCACCTATTTTTTTCATTGAATTTTCTGACATAAAAATTTTGTAGCCAATTCCATTTACATCCACAACAATGTAATCTAATGTTCTAAACTCAAACACACCTTTTAAATATGCAAACATATTTTTCCTCCCTTGTATAAAATTTTATGATACATTAAATATTATAGTAAATTTATTATATTTTACCATATGAATTTTTTATTTCAAGTAAAATTTTTTATTTTTAATTTGATGTATAATAATGCAAAAGAGGCCTCATAAATAGGCCTCCTTTTCATAAGGGTTTTATTTTTTTACTTTAGAATTTTAAAGTGTATCGTCAGATTTTTGAAATCATAAAAAATGAATCCTTCTTTTCCTTCATTGGTAACAATCCTTAAACAGTTGCCGTTTTTTTCAACTATTGCAAAAGTTTGATTATTCCTTAAAGTGTAATATGCTTTTGAAGAATTTTCGCTTGCATAAATATTCCAACTTGTAGATTTGAATCGCAAAATATCGCCAACTGTAACATCAGCATCTATTTTACATTCGCTTAAAGTACCAGTTTTAGAAAAATACCAGTACTGAGCCAAATCTATATAGGAAATTTTGCCACTATATGATATTTCATACCAATTTGACGTTACATTTCTAATAATCACAAAAGTCCCATTGTGTGTTACTTTGTCAATTATTTCTCCTCCAATATCCTTCCGACAATTCCATGATTTACCAGAGAACTGTACAACGTCTCCAATTTGATATTTGTTTTTAGTATTTGCTGTCGTTGTGGAAGTGGTCGTTGTGGAAGTGGTTGTTTTTACTGCTGTTGTCATTTTTGTTGTTGTAGTTTGAGTTGTTGTAGTTTGAGTTGTCATCACATCAGTTTCCGTTGTTGAAGTATTTTTTATTTTTTGAAAATACTTCATCCGGTTCATCTGGACATACATCCCTCTTTCTCCCTCAAACTCAATCTCAACCCAATAATCGGTTTGCCAAACTGTCACGACTTTAAAGCAGTCTCCTTCCTGCAAAATTTTAACGATATTACCATTAAAATCTGTTTCGGGAGTGGAACGTACATTCCAGTTTGGACCAACAAACATGAATATATCTCCAACAGCTATGTTACTATCATCAGCAAATTCAACAGATGTTGTTTCAGACAATGTCATAGTAGTTTCTCGAGTTGTAGTTTCTTCCTCGGGTGATGCTGGAATTGTTTCTTGGGGTAATGTTGTCGTTCCACTTAATTCTGGTGGCCATACTACATTTTTTACACCAGCCCCAGTTTGTGCTATATACAACAAGATGTAAAACACATCCAAAGAATCTAACTCCCCCGATTTATCTACATCAGCTCGCATCATATCCAATTTTTCAACTGGATTGCCAACCCCCTCATTTGCCAAGTAGATCATTAACGACAAGACATCACTTGTTGTGATGTACCCATCCTCATTTACATCTCCAACAATAACATCGTTGTTACTATCTGCTAAAGCAGAAAATGGCTGAACCACTAGCAATAACGACACCACCAAACTTATTAATGCAATCACAAATCTTTTCATTTGCTTTCCTCCTTGTTGAAACCCTTATGAATGCACATACTCAAAATATTATTGAGTTACTTTATTAGCATATCATAATTTTACATAATATTCAATGGTTTTTGAACCATTTTCTATAAAAAAAAGAGCTCATACATGAGCTCTCTCTTCATAAAAAGTTTCTATTAGTTTGTTTTACTCCATTACACAATATTTGTCTGCAATGCAGAAAATGTTGCCAACGGTTCCTTCAGATGTGATTATAGTGAGTATATTTTCATTTTTTTCCATAACCACAAAAAGTTCGTTTTTCTTCAACGTACCAACTGCAGACTGAGACTTATCTCTAATATACCAGGTGTTACCTGTAAATTTCAATATATCTCCTTCTTCAATTTCTTCTACGTTCGAAAGTTGCTTTTCCTGGTACTTATGCTCAACCTTATTCAAGTGAGCAATCTCGTCTAATTCATACAGCCGTTTCTGGTATATTACAATATATTTGTTGCTTTCATTTACAGCTACTATTGTGATATGTTCACCAGCCTCCACAATAATTTCACCATTTGAGTTTGTCAACTTGACAGTTTCTGTTGGTGTTACAATATCTCCTAACTGCAACTTTTCAGTTGTAGTAACAGATGTTGTTGTGAATTCTGTGGATGTTGTCGTGGAATTATCCGTTGTTTTTACAGTTGTCGTGGATTCAGCAGTTGTTTCGGTTGTAGTTGTTGCGGTTGTAGTTTTCGTTTTTGTAGTAACAAATGTTGTTGTCTCAGACTTCGTCATAGTTATTGTAGATTCTGTTGTAAGTTTTGTCGTTTTCCCTGTAGTTGTTGTTTCTTCTGTATTGGTTGTCGTTGTTTCGGTTATCGTACTTGTTTGTGAAATTGGATTTACGTAGAAAAGGTTTTCTGAATCTGGTGTAATTTGCAGATACAAATCGTAGCCAAAGTATTCAACTTCATACCAATTTTCTGGCATAATTTTGATTACTTTGCAGGTTTCACCCGCAGTCATTTTGGTTACAACATTTGCTTCCAGTGACGGAGCTGATCTGAGATTCCAGGTTTCAACTCCTTTCACAGGATTGAACACCAGAATGTCATCAGTGTATATTTTTTCTGGTGCTGGTGGCCAAGTTGCATCTTGACCTGCTCCAGATTTGGCGATATACACCATTAAATAGAACACATCTGTTGAGTCAACCTTTTCATTTCGGTCAACATCGAAGATTTTTTCATCAAATTCGATGCCTAACCGTGTATGAGCTTCCTCTTTAGAGTAGCCAACTCCAACTAGGGCGATGTAGTACATGATATACCATACATCTGTGGAATTCAGATTCCCATCAGAATCTGCATCACCAAGCAATATAGTATGTGTATTGGTCGCCATTGCTGTTGTTGCTACTGCCTTTGTCATTGTCGACATCAGCAAAGTGCTAAATGTGAGAATGACAGTCAAAACAACAGTCAAAATTTTTTTCATTCGTATTCCTTCCTCCAATGCTCTTTGAAACTTTCTATGAAATGACATCACCACGTCATTCTTTGACGACGTCGAATGTAATTATATCATAACTTTACATAATTTTCAATATTAATTCTAATTTTTGTGGTTGTTCTCATTTTTTATTAAAAAAATTCTTCACGAACTTGCCCATTTTTTAGTTGCTATTGTAACTTTTTGGGGTGATAACACATATTATGTATTATATAATCAAACAAAGGAGGATTATGTATGAATGATTATAGTAGTAGAAAATGTTGTCATAAAAATTCTATGTCTATGATGAACAATAATATGAATATTGATATGATGGATGATTTTTGTGATGAAGATACTAACATAGTAACAACAGCTCAGTCTGATTGTGCAAATTTATGTACAATGCCTCAAAATAACTGTGACTGTGGTTTTGATATGGATACAGAGTCTGTATTTCCAGATAATCCTATGCTTGCACAAAGTTATGTTCCTATTCAAAAAATGAATAAAGTTTTTACACCTGATGTTGGCTTAAAAATGGGAACTATTTTTCCAGAGCTTGTAAGCCCTTATATGCCTTGTCAAAGCATAAGAGAAATTGAATATATTAGAAATAATAATAGTCTTGGGGAGGGATGTAATAAATGAATGACCAATATATAAGCTATGAAGATTATCAAAGAGCTTGTGAATTAAATGACTTTGATAGAAATTGTACTTTTGGTAATAATGCTACAAGAGAAGAAATGCTAAGTACTTTAAAATCTTTAAAATTTAGTATTATCGAATTAGGTTTATATTTAGATACTCACCATGATGATGAAAAGGCTATTTGCTTACACAAAGAATATTGTAATAAATATAGAAAATTAGCTGATCAGTATCAAAAAATATATGGGCCATTGACTATAATGTTCCCATGTAATAAATGGAGATGGCTTGAAGAGCCTTGGCCATGGGAAAGGGGGAACTTTTAATGTGGACTTATAACAAAGTTTTAGAATATCCTATAAATATAAAAAATAGAAATCCACAACTTGCAAAATTTATAATTAGTCAATATGGAGGTCCTGATGGAGAGCTTAGTGCTTCTCTTAGATATTTGAGTCAGAGATTTGGTATGCCTGATCAAACTGCTAAGGCTATTTTGAACGATATAGGTACTGAAGAGCTAGCTCATTTAGAAATGGTTGGAACTATTATTCATCAATTAACAGATGGATGCTGTCCTGAAGAGCTTAAACAAGCTGGACTTGGATCATATTATACAGACCACGGTTGGGGTGTATATCCTCAATCAGCAGCAGGAATGCCTTTTTCTGCCTCTGTGCTTGCTGTAAAAGGTGACCCTATTGCAGACTTACAAGAAGATTTAGCTGCTGAGCAAAAAGCAAGAGCAACATATGAAAAATTAATTGATTTATGTGCAGATGACACTGATGTAATCGACCCTCTTCGATTCTTAAGAGAAAGAGAAATTGTTCACTTTCAAAGATTTGGCGAAGCTTTGAGAGGTGTTCAAGATAAATTGGCTGAGAAAAAATGGTATATGAATAAAGACTGTTAAAGATAAAAATGGAAGATAATGTTCTTCCATTTTTCTTTGTATTTTTATTTTTAATATTTACTATAAAATTTTCTAAACATTATTTGAATTGTATGACAAATATAAACTAATTATTTTTTATAATTGACAACATCGTGGTACAGAAGAATTAGTACCATACTGTTATCAATGGCTAAATATTTTAATTACAATTTTAGTTATAACATTAAAATTTATTTGAATATATTATTTCTATTTCATCAGTATCTGGAATAGGTTTATCCAAATTTCTTCCATAAAGTGCATAAAAATTTAATAATTAAAGTTTCAACCATTCTCATTTCTTCCTCTAATTGGTATTTTATTACTTTATACTAGCTCTATGTATAATAATAACCTTATTAAAAATAGAATAAGTATTGAATTTTATGTAAAATTATAGTAAAATATATACTTATATAAACTCTTGGGTTTATTTTACATATATCAAAATAATCGGATTGTAATCCGAGAAAGGAAAGGTAAGAAGTTATGAACAAAAAACGGATAATTCCTTATGTAGTGTTACTTATGGTATTGACTGCTCTTATGAGTATGTTTGCTGGATGCGCTACATCGGAAAAAATCCCCATTCCAACAGTTAAGGAGAATGTCTTTATTTACGATGAAGATAACATTGTCGATGATGAGGTAGAAGAATCTCTCAACAAAATGTTAGTTGAACTCGAAGAAAAGACAGAAGTAGAGTTTTCCGTTGTGTCTGTAGAAAGCTTGCTTGACAGGAGTATTGAAAATTATTCAAATAATCTCTTTAATACTTTGGGTATTGGCAAAAAAGGAAAGGACAATGGAGTATTACTTTTATTCTCTCGGTCTGATGAAAAAGTTAGACTTGAAATTGGCAGAGGGCTTGAAGAATTCATAACGGACTCAAAGTGTGGCCGAATTCTTGATGATTATTTTGTTCCTTATCGAGAAAACGATGACTATACTAAAGCAACAGAAATGACGGTAAAAGCTGTTTTGACTGTTATTGCTGAAGAATACGAAATCGATATTCAAGGTCTAGAAACAGATAATATATCTATTGAAGATGAATCCAATAGTAAAATACCAGATTTTGTATGGGTAATAATAATTATTGCTGTTATAGTTATTTTATCGATAATCATTGCATTCATTTCTGGTGGTGATGGTTCATCTGGAGGATACTTTGGCGGATCATCAGGAGGATTTTCTGGCGGTGGCTTCGGTGGAGGTTTTTCTGGAGGTGGTGGTGCCTCACGATAACAAATTGTAAATAAAAACACTATATAAAACATCAGGAGGTATTTTACAATGAAAACAAAAACAAAAGTGTTAATCGTTATCGGTATAGTATTGTTGTTGGTAGGCTTCTGGTTTTTCGGAACTAGAAACAGCTTGGTATCTTTGAAAGAGGATGTCGAAATGCAGCAATCTCAAATTGAGACAACACTTCAAAGACGGAATGATCTTATTCCCAATTTGGTAGCAACTGTTAAGGGATATGCCAACCATGAGGAGGCAGTATTCACAGAAATTGCTGATGCAAGATCGAAGCTTGCAGGTAGTATCGAAAGTGGAGATATGGAAAGTATCAGTGAAGCAAACACAGCTTTAGATTCTGCCCTTAGCAAATTGCTTGCAATTTCTGAAAATTATCCTGACCTGAAAGCAAGTGAACAATTTATTGCATTGCAGGACGAACTGGCTGGAACGGAAAACAGAATTGCTGTAGCAAGACAGTATTATAACGAAAAATTGAATACCTATAATACAAAGGTTCAAAAGTTTCCTTCAAGCATAGTCGCTGGAATGAGCGGATATTATCCCATGGAATACTTTGAGGCTGATGAAGGTGCAAAAGAAGTACCCACAGTCAATTTCGATTAACTTAGACCTTTTCAAAAAATTATAGTTGGCTGAATTGTCAACTGTGATAAAAAGCAATAGCACCTATTTAGATACATTCTAATAGGTGCTATACTTTTTATTCATCTCATTAATGATCATTCTTATTATCTTCAATAACTAATTATTTCATTTTATTCATGCAATTATTGTTTTTATTACTATAAATTTATCTAACCATTATTTGTATTGTATGGCAAATATAAATTAATTATTTTTTATAAAAATGAAAATCACAGCAATCTCCACCATACCCTAATGTTTTTGTTCTCGAAAATCCTATCTTTTTTAGCCCTCCATATGTTACATTATCAACATCACAAAATAAGTGACATAGTTTTTCACAATCATTTTCTACACATGCAGTATGCCAAAGACATTTTTTTATAGTTACATCAAAATAATCCTTACCATGTTTTTGTACACTTTCTTGTAAATCAGTTGTGCGCATAATTTTAAGAAATACCTTGCTGTATATTGAATAAAATCCTGGTACTTTTTCCATCTTAGCAGTAGATGCATGTTTTTTCGCTGCAATTTTATCAATCATATATTTTCGCATATATTGATATACTTCGTCTTCTGAAACTTCCTCTTTTGATAAAATTTTATACATTGCTATACGAGGAAGAATGGTTTGAATAAGCGTTTTCATTTGATTTTTTGATTTATTCTGTGTATTTTTTATAAGTTCATTAAGCATTGCTTCTTGCTTATTAAACAAATCGTTTCCCCTTTTTTCGCCAAATTCTTCATTTAAAAATGCTTTTATATTTTTTTGTTGCTTTATCTTCATAATTATAATCCCCCATAAATTACCATTTAATTTTTACTTATTTTTTAAATCCCAATGAGAACCTTTTTTGCAAATATAAAAATCACAACAATCTTTTCCCTCTGCTAAAGTTTTCGTTCTGTATAATACGCCTCCAAACATATCAACAGATAATGTATCTAAAACACACATATATTTTACTAACTCGGGATGATTTTCTTTTTTAGCCAAAGCACATATACCACATTGCTTATAAATTATAGTATATTCTTCCTCATCTCTTCCTTTAATAAATTCAGCCTTCCAATTAAATTCACTATCACTTGCTTTATTTCCTTTTTTTATAGATTCTTCCTTTTTCATTTGTGCCTTTTGGGTAAATGGATTTTTTGATGAGAATGCTTTTTCTATCATAGGAGATTTTATTGATGCTTTTACCATTTCGCCAAACTCTTCATCTTTTATTTTTTCTTCACAATTTTCATAAAATGCTAGCCAAAGGGCACCACTACTTAGGCAAGTTCTCAATGAATTTTTTGTTATACTGCCAATATCTGGTGATTCTTTTATAATTTGCTTATAGCGATTCTTCGCATTACTTTTCACCAATTTTATATCCCAATTAGGATGTTTTGTATGCAAAAAGTCTACTATAGTCCCACTCATAGCATACCATATTATTTTTTCACAAATAGTATATTTCATAAAATCTTCCTTTCAAAATATTATAATATTTTCACTTATTCTCCTAAATATTATAAATTAAACTATTTTTCAACATTTATTATAGAAAAAAAATAAATTATATGCAATATTCTTTTCTAGATTATTCAAAATTCTTTTATATTTTTCATTTTAAATATTACGTTGATTATTAATCAATAAAAATACAAAAAACGCTTGCTAATTTACATAAAACATGTTATAATAATAACTGTTCGAATTTTTTCTTTTAAATTGAGAATATTTTCTCGATTTGTTTGTTACATTATAAGTGACAGACTATCAAGAGCATCTCATTGAATGAAAAATAGTAAAAACACATTACAACCAATACACAGGAGGACTTTACTATGAAAGCATTTGAAGCACGAAAGGGTTCTATCAAACCGCAGTATGATTCTGCCATTCATGATATTCAGCGGGCTGTCGGTTGGGGTTGGAAAAACACCCATGTAGATATTCATGGGTCTTTATATCCTGAGGTAGCTACAATGTTGGCGAAGGACGGTTATGATGTCAAAATCGTCACCATAAATAATGGCACAACTTCATTGTACAATGAAGTCTCATGGGAAAATGCTGCTGAAGGTAAGGAAGGCACAGTTACCTATGAGGACGAAACATTTCCGGTTGCTCCAGAAACTTCCGCCAAAGTCGATGAACTTTTGAAAAATGTTCTTGGAATCAAGCCTGAAGAAGAGGAAGATGAAGAAGATGATGATGAAGAAGAGGATTCCTCTGATTTATCTGATTTCTCTGATTCCGCACAGTAAGGCTTCAAGCAGTAAAATTTGCTTATCTAAAATATAACTTATGTGACTTTTGATAAGCAAAACAAATAGAGACAGATGTACTTTGTACTTTATCTGTCTCTTTTGTTTTGTCTCATATTCCCGCTCTTTGAACAATATCTCATGAACTAATTTCAATTATAGTTAATTACAATAAATCTTTAGTCATTATTTTTGATTTTCTACATCTGGAACCCAGCTTGCAAATCTTTTTAAAGCTTCGTCTGTTCTGACGTAAAATGGTTCGTTTTTGTTTAACTTTGAAATTTCTGTCATTTCTTCATTTGTTAATTTAAAATCAAAGATATTAATATTTTCCTTTATATGATTTTCGCTTCTTGCTCCTGGTATAACTATATATCCCATTTGAATATGCCATCTTAATATAATTTGTGCATTTGATTTATTGTATTTTTGTGCAAGTGATTCAATTATTTTTTCACCCATAATTGAATTATTTCCTCTTCCTCCTAATGGATACCATGATTGAAGTGCTATATTATGTTTTTTTAGATACTTATTTAGCTCTATTCTTGGAAAATATGGGTGTGATTCAACTTGAATAAGTTCTGGTTTTACCTCACATTTGTCTAATATTTCTTGAATTTCTTCTTCATTAAAGTTTGATATTCCTATTGATTTTAGTTTTCCTTCTTTGTACGCTTTTTCTAGTTTTTTATATCCTTCAATGTAGTTTCCTGCTGGTTGGTGCAAAATCATTAAATCTATATAATCTGTATCAAGTCTTTTTAGTGTTTTTTCTATTGCATCATCATCTTCATAAAAAGATGGCCATAATTTTGTTTCTAAAAATATTTCTGATCTGTCTATTTCTGATTTTTTTATTCCTCTTCCAACTGCTTTTTCATTAACATATGCATTTGCTGTATCTATTAACTTATATCCATTTTTTAAAGCTACTTCTACTGAATTCTCTGCTTCATCTGGTGTTAATAAATATGTTCCTAATCCTAACATTGGCATTTTTATTCCATTATTTAATTCTATATATTCCATAATAATAAAACCTCCCTATAATATAATTCATAAAAATTATTTATTTATCCATTTTTCAACTTCATTTTTTGCATCATTTACAATACTTCCTCTAATTGGTAATCCTGGTAAAACTGTTGCCCCTTTGCATATATTTTTTATATCATTTTCACTATTTCCCATTCTTGAACCTTCATGAGTACAAAATGGCTTAACTGTTTTTCCATTGAAATTTAGTTTTTCCAGTTGTGAAAACATTGGCATAGGCATAGTTCCCCACCAATTTGGATATCCTATATAAATGATGTCATAATCATTTATATCTTCTAAATATTTTTTTAATTTTGGTCGTGCATTTTGATTTTTATCTTTTAAGGCTACATCTGTACACTCTTTATACTTGTATGGATATTCATTTATTGGCTCCACTTTAAATATGTCTGCATTTGTTAGCTCTTTTATATATTCGGCAATTACTTCGGTATTTCCTTTCTCTATATTTCTAATTCCATCTGACATATAATTTTCTCCTGTGTGTGAGAAGTAAATTATTAATGATTTTTTGTTTTCTGTGTTTTTTTTCTTTCCAAATAAATTCATTTTTCTACCTCCTTGGTAATTTTATATCACTTGGAGTTAGGTATAAGTCAATAGTTTATTAACTAATTTTATAAAATATTATTTTTACTAATAAATTTCATTACAATTTCAATTTACATTTTTATTTAAATGCTCTTTTTTATTTTTATTTCTAAAATTACTACTGCAATTACAGTTGCACTAATAGCAATTATTACCAAATTATTTTCTCCTGTAGTTGCTAACTTTCTATTTGAAACTGTATTATCTTTTTTATTATCATTAATTTCTGTTCCTGTTATAGTAATTGGTACTTCAAAATCTTTAGTTTTGTTTTCTGATATTTTTACTTTAATTAATAATTTTGTAGTTTGTCAATGATTTTTTTGTTCTTGTGTTGCATTTTATGTAAAATTATGTTATAATATTTTTTATTATTCGTAGTGTCTAATATGGCACATTTCCAAATTGCCTAGAAATACATATAGGAGGTTACAACTATGGCAAATGAAAACGCAGCACTCGTTGCTGCTAAATGGTGGACAAACGCTATCGCCAATCCATCTCCAGAAAGCTTTAATAATGGAGATAGAACCAGTGATGCATCATTTATGTATATGATGCTTGGACATATGAGAGCAATGAATCATCTTGCATCACGTGCCCAGTTAAAAAATTTCTGTTCTATTCTCACCAAGAAGATTGAAAAGGAATTAAAAAAACACCCCTCTGTTGTTCTAAGTTGCGATTACGATCCGTGTAATTTACTTGCACAATGCGCTGAAAAGGCTGAAATAGATTTTTGTCTTTTCCCCTTTAAAAGATCAATGAAGATAACTGAAAAAACAGTTGAGGTTAAGGATGGCTATAGTGCACGCTGGGTATTAATTTTTCCTGAAAAGTAATTAGTATCTCACATTTAACAAAAAAGAACTTCTGATATTTTTCAGGAGTTCTTTTTCTATTTTAAAATTTATATAGCTCTGTTATTTCTTTTGTATCTGTATTATATTTAAAACAAACTGTTTTTTGTCTCTTATATGCATATCTCCATCCCATATCTTCTTGAGAATAATGCACTCCATAGTCTAAAGTTACATATATTTCGTTTCCTATTATTGCGCTCTCAGCTAAATTTATTGTGTGTTCATCATCTGAAGTAAATTCAAATTTTTCATTTATTTCTTTTTGTGTTAATATTGTTTTTCTTTCTTTTGTAGATTCATCAACATATACTAAATCATTTACGATTTTTCCATTTACAGATTTAGAATTAATATATACACCTTTTAATTTTTGATCATTTTCATTTTCTAAATTTTGAACTGATTCTTTTTGTAAATTACTTCCGTCTTTATTCATAGTAACACAATATTCATCTTGTAACATATGTGCTGTTCCATCACGATATCCTATGTAGCATTTTATTTTACCATCATCTTCTCCAAATTCAACAATTTCCATTGGTTGATCTGTTGATTCTTTAAATAAATCTTTTCTCAAAAATGTTGCTATTGTCCCATTATCTTTATTATCTTTTATTGTTCCTATTTTTAAAGTGTTACTTTCTGTATCATCACTATAATATATAACATTATCTATAACATCAATAACATTTGCTTTTTCTTTTAAATTAACTATTTCGTCAGTTTTTGTGTTTATTGCAAATATATTTTCGTTTTGACATATTACATATCCTTTTATGCTTTTTATAATTTCACCTTTTTGATATTCTTTTTTATTTTCTCCATTCATATCAGTTGAATAAATTTTATTATAAGATCCTGATTCGCTTTCTGTACATTGCATAAATATTTTGTCATTTGAAATGCAAATATTTCCCAAAGCTTTTTCTGTTAATACTGTTGTTTGATTTCCAGAGCTGTCTAATTTTATTAATTCATTTTTAGTATTTTGATTTGTTGAATATTTTGCAAACAGTCCTGTATTTTCTCTACTATTTGCAGATAATTTCCAAAAATATGTTTCATCTTTGTATTTTACAAATTCGGCAACATTTGTTGTTATTTCTTCATCTTGCTTTGCTTCATTTGATTGTTCATTATTACTTGTGTTATTAGATTTTTCCTCTTCATTTTTTTCTTTAGTTGTTCCACATCCTGTTAGCATTATTAATAATATTGATACTATTGATAATATTAATATGCTTTTAATTTTTTCTTTTTTCATTTGATTTCCTCCTCATATTTTTTTCATTTACATTATATATAAAAGAATATTAAAATGCAATGAAAAAGTGGAGTATGCACTATTTCATTCGTGGTTGTCAATGGGTGTCAATGGGGACGGTTCTTTTTGACAACTTTTTTAAGCTACATCTAAAATGTATGCCTAAAGTTGTCAAAAAGAACCGTCCCCATTGACACCCATTGACAACCACGAAAAAATGACAACTTTTCTGTTGTCATTTTTTCTTATCTTTATTAGCTTATTTGTATTTTGTCGTCTTGTGCTGTTACTTTGGCTGGTTTGTTTGGTTTTATTTTTCCATCTAGTATTGCTTCTGCTATTTTGTCTTCTATTAAATTTTGTATTGCTCTTCTTAGTGGTCTTGCTCCGTAGTTGTCATCTACTCCGTTTTTGGCTATTAGGTCTTTTGCAGTTTGGTCTATTTCTATTTTGTAGTTTTGGTCTTGTAATCTTTTTTGTACTCTTTTTAGCATTATATCTATTATTTGAGTTATTTCATTTTGACCTAATTTATGGAATACTATTATTTCATCTATACGATTGATAAATTCTGGTCTAAATTGTTTTTTAAGCTCTGACATTACTTCTTTTTTGGTATCTTCGTATTCTTTATTTTCTTCTTGTTTTTTATCTGTATTTGCTGAAAATCCTAGTGATTTTTTGTCTGATAATAGGCGTGCTCCTACATTTGATGTCATTATTATTACTGTGTTTTTAAAGTTTACTGATCTTCCTTGGCTATCTGTTAAACGACCATCATCTAATATTTGTAGTAACATATTCATTACATCTGGATGTGCCTTTTCTATTTCGTCAAATAATATTACTGAATATGGTTTTCTTCTTACTTTTTCTGTTAATTGACCAGCTTCATCAAAACCTACATATCCTGGAGGCGCACCAATTAATTTTGCTACTGAATGTGATTCCATATATTCAGACATATCAATTCTTATCATTGCATCTTCGTTTCCAAATAAACTTTCTGCAAGTGCTTTTGATAGCTCTGTTTTACCAACACCAGTTTGTCCTAAGAATAAGAATGAACCTATTGGTCTGTTTGGATCTTTTAATCCTAATCTTCCTCTTCTTATTGCTTTTGCAACTGCTGATACAGCTTCATCTTGTCCTATAACTCTTTCATGTAATGTTTGCTCTAAATTTTTCAGTTTTTCGTTTTCATCTTGAGTTATTTTCTTTACAGGAATATTTGTCCAACTTGAAATAACCTCAGCTATATCATCTTCTGTTAATGTTGTAACACTTTTACTATTTTTATTTTCCCATTTTTTCTTTTCTTTTTCTAATTTTTCTTTTGTTGTATGCTCTTTATCTCTTATGCTTGCTGCTTTTTCGAAATCTTGTGTACGAATTGCTTCATCTTTTTCTTTAGATAAAGATTCTAGTTTTTCTTCTATTTCTTTTAAATTATCTGGAACTGTATATGTTTTCATTTTTACTCTTGATGCAGCTTCATCTATTAAATCTATTGCTTTATCTGGTAAAAATCTATCTGTTATATATCTTACAGACATTTTAACTGCTGCATCAATTGCTTCATCAGTAATTTTTACATTGTGATGTGCTTCATATTTATCTCTAATACCTTTTAAAATTTTTACGGTATCCTCAGATGATGGTTCAAGAACTGTAACTGGGCTAAATCTACGCTCTAATGCACTATCTTTTTCAATATATTTTCTATATTCATTTAAAGTTGTTGCTCCAACTAATTGTATTTCACCTCTTGCTAAAAGTGGTTTTAAAATATTAGCAGCATCAACTGCACCTTCTGCTGATCCAGCTCCAACTATAGTGTGAATTTCATCTATAAATAATATAACATCTCCTGCTTTTTTTACTTCATTTAAGCATTTTTTTATACGCTCTTCAAAATCACCTCTATATTTTGCACCAGCAACCATACTAGAAATATCTAGTGTAACTACTCTTTTATTTTTTAGCATTTCTGGAACATCTTCAGCTACAATTTTTTCTGCTAAGCCTTCCACAACTGCTGTTTTACCAACACCTGGCTCACCAATTAAACATGGATTATTTTTAGATCTTCTTGATAAAATTTGAATAACTCTATCTATTTCGTTCTTTCTACCAATAACTGGATCTAATTTACCATCGCTTGCTTGTTTGGTTAAATCTGTTCCATATTGATTTAGTGTTGGTGTAGAATTATAGCTTCCACTATTTTTTGAAGATCTTGTACTAGTGCTACTATCTGATTCACCTTCTCTTAAAACTTTTACAATTTCATTGTATAATTTTTGTGGATTAATTCCTAAATCCATCATAATTCTAACAGCTACACTGTCACCTTCAACCATAATTCCTATTAATAAATGTTCTGTTCCTATATATTCATTTTCCATTTTTTTAGCTTCTAAAAAAGCATTTTCTATAACTCTTTTTGTTCTTGGGGTAAATCCCATTGGCTCATCTATTTCTTCTTCTGATCTTCCTATGAGCTCTTCTATTTCGTCTAAAATTTTATCTGAAGTCACACCTTGATTTTGTAGAACTTTGCTTGCTATACCTGTGCCTTCTTCAACTAAACCATATAGCAAGTGCTCTGTTCCTATATAATCGTGACCTAAATTTGCTGCAATTTCATTTGCTATTTGTATAGCTTTTTCAGCTCTATTTGTAAATTTATATGTCATAAAACAACCCTCCTTAAAATTTATTTTTCATTTAGTATTTGACGAATGATTTCACATCTTTTTATATCGCGTTCAAATCCGCTTAGTTCGTTTCCTACTATTTTTTGTAGATTTCCTGGTTTTGTATAAAGCTCCATTTTTTTGACCTTTTGATCATTTAATTCATTTATTATTCCTAAATCTGTACCTAATTTTACATCTGATATAAGTCCTCTGCATTCATCTGATGATAATATTCTTGCATTTGTTAATATACCAAATGATCTATATACTTTATTTTCAAGCTCCATTGGCTTTTTAGTTAAGTATTTTCTTGCTAGTCTTTCTTGCTCTATTATTTTGTCTGTAATTGTTTTTACATTTTTTGTAATTTCTTTTTCTGATAATCCTAAAGATTGACTATTAAATATTTGATATACATCGCCTTTACTTTCAGTTCCTTCACCATAAATTCCTCTTATACTCATTCCAAAATTATTAACTGCTCTTAGTACTTTTCCTATATTTCCAGTTAATGTAAGTGCTGGAAGATGTACCATTATGGAAATTCTCATTGCTGTACCTACATTTGTTGGGCATGCTGTTAAATATCCATATTTTTCGTTATATGCGTAATTAACAAGTTCACTTAGTTTATCATCTATTTCAGTCATAAGACCAACTAAATTTTCAAGCTCTAGGCCTGCGCTAAATACTTGCATACGAAGATGGTCTTCTTCATTTACCATTATACATATATTTTCATCATCATTAATTATAATTGCTTTGTTTGGTTTACTGTTCATCGCAAAATCTGGGCTTATTAGGTGTTTTTCCATTAAACTTATTTTTGTGATATCATCCATATTTTCTAATTTTAAAAATTTAAGACCATAACCCAAACTTGGAGTAATTTCCTCAAGCTTATTTAATACCTCTTTAGACTCATCTTTTAAATGTTTATTTGGAAAATTATATTCAACTAAATTTCTTGCTAGTCTTACTCTAGAGCTAATTACTACATCAGAATCTTTTCCATTTTGTAAATACCAATTTGACATATCTAATATCATCCCTTTCTAATAGTTAAACTATTGTAGTTTTTTTATTTCATCTCTGATTTTTGCTGCATCTTCATATCTTTCGTCTTTTATTGCTTTTTGTAAATCTTTATTTAGTTTATTTATTTTTTCTTGTTTTTCATCGACTTTCTTTTCTGTTTTTTTAGCTTTTGCTTCTTTTTTTGTAGATTGTATATCTATAGCTTTTACAATATTTTTTGGCTTTCTTCCTATATGTTTTGATGTTCCATGTAGATTTTTTAAAATAGAATCTAATTTATTTGAAAATGTGTCATAACATTCGGCACATCCGAATTTTCCGTTATTAACGAAATCATCATATGTTAAACCGCATTTTGGACATCTTTCATTTTCTATTTTTGCAAAACTTGGTAATAAATTATCATCTTCAAAAAAGTCGCTTAAAAAATTAGAAAAATTGATTGGTATATTAAAATCAATATCTTCTAACCCCATTTTTTTTGCACAATCTTCACATAGTGCAAATTCTGTTTTTTCTCCATTAATTATCCTTGTATATCGTACATTTGCTTCATTTTTACCACAATTTGAACATAACATTATAAATCAACCTCCTTAAACTAAATTAATTAACATATTTTTAAAAATGCTTGCTCTTAATTCATCTTTATATTGATGTGGAACTATTAAAACATTGTCACTTGTTGCAACCTTTAATAGTTTAGCTTGTTCTTCTGTAATTATTTGATAAGAGAGCAAATTACTTATGAAAATGTCGACTTCTTGTGCAGAAATACTGTCTTCAATACTTGATATAATATGCATTATGTAGTTACTTTTTGTTATATTTATTTTTTTAATTGTTATATGGCCTCCTCCACCACGTTTACTTTCTACATAATAACCTTGTGATGGTTTGAATCTTGTAGATATTACGTAGTTTATTTGTGATGGTACACAATTAAAGTGCTCTGCTAAGTCGTTTCTTTGTATTTCAATGTAATCGTTATCTTCTTCGAATAATTCTTTTATAAATTCTTCTATCATATCAGACATTCTCATATTGTAATCCTCCTTTCTTGACTTTGACTTTCTTTGACCTTATGTTTTTATTATACTCTGTTTTTTTTAAATGTCAATACTTTTTTTACATTTTTTTGACTTTCTTTGACCTTTGATTTAAATTATGCTTTTATAATAGAAAAACGACAGACAAAATACATTGTCTGCCGTAAAAAGTTTGCCACAATTGTTATCACATCACTTGTAGCAATAGTAGTGGGCACCAAGGGTACAGTATATACCGCTACCTTGTGCAAATCTCGCTTGATAAACTACATTTTCTGGTAACGGTCTATCTCCTGCGAGCAATTTTTCTGCTATCTCGTAAAAATACTCATCATATATGTATTCTTCAGAGTAATAGCTAACGCCCCATGGATACTGACCCTCCTGGGACAAAACTTCTGACACCGAATTTGGAAAATCTGGATCATTAACGCGATTAATAATCACATTTCCAACATACGTTGCATCAGTATAGTCACCGTATGCAGCTTCACGGGACATTGCATAAGCAATAAGAAAGACATCATTTGAATTTACTTCAGATGCTTCTTCTGCTGTAGTTACAGTTGTCGTCGTAGTCGTCATAGTTGTCGTTGTTGTGGCCTCTGTTGTTATTGGAACTGTTGTTGCCAACAGTTCTGTAACCATAGTAGCCGTAGAATACGACGGTGTTGCTACAGGTACAACCACTTTCTCTTTCGTCTCTGTGGACACACTCACCCGTTCAGCTCCAAAGTATTCCTCCAATGATGGAGTTTCCTCAATTGGTTCTGCATTTGAAATCATGCCTAGTGTTGTCCCGCCAAACACAATTCCAATTGTGACCAAAAGTGAAATTGCTTCTTTTAGCAAATCTTTTTCACTTCCCTTTTGTTATTTTCCCTATTGGGAATTATTTTAATTATACACTATTTATTTGGTTATGTAAACACTAAAAGGCTTTTTTTCCTTTATTATCCATATATTTATGTTGTTTTATATTTTGTCACAAAAAGCATATAACGCTTAATATTCTTGTATTATACAATCACTATACTTATTGATTATATAATATAAAAAGTCAATCTGATATAAATCAGACCGACTTTTATTTTTTCTTTGTCATTTTATTTAATTCTTCTGCTCTTTGTTTTTGTTGATTTGGTGTCATCCAAATAAAATAAGAGCAGATAAATTCACCTGAACTTGTTGTATCATCTTTTTCAAAGTGATGATTACAGCGTATTGGTCTTTTTTTGTTTTTCATATAAATCAACCTCTTTCGTAAATATTATTAAACAAAAAAGATTAATTTATACTATATTTGTAATTGCTTTGATTATTATTAGATACTTTTAATATTCTTTGAAAATAATAGATTATAGCCAATTTTAAGAAATTTTTAATTTGCTTTTACTTATCTGGGCTGTTGGGCAATATTCTTTTACTATTAATCTTACAATTTCTTCTTCTGCTTCTGTTACTTTTGGACCTAATAAAATTTTTAAATCTTTTAATACTTCTTCATCAAAATCCACATAAAATCTTTTACTTGGAATTATTGTATTTGGATTTTCTAATAGATTCATTGCTTCTGTTATAAATTTCTCGGCATTATCTCTATTGTTCCTACATATATTTTTCATTTCTTCCATATATTGCATATTCCAAGGTGCTAAAAATATTCCATATCGGCATTCTTCTTGGAAACTCCAGTTACTTCTTTTATATCTTCCAAGTTTTGAGAAATCATATTTTAATAGTTTTTCTACATTTATATTTTTTATTTTAGGATATAATAAATTTTCGTCATCTGTATATTCAATATCATATAATTTTATTCCCTCATCTATTAATGACATTTTATTATTTTTGTATAGCTTTTCTACATCAAAATATTGCATAGTTTCTTCGTCAAATCCATATTCACCATGTGCATAAGTAAATTTTTTAAATGGAAATTCTTGTAGCTCTATTCTTACTCCTGTCATATCTTGTGAATACATTGTCCATAATGGTATTGATTCTCTACTGCTTTTGTTCCAGCAACTTACATAATAAAATCTTCCAAAGTTTTGTAAGTCTCCTGTTTCTTTTTCTTCCATATCATCAACATTTTCTAGACTACTAAAACATATGCTTTTCGTTTTTAATATTAATAGTAAATTTTCTATACTTGTATAGTGATATAATTTTTTTATTTTGTCTTTTTCCATAATTTTTCCTTTCCTTATTTTGTAAACTATTTAATTTATTTTTATATTATATATTAAAGGAGGTAATATTTTGAGTTTTGGTTTGTGTTTATCTGGTGGCGGAATAAAAGGTGCTGCTCATATTGGTGTATTGCAATCTTTAGAAGAACATAATATTAATATAGATTATATATCTGGTACATCCTCTGGAAGTATTGTTGCAACGCTTTATTCTATTGGTTATTCACCTTCAGAAATATATAATTTTTTTAAACATTATTCAAAAGATATAACCCATATTGGTTTTAAAAATATATTCAAACTTATATCTGGATTATTACTTAAACATAAAATTATAATTGACGGCTTAAATGATGGTAAAAAACTTGAAAAAATAATGTATAAAATATGTGCTAAAAAAGATATTTATACAATTGATCAAATAAATTTGCCATTATTAATTCCAAGTGTAAATATTGAAAATGGTGAAACTTACATATTTACATCAAAAAAAATACGAAATATATATCAAGATAATTATGTGTATGATAATTCAATTTTAGTTTCTAAAGCTGTTCGTGCTAGTTGCAGTTTTCCTGGAATATATTCACCTTGCCATTATCAAAATAAGATTTTGGTTGATGGTGGTATTCGAGAAAATATCCCTTGGAAAGAAACAAAAAAGCTTGGTGCTGACACTGTTTTAAGCGTTATTTTTGAAAGAACTTTAGAGCCTGATTCTTTTTTAGATATTTTAGAAATTATTACAAAATCTATAAATTTATTATCTCATGAATTGTCTTTATATGAACAGTCTGGCTCTGACTATGTTTTAAAAATTAACACTTTAAATACATCTTTACTTGATATCTCGAAAATTGATTTTTTATATAATCTTGGCTATTCTAGTATGAACAATTTTTTAGAAAAAAATAATTGGAACAAAAAACTTTGCAAATTTGAATAATATTGCAAAGTTTTTTGCCTATTCAATTATGGTCCATCATCTGTTTCTTCTTCATCTGGTATTGTATTTGTTTTATTGTGATTTGTAGTATTATTTGTAATATTTTCAGTTGTATTATTTCCTGTATTGTTTTCTATATTATTTACTTTATTTTCATTTTTTACATTATTTGATGTATTATTTTTTGTATTATTTTTTGTACTATTTACAGAGATATTTTCTGTTGTTGTATTTTCTTCTGTAGTATTTCGTACTACATTATTTTCTGATGAACTATTTGATGTAGTATTTTTAGTTGTATTATTTTTTGTTGTGTTTTCTTTTTTCTTATTATTGCTTCCTGTACAACCTAAACATTCGCTTGGTACTGTTCCAGATAAGAAATATTCTGTATATACATCTTCACATTTACTAGTTGCTGTCATTCCTGTTTTTGCACATATTTTTGCTTGTTTTATACTTCCAGGCATTGAGAATGTTGTTTTTGATAAATTTGAATGTACACTTTTCATAACAGCTGACCATAACTGCACTGCAGGGCTTTTTCCTTTATATGATACAGTTTCATTTTGATCATATCCATACCACGTTACAGCTGTATAATATGTTGTGAATCCACATAACCATTTATCATAATTATCGTTTGTTGTTCCAGTTTTTGCAGAAACATCCATTCCATCTATTTTACACAATTTTGCTGTTCCACTGCTTCCTTCTACAGGTTGTTTTAAAAGTTCTTTTAGCACATATGCTACTTCTTTTGAAAAGACTTTGGTTTTCTTTTGCTTTGATTTCATTAAATTTTTCCCTTTAGCAGTTTCAATTTTAGTATAAAAAGTTGGCTCTATATATTGTCCATCATTAGCAATTGTTGCATATGCTCCTGCCATTTCTAGTGGTGTTATACCTTTATCTAATCCTCCGAGTGCTAGTGATAATGTTTCATCTTTATCTGTTAAACTTGTTATTCCCATCTTTTTTAAATATTTCACAGAATTACTTGGGCCAATTGCTTCCATCATTTTTACAAATGGTATATTTTGTGATGATTCTACTGCTCTTCTTACAGTTATTTCTCCAATATACTCATCATTATCTGTTGGAGAATAACCACTTTCACTTCCATCATTAAATGTAGTTGGCTCATCGTTATACATTGTAGATGCTGTAAATGTTTTTTTGTCAATTCCTGGTGCAAGTACTGCAATTGGTTTAATTGCTGACCCGGTTTGTCTTACTGCTTGTGTTGCTCTATTAAAACCACGTGCACTTTTTTTCTCACCTAAACCTCCAACACATCCTACAACATATCCTGTTGTATGGTCTATTATTACCATTGCAGATTGAGATGTTTGTCCATCATTTGATGTTAGTACATATTTGCTTTTGTTATATTCTTCTTCTAGTTTTTGTTGAATTTCTTTATCTTCTGTACTGTAAATTTTTAAGCCTGACATGTATACATAATTTGTTGCAAATTTTGTACTCATTTTTTTCTTTTCTGATATGTCTGAAATCACTTCAGATACTACTGCGTCTGCATGGTATGAATAAATTCCATTGCTTTCTGATTGAATATCTCCTTTTTGAAAATTTAATCCATTTTCCACTTCTTGAACAGCATTATTGTAATCTGAATCATTTATATGTTTTAATTCGTGCATTTTGGCTAAAACAGCTTTTGTTCTTTTCTTTATTTTTTCTGAATTATCTTTTTCATTAAATGGATTATACGAATTTGGTGAATTATTTATTCCTGCTAAAAATGCACATTCTGCTAAATCAAGATCTGATACACTTTTATTAAAATAATATTTAGCTCCCATATCTACACCATATGTATTTGGTGCTACATATATAATATTAAAATATGTTTCTAAAATTTCATCTTTACTGCAAAAGCTTTCTAGCTCTTCTGCTTTTACCCATTCTTCTATTTTTCTTGATATTGAATTATCATCATTACCTGTTAAATTTTTTACTAACTGCTGAGTTATTGTACTTCCTCCGAATGATGATTTTCCAGCATGAATTACATATGAACCAATTGCAGCTGTTGTTCTTTTTATATCTACACCTTTGTGTTTATAAAATCTTTCATCTTCAATATCTATGTATGCATTTTTTAAATTATCTGGAACCTGAGACAATTTTACATTATTTTTATTTCTTTCAGCTCCCAGTTTTTCTATTATATTTCCAGAGCTATCAACTATTGTAGATGGCTCATTGTTCATCATTTGAAGTACAATATTCTTCCATGAAAAATACGCAGATATCCTATATATACAAAATACTAGATATACAAGAACAAATAACGCATTTGCTTTTTTTATAAAAGCTTTTCTTCTATCTGACATTATTTTTACTTTTGGATTTCCTTTTCTTCCCTTTTGCCTAATGTTTCTTTCAGATCTTTTTACTCTTCTTGTTTCTTCTATTTTATTTAATCTTTTTTCTCTTTCTCTTTTTTTTGCTCTACTCAAAGTTTCATACACCTTCTAAATTTTTCTTTTTTCACGCATTCATTTTATCATTAGATATATTTTTTTGCAATTGAATTTTGGCATAATTATAAAGTAGAAGATATTATGGATATAATACCTTCTACTTTATAATTTATATGTTATTTACAATCTAACATCTACAGTTAATTTTATTATATATGAAACTATTAATATTAGTATGTTGTTTTCTACTGCTGTTTTAGGCGGATTATGTGAGTACATGTTTTCGGCACTTTTATTTAGCTCTGCAACTTCGTTGTTTTTGTTTTCGTCTTTAGTAGTTGATGTTTGAACTGTATCTTGACTATTTTGTGGTTGCCATTTTGCTATTATTATATAATCTTTTGTCACTTCTTGTGGAAATGTTTTTATTGGCTCATTTGTTTCTTCGTCATACCAACCTAAAAATTCATATCCTTCCTTACTTATTACTTGTGGTAATGTTGGGAATTTTTCATTTTTTAATATACTTGTATGCTCTATGTAATTTTGCTCATCTTGAAATGTTCCGCCTTCTTCTGTTTTAAAAATTACATCATATGTTATAAAGTTTTTTAAGTCTCTTGATGTTATTTCTATATTGCATTCATTTGATGTTAGAAAACTTTTTAGCTCTTCATTTTTGTATTCTTTTTCAAATGGCATATTTACATTAAGTTCATCTGATAATACTTGTCCTTTTATAATTATTTTTGCTTGTGATGAAAATGGCTCTGTATCAATAGAATATGCTTTTCCTGTAGAATCTGAATTATTGCTTTCTTTAAAATTAATATATGTTTTTTTATCTCCATTTTCTTCTATTTCGATAGATATGTTTGAAATTTCTATTGAAGATTTTTTGTAATCTATGCTTACTCCATTTATTTGAGTGTCTATATATACTTGTCCATCAATATGTATATTTACATTAGTTATTTTGTCATAATTATATTCATTTGCATATATGTGGTTAAAGTTAAAAATTGTAAAAAATAAAATTATGGCACATACCCTTTTTAATTTTTTCAATTTTTTTCTCCTTAATAATATTATTTAGGTTTTTGGTTGTACCTATAAACCTTATGTATATTATTAAGTATATTCTTGTCTTTTGAAAAATATTCCAATTTTTTTATTTTTTCGATTGTCTTTTTTCGACTTTTTTTGTATCCGTTATCGATTGATTTACATATTATATTGTGAGGTGTTTTAATATGATTTTGAATTCTTTTTTTCTTGCGATTTCTAGTAGTGTTGATTCGCTTGGTATTGGTATTACATATGGTTTAAAAAAAACTAAAATTTCATATGTTGCAAATATTATTTTGTTTAGTATTTCAATTATTATTACAACTTTTTCTATGTGGTTTGGTAATTGTATTAGTAATTTTTTATCTAGTAATATTACTAATATTATTGGTAGTTTAATTATTATTTTTATGGGATTTTTCATGACTTTTCAGGCTTTAAAGAAAAATAATGTTGATAATTGTAATAGCGAGAATTTAAGTTTCAATGAAAATATTAATGATGAAAAAATTTTTTGCTTTTTTATAAAGTTTTTGGGAATTACAATTCAAATAATACGAAATCCTACAAATTCCGATTTTGATCATTCTAAAAAGATAGATTGTAAAGAAGCATTTTTTCTTGCAATTGCTCTTTCACTTGACAGTTTTTGTATCGGAATTGGATCTACAATTGCTGGAATTAGTTGTAGTTTATTTCCTCTACTTATAAGTACATTTCAACTTTTGTTTTTAAAGTTTGGATATATTATTGGAAGCAAATTAAATAATACAAAAATTTTTCCAGACAATACTTGGTCTGTACTATCTGGAATATTGTTAATTATTATAGGATTTGTTAAGTTCTTTTAATAACCCTATCTTCTGGGACACCTACAACAGTTGAATTTTTTTCTACTGATTTTAATACAACAGAGCCTGCACCTATTTTTACATTGTCTCCTATGTTGATTGGACCTAGCAGTTTGGCACCGGCACCTATTAATACATTGTTACCTATGGTAGGATGTCTTTTTAGTTTTTCTTTTCCGGTGCCTCCTAATGTTACTTGATGGTAAATTACGCAATCATTTCCAATTACTGCAGTTTCTCCTATTACTATTCCCATTCCGTGGTCGATCATTAGTCTTTTTCCTATTGTAGCTCCTGGATGAATTTCTATTCCAGTAAAAAATCGTGTTAGCTGTGATATTAATCTTGCTATGAAGAATAGCTTGATGTTATAGAAAAAATGAGCTATTCTGTGGGAAAATAGTGCGTGAAAGCCTGGGTATAGTAATATTACTTCGAAGATATTTCTTGCCGCGGGGTCTTTTTGTTGTATATTTTTGGCATCATAATATAAATTTTTTATTGATGTTAACATATATACTCCTTGTCGTTTAGATTTAGTTTATGTATATTCAAATTTTTTTATTTTGTGAATTTTCTTTTTTGAATTTAGTATTTGAATAGCCTGGATGGGTGAATATATATGAAATTACATTTCTTATTTTATAATATTTCTTTAATTTCCTCTTTGGTTAATCCGGTTAATTCAGATATTAAATTAATATCCATTTTCTTTTCCAACATTTTTTTCACAAGTTCGTTTTTTTCTTCAGTTCGACCTTCAGCGAGTCCTTCAGCGCGTCCTTCGGCGAGCCCCTTAGCTCGTCCCTCAGCTAATCCTGCTGCTAATCCCTTTTCCTTCACTTCAGCCATTGCACTATTGTAATCATATCGTGCCCAATCTTCAGCATCTGCTAATTGTTGTACTTCTTCATCTGCATTTAATAGTCGTAATTGTTTTACTGCTTCTTCTAATTCAGCTCTTGTTCTTGCCATCTCTTGCACTTCCTTTCCATATGGATTTATGAAAAATTCTAACCAGGGGTCTATTTCTCCTGTTTGCTTTTTGTGTCTTTTGTATTTTTCTAGCTCTAATATATGTACTTCTGTATTTTTCGTTAGTATTTTTTCTTTGTGATTTTCTTCTCTATAATGCCATACTGTGTGATATTCTTGTATGTTTTCTAAATTTGGAAAATCTTCTTCCATTAGTACTACCAATACTGTTCTTTTTAGTTTTTTATAATCTTCTTTTACTTTGATATCTGCCACATATGTTTTTGATAGATATGCTATAAATCTGTCTGGTAAATAATCATATGCTTTTCTTTGCATTTCTACTATGTACTTTTGAAGATATTTATCTTTTGCAATTAAATCAGCTACCATTTGCTTATCTTTTGGTCTTTCTTTTAGTAATTCTAATTTGAAGTTTGTTGATATTTCTTCAATTTCTTCTCCTGTTATGTGCTCTAAAAAACTTTTTGTTATTCTTTCGTTCCCTGAATTTCCTAACAAACATTTGAATATTACATCGTTTGTTGGTAAGTATTTGGGTTTTGAATTATTTGCCAATTTTTCTGTCATAGTTTTTCCTTTCTTTTATTTTAACATATTAGTTAAATTTTGTGCAATAGTTTAAGTGTTTTTTTACTTATGTTGTTTGGAATTTGATTTAGACTTGTGGAAAATTTAAACTGTAGTATTGCATTTGCTTTTTTTGTGAATTTTTTGATTTAAATCATTTTGAAATATAAAATTATTAGAAATTTGTTAAAATATTCTATGAATTTATAAAAATTTTATGAAAATTGTAAATTGTAGTGAGAATATAATTTTTTTATATCTTATTTTAATTTCTTATTTAATATTTGTAGCTCAAGTTTGCTTAAACTATTGCATTGCTTATGCTTTTGGAGATATTTTAGAATTTAAATTTTTGAATAAAATTTATGAGCTTTAAATCTGCTCTGAATTAAATAAAAAAATATTTTGCATTAAGCTTTTAACTTGTATGTATTTTATACCGAATTCATTTATTTTGCAAGGAAAATCGTAAGACAAAATTCGAGTTTTTTCGTATTGTGGAGAGGTAATTTTATTAATACTATGAAGCTCATAATACTTCTAACATAAATTCGTATAGTTATTTTATGAAAGAAATAATCTCAAATTATTATATTTTTTATAATTCAGATCCATTTCATATTATTTTTTTACTAACCTTTAGTATAAAAAAATCAAAAATCATAATTTTTAATGATTTTTGATTTTAAATATTTTTTTACAGTATTTTTTATTTATTCAAACCATAGAACCATGGTCCTTGACCATCTTTACCAGATGTTGAACATCCAGCCATATATGAATCAATAACCTTTGCAATATTTGTGTCTTCTCTAGGTGTACTTGATGTTTTAGTAAATTTGTTATTTTCACTGTCACTAAAACTTCCATCACTATTTAAGTTAAATTTTAAAACTTCATTACATAAACTTGCTGATGGATCATTTCCAACTAAAACAACACTATTCATAGTAACTTGGTTTTCATTAATTGTATAGTATCCTACATAATGAGCATCTGTATCCCCACATTTATAATATGCAGAAAAAGTTCCTTCCTTACTTAACACTATTGTATAATTCATGTAAACCGGTTCTGAATTAGTTCCTTCATTCATATTAATTTTTTGAGATTCATATGTTCCCTTTAAACTATCATATGTTTGAGTACTATTTTCTTTTGTTTTTTCATTTTTTGATTCATTTAAATTACTTTTATTTTCGTTTTCTTCATTTTTTGTTTCATTTGAATTATTATTTTCATTTTTTGATTCAATTGCAGCTACTTTACTTTCTAATTCATTTGTTCTACTTTTTTCTTTTTGAAGATTATCAAAAAGGAACCATCCTCCAACTCCTAATATAGCAATTATTAAAATAACTATTAAGCATATAACTACTTTTTTCATAACTCTTCCTCCTTTTAGCTTTTGTAAAAAAATATTTATTATGAATTCATTATAACAAAAACGTAAATTTTTTCAATATATTTTTTCAAAAATATTCCATCTTAAATTAAGTACTATAAAAGGAACTGCAAATCTTTACAAAAAGTTGCAGTTATTTTTCTTTTTATTTTGTGTTGCTTATCGTTCACTATAGTGGAATATTATTCGTAGAAATGGACGGCTTTCTTTGACAACCATTTGTTGGTGTGTCAAAGAAAGCCGTCCCACCATTTTATCTTATTTTTTCAAAGTAAAATATACAGTATATTCTCCAACTCTTTCACTACCATTGTCTACTAATTTTAATTCATTATTTTCATTTACTAAATTAATTATAATTGCTTCTCCTGTTTTGCTTACTAATTTAAATGATTCATTATTTATTATAGTATATGTTCCTTCTTCGCTTCCATCTCCCATTGATGCTCCTATATAATATGTGTATGTTCCATCTCCTTTTATTTTTAATGCATCTGTTTCTGCTTTATATGATGAACCGTAAACTACTTTTAGACTTACTTCTTTATTATTTTTATCTAGTGCTTTATATGGTTTCCATTCTCCTACAATATTATCTATATTCACAACATTGTTATCTATTTTTTCTTCTTTTCCTGTTGCCATTTGTGATTGTTCTATATTTTTTATTGTTTGGCTTTCTTTACTAAATAAATTACATTTTATTGCTGCAAATGTTCCTACTCCAAAAACAATTACCAAAGATGCAGCAATTGCCACTATTTTTTTTACTTTTTTACCACTCTTTATCTTGTTGCTACTCTCATTTTCATTATTTACTTTTTTCATAATCATTTCCCCTAACTCTTCTGGAACTTGTATATTATCAATATATTTTTTTACTTCGTTTGTTATATACTTATCATCAGATTCATTCTTCATATTATAAAATCACCTCCTATTCGCTTAATAATTTTCTTAACTTTTGCATTCCATTATAATATATGGTCTTTACTGTACTTACTGGCTTTGATACTGTATTTGAAATATCGTCAAATGTGTATTCTAAGTATAATTTCATCACTAAGATTAATCTAACTTCCTCAGTTAATTTGTTTAATGCTTGATTAATATTTAATTTTTCTATTTGCATATCATCTGTATTTTTTATGCTTGCAGATTCATCATACTCTGATATATATGTTATTTTAGAATTCTTTCTTATAAAATCTCTACATTCATTTATTGCTATTCTTGTTATCCACGTATTAAAAAACTCATTATGTTTTAATTTTTGCATTTGGGTATATGCTATATATATTACTTCATCCAATACTTCAATTGTATTTTCTCTGTTTTCCAAAATTGCATATATTGTTTTATATAGAGAATCTTTAATATTATCAATTATTAATGGAAAAACATCTTTGTTTCCAGACTTGAATTCGTCTATTAACTTTTCTTGCTCGTTTGTTATTTGACTCATTTTTTTACTCCTTCCTTTTTTTATTAGACTTTTTTGTTGATGAAAAAGTTTTATTTTTTTACAAATTATAACATTTTTTATATTTTGTAGTAAAATTTTACAAAAAATAAACTAGCTAAGAAATTTTTATGCTTTTCTTAATTTCCAAGTAGCTGTGCTCCAATATCTATTTTGCTTAAAATTTTTGAGATTATAGTAAAATCTCTATGCTGCGTATAGTTCTACCTCCTCATTGATTCCTATTAAATCATCCTCTTGAATTTGTCCGTGTACTATATCCACCTATCCAGATTTTGTAAAAAGATGTATAACATATTATGGATATAAACCAAAAACAATACAAACAGATAATGAAACAGAATTTAGTTATAATCAGGCAAAAATAAAGAAAGAACATCCCATGTATACGCTGTTAAAGGGATTAGAAATAAAACATTATAAAATAAGACCACGAACTCCAGAACATAATGGAAAAGTTGAAAGAAACCATAAAAATGATAATGAAAGATTTTATAGTTATTTAAAATTCTATAGTTTAGAAGATTTGATAAAGCAAGGAAAAGCATATTTAAAAAGATCAAACAATATCCCAATGGCTGTTTTAGGGTATTTAACACCAAAAGAAAAAAGAGCAGAACTAGAGTTAGCAGTAGCATAAGAATAAAGTCTTAAACTTGAAAAAATATATAAAATTTATTTTATATATTTTTTTAAGTATCAGTGCGATAGCACTGATAAATAATTCAGTGATACTACAATTTTTTATAAAACTTTGTTTTACATCATTGACACATATACACATTGTCGAAAAAAGTAGTACGAATTTTGTTGCAATGTTTACTAAAATATGATTAAATAATACAATCATTAGGATTTGATTATTTAACATTAAAAATTTTTTTCAAAAATTTTAAATTCAAATGTGTAAATCTTACACAATCTTTTCAAAATAATTGAACAAATAGTGCTAATATGTTAGAATAGGAAGTGATAAATGGAGTTATTAAAGCCAACGAATGACTATGTATTTAAAAGAATTTTTGGTCAGAATAAAAATAGTGATCTTTTAAAAGATTTGCTCCAAGCAATTTTGCCTAATTGGAATATACAAAGTGTAAAACCAAAACAAGAAGTACAATTAGAAACTGATTTTATTACAGATAAAATTTGCAGATTAGATATTTTGGCTACACTAAATGATGGTACAAATGTTGATATTGAAATGCAAATGGCAAATTGTAATGATACGGAAGCAAGAGCATTATTTTATACAACAAGAGAATATCACCATAGCTTACAAACTGGAGAGCAATACATAGAAATACCAAAATCAATAGGAATATGGATATCTAAATTCAATGTATTTAAAGATGATGGACCTTTTCATGAAATTGTTAGATTAAAAAGAGATTACGAAAACACGATTTTTACTGATAAAATGGAAATTCATTTTCTTCAACTACCCAAATTTAAGAAAAAATGTAAAAGAATATCCAATAAATTAGAAGAATGGCTAACATTTATTAGTTT